>ULRR01045572.1_pt1 | contig 13642 bp, 8 predicted proteins | sample 1955651 | NCBI WGS metagenome assembly ULRR01 (sample SAMEA4835688, study PRJEB28245) | human gut metagenome | biome: gut microbiome; material: fecal sample | place: Denmark | collected 2008
TGCCTCTTCCTTCTCCTTTGGACACTTAGGCTGTCTGGAATCATCTGACTTAGGCTTGTTATAATTTTCTCGCTCTATAATCCCATACTTAGCCTTAACCTGTGCAATATACAGATTTGAAACTTTCATTCCATCATTATGCTCAGCCACGTATGCTTTGATTTCCTCATAGGTTGCCTTACTCTCCGCAGATGTCAAATCCAGTTCATCCATATCCAGTCTCACATTCACATGATGCTTCGCTTCATGAAGTTTGGACAATAAGCATACCGTCTCCACATGCACAGTCATTCCAAACTGGTCCACGCCCCGGACCTTCCGGATCTCATATCCACCATCACAGAGGATCTTCAGGTCTCTGGCAAGGGTGGCGGAGTCGCAACTGACGTATACGATGCGTTCGGGCTGCATACGGAGCATGGTGTTTAAGCAGGCATCATCGCATCCTTTTCGGGGCGGATCTACGACAATCACATCCGGATGGAGCATTTCATCGGAAGATGCCTCTGTAGTCGCCTTTTCGTAGAATTCCGGCAGGACTTCCTCTGCTTTGCCCACGAAAAACTCAGCATTTTCAATATGGTTTCTCTTTGCATTCTCTCTGGCATCGTCGATGGCCTGGGGGATGATTTCCACACCGCATACCTTTTTGGCTTTGCCCGCCAGGAAGAGAGAGATGGTTCCGATACCACAGTAGAGATCCCAAACAGTCTCTTTTCCGGTCAGTCCCGCATATTCCAACGCCAGGCTGTAAAGCTTCTCGGTCTGTACGGGATTTACCTGATAGAAGGAGAGAGGAGATATCTTGAAGGTTAATGCATCCCCGGTATAAGGGTAATTTTCTTTCTGCATGTCTCTTACGTGGATCGTATCCTCAATGGTGCTCTCACCCCAGAGATTATGGATCTCGGTACCCATGATTACATTGGTTTTCTCGGTATTGATGCTGACTGACACACTTGTCATACCTTGTATTTCTGCCAGTGCAGACAATAATTCTCCCTGATTTGGTAAAAACTCATTTGTATTCTTCTGTACTCCGGCAGTAGGGTATGACATTTTTGTCATTTTCTTATTAATGACCAGACATACCATCAACTGTCCACTGGTGAAGCCTTTCCGGATCAATACATGACGTACCAGACCCTTGCCGGTGACTTCGTCATAGGCGGTTACTTTATTTTTATGCATATAGGAGAGTATGGTTTCGAGGATCTGCTGATTCTCGGAAGCACCGAGAGCGCAGTCTGTATTGGCAATGATGGTATGGGTGCGTCCGGCATAGAAACCGGTGACGACATTACCGTCTCTGTCAGTTCCTATGGGATACTGTGCTTTATTACGATAGTGGAAAGGTTCCTCCATACCTACAATAGGCTGCATACGCTCATCAATGTATTCTGCATCGAACCCACCGATCCGGATCAGATGATTGCGGATCTTCTGTTCCTTGAAATGCAGCTGCTCGGAGTAGGAGAGTGCCTGCAGCTGACAACCACCGCACTGTCTGTGGTATGCACATTTCGGTTCCACACGAAAAGGAGAAGGCTGTAACACCTTCTCTAATCTGGCATAAGCGTAATGCTTTTTACTTTTTATGATCTTGGCTTCCACCTGATCACCGATAACGGCATCTTTGATAAAGAGAGTAAAACCGTCTACTTTACCGATTCCTTCCCCGTCACTTCCCATATCCTCTATGGTTACCGTTACACGATCATTTTTCTTATATTCCATAAATATCCTTATGCCTTTCCGTAGCCTACAAATTTTCCGGTACTTCAGTACCGTGTACTTCCAGTATCGCTTACATCAGTCCCTCGTACTTTGGTACACTGTGCAGGCACAAATTTACGTGTGAAAAACTTTCTCAGGAAAGTTCCTCTGCCAGCTTCCCGATTTCTTTTTTGTTCTGCTCATTCATGGCAGACTTGATGCTTACCGTAGTCTCCGTAAATGTCAGATTCTTGCTTTTTTCAAACATTCCAAGGATCAGTTTGCCTGCCATGGGTGCCCAGGTGCCGTTCTCAATGATTGCCACCTTACGATTCTGGTAATTACGCTCGGTCAGACCTTCGATAAAACTGCGCATGCAGGGGAAGAGGTCTCCATTATAAGTAATACCCGCCAGCACCAGTCTGTCATAACGGAAAGCATCGGCAACAGCTTTTGCTTTATCGCATCTTGCCAGGTCATACAGTACTGTTTTCTGTCCTTTTTCCTGTAAAACATCCGCCAGATACTCCGCAGCATTTCTGGTATTGCCATAGACAGAAGCATAAGCAATTACCACTCCGGATTCTTCCGGCTGATAGGAAGACCACTTATCATATTTTTCCAGATAGAATCCCAGATTCTCCTTAAGTACCGGACCGTGAAGAGAGCAGATGGTCTGAATGTCCAGTCCTGCCGCTTTTTTCAGAACAGCCTGTACCTGGGGACCATATTTTCCGACAATACCGATATAGTAGCGGCGGGCTTCGTCCGCCCATTCTTCCTCTGCATCCAGCGCACCAAATTTGCCAAAGCCATCTGCTGCAAACAGTATTTTCTCTGTTGCTTCATAAGTCATCATAACCTCCGGCCAATGCACCATGGGAGCATAAACAAAATGCAGGCTGTGCTGTCCAAGCTCCAGGACACCATCATTCGCCGCAACGATGCGTTGTTCCGCAGGTAATCCCTGCCCGGCGAAAAACTCCGGGAAAAACTGTTCCATGAACTGGAATCCCTTAGCTGTGGATACCACTGTGGCATTGGGATATTTTTTCAGAAAAGCCGGAATACTGGCGGAATGATCCGGTTCCATATGCTGTATAATGAGATAATCCGGCATTTTTCCGTCAAGAACCTGTTCTATATTGTTCAGCCATTCTTCGGTGAAAAAGCCATCCACTGTGTCCATAACGGCGATTTTGTCATCCAGGATCATATAGGAATTGTAAGACATTCCGTTCGCAACCTTATATTGCCCCTCAAACAGATCTACCTGATGATCGTTTACACCCACATATTTTACACATGCACTGATTTCCATATGTTTCCTCTCTTTCCTGTCAGTTTACAGAATTTATAATGTTATCTTTGTTATTTATTCCATTTTGGTAGCCCGCAGATTGGATTCAAACAATCTGTTGTAACCAAGCCAGCCACTGTTTTCACTGTTATTTTCCAGAATTTCCTTAAAGGTCTCCATCTTGGCATCCGTATCATCTGCATAATTCAGAGCCACCGCCTCAATCAGCGCCGGCACCTTGGGGGAGCCGTATTCCAGCTTGCCGTGATGTGCCAAAATACAATGCTGTAATTCTGCCAGGAGATTGTGCGGGAATCCGTCGATCTTAGCGGCATGTTCCCCAACCATCTGAGTGCCCATCACGATATGTCCCAATAACTGACCATCATCGGTATAATCGTTTACCGGAAATGCAGAAATCTCTTTTACTTTTCCGATATCATGGCACATAGCCGCCGTCAGAAGCAGATCTCTCTGTAAAATAGGATAAGCAGAGCAGTAGTAGTCACACAGCTTGGTAACGCTTAAAGTATGTTCCAGCAGTCCGCCTACGAAACCGTGATGTACAGTCTTGGCTGCAGAAGAGTTGCAGAATTTCTTCGCGAAATCAGCATCGTCGATAAACAGATCCTGCAACAGCTGATGTAGATAGGTATTCTTAATACTTCCGATCAGAGTCTTTAATTCATTGTACATAGTGTCGATGCCTTTGGAGCTCACCGGCAGATAATCGGAAGGATTGTATTCTCCCTCACGACAGACACGGATACGCTTCACGCTGATCTGTAGCTGCCCCTGGAAATTCGTCACATCACCGTATACCTCTATGTAATCCAGATCATCATAATCACCGATGCCCGGATTATTCGGCTCCCATACCTTTGCATCGATAGTTCCGGTCTTATCCTGTAAAATCACACTTTCATAGGGTTTACCGTTCTTGGTAACAGCCTCCTGTTTATGTTTGCACAGATAAATATCAAATACTCTGTCGCCTTCTTTTAACTCTTTAATGAATTTCATATTGTTGTCCAAACCTTTCTGTCAATCTATTTCAACACCGTTAATGTGATGTCGAATTTCATCTCTTTATATTCCTGCTGTGACTGCCGCATAATCGTCAGTTCTACACTATCTCCCGGTTTCATACTGAGCAGAGAGTTCGTATACTCGTCAAAGCTGATGATCACACGTTCACCGAATCCTGTGATGACATCTCCCTGCTGGATTCCCGCCAGCATTGCAGGAGAGTCCATTTCTACCTCTGTAATATAAGCTCCGTAAGGAACCCCAAGTTCGCTGTTAGCTTCCTCTGTGACATCCACACCCTTAAGACCCAGATAGGCGAATTTTTCTCCATTCGACATTTTCTCGATATGACGCTTCAATTCTGTAATACCGTAAGCACATACCATATTTTTCATATCTGTGGCAGATTTGCCATTGGTAATGATACCAATGACCTGTCCCTGAAGATTGAATAATACGCCGCCTGCATTCTGACTGCCTACAATATTCGTCTGCAGAATCCGATAAGTGGTATCCGATGCCGCCGACTCACTGGCGGAAGAAGTAATGATGCCATATCCCAGTGAGCCGTTCGTACCCATGGGACGCCCCAGAGCCACCACCGGAAGTCCGGCAATATCTTTGATATTAGAAGATCCAAAAGTAGCGATCGTAATATCATTCTTCAGAAAATCTTTATTCAGAGTATCCAGCTCTACGGCAATCACCGCCAGACCTGTAGTCTCATCTTTTTCCTTCAAAGATGCATCTGCCTGGGTGCCCTCGTTGAATGTGACAATAATGTCATCTGCTTGTTTTACCGGAGAATAATCGGTTAAAATCAGTAATTGCTTGCCATTTTGCGCTATGATCACACCGGATGACTGGTTCTTGCTCTCATTTACATTATTGAACCAGTCCACACCGGATGACACTCCTGTCACAGTAACCATGGAACGGTTCATTTCTGCCACATACTGGGTAAGAGCACTGTAAATCTGTTTGTAATTATCCAGATCCAATATGATTCCGGATAACAATTCCCGGATCTGCTCCTGTTCCATAACCTCACCAGGAACAGAAGAAGACTGACTGTTCTGATTCTCCTGCTGCATATTCTCTGCCAACATCTGCTCCGGAGACATCTCATCCTGATCTTCGGGGAATACCACCACCTGTGGTTCCTCTTCCGGGTACAACCAATTACTGATCACCGGTTCCAAAACCAAGAAAGTGAAACAGGCCACCAGACCGAAGATCACCGCCATGGAAACCGTGATCAAAGTCCTGCGCAACAGCTTTTTCTTATTTACCGGACGTTCCTTGATCTTTTCTATCATAAAATTTTTCTCAGAAACGTCATTTTGTTCCTTCTGCTTATTTTCTTGCGAATCCGCCATAAATATGCCTCCTCTGCTGCCTACAGATACACCGGCTTTTTCTTAGGACTCTAATATCTCAATTATACAAAACTGTACCAAAAAAGGCAATAAATATGGTATAATAAGCTCACCCATAAAATCCTGCGTGACTGCTTGCAGGCAAAAATAACAAAATAGGAGCCCTACATGAATGCAAAAGTACTCACCACTTTAGAATATAATAAGATCATCGACCTCCTCACAGAGAAGGCCGACTCCGAGCCCGGTAAAAAGCTTTGCCGCGATCTGGTGCCTTCCACTGATCTATCTGCCATCAGAACAGCCCAGCGGGAGACCAAAGATGCCCTGGCCCGTCTCTTCCGCATCGGCAGCACCTCTTTTGGAAGTAACAGAGACTTAGGTTTTTCCATCCGTTCTCTGGAAATCGGCAGTTCTCTGTCTATGTCCGAATTGTTGAAGCTGGCATCCTTTTTGGATAATGTCAGCCGGATCAAAACCTATGGAAAAAAAGAACGGGAAGACTTCCCAAATGACAGCCTGGATGCCTACTTTGAGGGACTCACCCCTATGACACAGCTTGCCAATGAGATCAACCGCTGCATTCTGTCAGAAGAGGAGATGGCAGACGATGCCAGCCCCCGATTAAAAAGTATCCGTCGCTCCAAGCTGTCCACCAACGAAAAGATCCACAGCCAGCTGACCTCTATGGTAAACGGCGCTTACCGTACCTTTTTACAGGATGCAGTCATTACCATGCGTGATAACCGCTACTGTATCCCCGTAAAAGCCGAATATAAGAGCCAGGTGAGCGGTATGGTGCATGACCAGTCCTCCACCGGTTCCACCTTTTTCATCGAGCCGGCTGCTGTCGTGAACCTGAACAACCAGTTAAAAGAACTGGATCTGCAAGAGCAGGAGGAGATTGAAGTTATTCTGGGTGATCTGAGCAGTCAGGCTGCTGTTCATACTTCAGAGCTTGCTGCGGATCAGAAGATCATGACTACGCTGGACTTTATTTTTGCCAAGGCAAAACTCGCCATGGAACAGAATGCCACAGAGCCTATTTTCAACACTGAGCATTACATCCAGATCCGTAAGGGCCGTCATCCACTGTTGGATAAGAAAAAGGCTGTTCCCATTGATGTCCGTCTGGGGAAAGATTTTGACTTGTTGGTGATCACAGGTCCCAATACCGGTGGTAAGACCGTGTCTCTGAAGACAGTGGGACTTTTTACCTTGATGGGGCAGGCGGGACTGCATATTCCGGCACTGGATCGTTCCGAACTGTCCATTTTCTCGGAAGTATACGCAGATATCGGAGATGAGCAGAGTATTGAACAGAGTCTGTCCACATTTTCTTCTCATATGACCAGAGTTGTCCACATTTTGCAGCACGCAGATGCGGATTCCCTGTGTTTATTTGATGAACTCGGTGCTGGAACAGATCCTACGGAAGGTGCTGCACTGGCCATTGCAATTCTGAATTACCTGCATGACCGCGGCATCCGTACCATGGCCACCACCCATTACAGTGAGTTGAAGATCTATGCACTTTCCACTAATTTCGTAGAAAATGCCTGCTGTGAATTTGATGTGGAGACCCTTCGCCCCACCTACCGTCTGCTCATCGGTATTCCCGGTAAAAGTAATGCTTTCGCTATTTCTTCCAAGCTGGGACTGTCCGATGAGATCATCCATGCCGCGAAAGAACAGATCAGCAAAGAAGATGAAAGCTTTGAAGACGTCATCGCAGATCTGGAACAGAGCCGCGTAACCATTGAAAAAGAACAGCAGGAGATTGCAGAATATAAGGAACGGATCCGCACGTTACAGGAACAGTTACAGAAGAAAAACGAGAAAATCGATCAGGCAAAGGATAAGATTCTGCGAGATGCCAATGAAAAAGCAAGAGCCATCCTTCAGGAAGCAAAGGATGTAGCCGACGAAACCATCCGTGATTTCAATAAAGCAGGCGCTTCCGCCGACATCAAGGAACTAGAGAAAAAGAGACAGAAGGTCCGTGACAAGATCAACGAAAAGAACGGAAAATTGGCTCTTGGTAATAACCAAAAGAAGCCGGCCAACCAGAAGACCGTGGATCCCAAGAAACTGAAAAAAGGAGATTCCGTAAAGATCATTTCCATGAATCTGAAAGGAATTGTGAATACACTGCCGGATGCCAGGGGCAACCTCTTCGTACAATGCGGAATTATGAGAATGCAGACGAATATTAACGATCTCGTACCGGTAAAAGAAGAGACCATTACAGCACCTGCCCTGCAGCGTACCAACACCGGCAAGTTGAAAATGTCCAAGTCCTTCTCTGTATCCTCCGAGATCAACCTTCTGGGATGTACGGTAGATGAAGCCATTGCAAAACTGGATAAATACCTGGATGACGCTTATCTGGCTCATCTCCCCAGTGTGAGAGTCGTGCACGGAAAAGGCACCGGTGCCCTGCGCAGTGCCGTACAGTCTCACTTAAAACGTCTGAAATACGTCAAAGAATACCGGTTGGGTGAATATGGTGAAGGCGATGCCGGTGTAACCATTGTTACTTTTAAATAATAACTGACAGGAGGCCTATACTACATGGTAAGTAAACAGAAAATTCTCATTGTAGATGATGATAATAATATTGCGGAACTGATCTCCCTATACCTGACGAAGGAATGTTTTGATACCATGATCGTCAATGACGGAGAATCCGTGATGCCGGCTATGGAGACCTTTGCTCCGAATCTGATTCTGTTGGATCTGATGCTTCCCGGTATTGATGGTTATCAGGTGTGCAGAGAGGTCAGGGCACAATACTCCGTTCCCATCATCATGCTCTCCGCAAAAGGTGAAGTCTTCGACAAAGTATTGGGACTGGAGCTGGGTGCGGATGATTATATGGAAAAACCTTTTGATTCCAAGGAACTGGTGGCCCGTGCCAAAGCAGTCCTCAGACGCTACAAGCCCTCCAATGCCCCCACGGAGAATCCCAACGACAAGTGTGTAGAATATGCAGACCTGACCATTAATCTGACCAATTATTCCGTCATCTATATGGGACATACTGTGGAAATGCCGCCGAAAGAACTGGAGCTTCTCTACTTTTTAGCATCCTCACCGAACCATGTATTCACCAGAGAACAGCTCCTGGATCAGATCTGGGGCTATGAATATATCGGTGATACCCGTACCGTGGATGTGCACATTAAACGTCTCCGTGAGAAGATCAAGGATCATGCCAACTGGAAGATCAGCACCATCTGGGGCATCGGCTATAAATTCGAAGTACGTAATTAAGTCATACCAAAAGCAGGATTTGTTATGAAAAAAACACTTTATCTAAAATTTATACTTGCATATTTTATTTTTGGTGTATTTGGTTTCATCATTGTTACAACTTTTGTTCCCAATATGACCAAAGAACACCTGATCCGGGAAAAGGCAGAAAGTCTCTATTCCGAAGCAACCCTGATCGCCGGAACCTATGCCGGCGGATTGTACACAAGTGAAACAACTTTGGAGACTGTTAAAATGCAGCTGGACTCCCTGGCGGTCTACCTGAATTCCGAGATTCGCATCATCAATCCCTCCGGACGACTGGTACTGGATACCAATAGTCCCTTAGATGTGGAGAATGTGGTAGTCATCGAGAATTTTGATTCGACTGTAACCAGCGGCTCTTATTACATTGTTGGTGATTTCTTCGGTAATTTTGATTCGGATGTACTTACTGTATTTGCTCCCATTACCTCCAACTACAAGGTAAAAGGCTATGTAGTCATCCATACCGATATGAATGATACTCAGAAATCCTGTAACAGCCTGCTGAATATTTCCTATATCACCCTAGCAATCCTGTTCCTGTTATCCCTGATCATTCTGATCTTTTTCACTGAGATCGTATATATTCCTCTGAGGAAGATCACTCATGCCACAGAGCAGTATGCTGCCGGTAATATGCATTATGAATTTCAGGTGGATAGTGAGGATGAAATCGGTTATCTGGCTTCCTGTCTTAATTATATGGCAAGCGAAATTGCCCGTTCCGAGGATGATCAGAAAAAGTTTGTAGCCAATGTATCCCACGATTTCCGTTCCCCTCTGACCTCTATAAGAGGATATCTGGAAGCCATGCTGGATGGCACGATTCCACCGGAAATGCACGAAAAATACATTACTATCGTATTGAATGAAACAGAACGACTGACAAAGCTGACCAACAGCCTGCTGACTCTGAATAATCTGAACACCAAAGGAATGCTCTTAGATAAAACAGATTTTGATATCAATCAAGTGATCCGTAATACTGCAAGTACCTTTGAGGGCACCTGTCATAACAAATCCATTGCTATTGAGATGATCCTGACCGGCAATGAAATGTATGTCCATGCAGATATGGGCAAAATTCAGCAGGTACTCTATAATCTCATGGACAACGCCATTAAGTTCAGCCACCATGATTCTGTGATCCACATTGAGACCTCGGAGAAGAAAAATAAATTGTTTGTCTCCGTAAAAGACACAGGAATTGGTATCCCGAAAGAAGATCTGAAGCTGATCTGGGACAGATTTTATAAGTCCGACCTATCCCGAGGCAAGGATAAAAAAGGAACCGGGCTGGGTCTTTCCATTGTAAAAGAAATTATCAATGCTCACAATGAGCATATCAATGTGATCAGTACTCCCGGCGTGGGAAGTGAATTTATTTTCTCCCTGCCGAAATCCCATCAGGAAGACGAAGAGGATTAAGCCATACGACTTAATCCTCTTTTTTCATCTATATATCTATATATCCATGACACGATATAAATAACTGTTTCCCTGTTTTCCGATTCGTTCCACCGTTCCCATTTCCAACAGAATATTCAATACGGTCTGAGCCAGTGAGAGAGGGATGTGGGCGGCTTTTGCAAAATCTTTACTGTGAAAAGGTTCTTCCAGCTCATAGGGCACAAATTGCAGATAATCCTCCGGTTGTCTGATTTCCACCTCTTCGACCAGATCCGTTGGAATCCTGTCATACCGTGTGGAGCCCTTTTTCTTATCATGGCTCCAGCCGTTCAACAGCCGGTATTCCTCCATATTTACCAATATGAACTTAAATCGGATATTCGGATCCTTCAGGAACATTTTGATCTTATATAGTTCCTTAAAAGCCTGATAGGTGCAGCCTTTTTTCGGTGATTTCCGTTTTTTACTCAGTTCTCCGCTGTCTTCATCGATCCAGATCAGCCATTTTTCATAAGGGATCGGATAGACAATAGTCACAGGATATAAAGGAAGAAAGGTCTGCAATTTTCCCCGCATCCGGTTAAACTGTCTCGTCTGAATCTCTATGATCTCTCCATCCCTATAAATATCCGCTACATAATTCTCTATGGGAATCTCCTGATGATCCTCGTCCGGCTCATAATAGTCCTTAAAAATAGCATGAACCGTCTTCTCTGAGAGAGTTCCGATTCCCAGTCTCTGACGGTCCACGCCTATTATTTTTCTCTTAGCTTCTTCAAAACGCTTCTGATCCATATGATCCATATTTTTTAATCAATCTCGGCATGCTTCGTATACAGAATCTTAAGCAGGATAGGAGTGGAGATACTGGATACAATGATCAGCAGAATGACTGCTGTAAAGTATTCCGCACCGATCATTCCCACAGACAATCCCTTCTGTGCTACGATCAGGGCAACCTCGCCTCTGGTCATCATACCGACACCGATTTTCAAGGCATCCGGTCCTTTGAATCTGCAGATTCTCGCCATCAGACCACAACCGATGATCTTGCACAGCAGAGCAACAATAACAAATCCGATAGAGAACAGTACAAATTCTCCGTTCAAATGGTCAAAGCTGGTCTTAAGTCCGATACTTGCGAAGAAAATCGGCCCGAAGATCATATAAGAATTGATATCCATCTTCTCGGCTATGTATTCCGAATCCCGAATAGAACACAGGATAATACCTGCCACGTAAGCACCTGTAATATCCGCAATACCGAAGAATACTTCCGCTACATAAGCGAAAATAAAACAGAGCGCCAGACCTAAAATAGGAATACGTCTTGTATGCGGATATTTGTTATCCAGATACTGGAATACCTTGAACAATACAAATCCGACACCAATTGCAAACAGGAAGAACAGAAGAGTAGAAATTACTACACTTCCTGGATTGGAATCCGGATTTTTAAATCCGATGACAAAAGTAAGTACAATAATACCAATGACATCATCGATAATAGCGGCACTCATGATTGTTGTGCCGACTTTACCTTTCAGTTTTCCCAGTTCTTTCAGAGACTGCACAGTAATACTTACACTGGTAGCCGTCATAATGACACCAATAAATACAGCTTCATAGAATTTCTCAGAGCCCCAGGGTGCCACTCCGTAAAATCCCATGTACAACAATGTTCCTCCTACCAAAGGAACAAATACACCAAAGCATGCGATCAGAAATGCCACAAATCCCGTCTTCATGAGATCCCTCAGATTCGTCTCCAGTCCGGCGGAGAACATCAGCAGGATAACACCGATTTCTGCCATCTGGATCAGAAAATCCGATTGTTGCACCAGTCCCAGTACACTGGGTCCGATCAACAGACCGGCAATGATCTCACCTACCACCTGTGGTGCCTTACATTTTCTCGCAATGATACCAAACACCTTGGCAAATATAATAATGATTGCCAGATCTCTGAAAATACTATAAGATTCCATTTTTCATACCCCTCTTTTTCATTTAAGTTATTACATTATAACTTCACGAATTCGTGCTATTGCATTTTACATCCTGCTTTGCAGGATATTCGTTCACTTGTGAGCCTATAAAAACAAATATCTGCTTCGCAGCCGCTTGCTTTTATCTGTGTCTCACTAAATTGAGCACTTTTGTTATATCACATATATATCTTTTTCTGCAATATAAAAAGTGCTCAACTTAATCATTAACTCTTATTTATTCATCATCTTCAGAATCCTCGGTAGGGAAAATCAGATTTTCTTCTGCTTCGTCCTCATCCTCAGAAACAGCTTCCTGTGCTACTTCTTCCATGGCTTCCTCAAGATTGTCGAATTCATGGTCTCCGTTGGAAAGCTTCTCACGTACCTTGGCAATCTGTGCTACCTTTACGCCGTTATCCAGATTGATCAGCTTTACACCTGATGTAATTCTGCTCAAAGTGGAGATATCCTGCACACGCAGCTGAATAATAATTCCTTCGGTAGTGATCATCATGATCTCGTTATCATCATTTACAGCCTTGGCACCTACCACATCACCTGTCTTTTCTACGATCTTGTAGCATTTTACACCCTTACCGCCACGTTTCTGTACGGTAAATTCATCCATATTGGTACGTTTGCCCATACCGTTCTCGGATACGATCAGCAGATCGCTGCCCTGGGTCTGTAACTGCATACCGATGATCTCATCCCCGGGAGATAAGTTCATACCGATGACACCCATGGAAGCTCTGCCCGTAGCCCGGACATCCGTCTCCTGGAAGCGGATGCACATACCCTGTTTGGTTACCAGGAAGATTTCACTGCTGCAGTCAGTGATTTTCACCTCGATCAGCTCATCCTCTTCTCGTAAGTTAATCGCTGTCAGTCCGTTCTTTCTGACATTGGAGAACTCCATCAGAGGGGTCTTCTTCACAATACCGGTCTTAGTTACCATGAACAGATTCTTATCATCACTGTATTCACGGATAGGAATCATAGCAGTGATCTTTTCACCGGGTGCCAGCTGCAAGAGGTTCACGATAGCAGTACCTCTTGCGGTACGGCCTGCCTCCGGGATCTCATATGCTTTTAATCTGTATACTCTTCCCATATTGGTGAAGAAGTTCAGATAATGATGAGTCGTCGTCATCAACAGATCCTCAATGTAATCCTCATCGATGGTCTGCATTCCCTTGATACCTCGGCCGCCGCGGTTCTGTGCTTTGAAATTATCTACGGTCATACGTTTGATATAACCGAGACTGGTCATGGCAATAATAGTATTTTCCCTCGGAATCAGATCCTCCATGGAGATATCCAGTTCGTCATAACCTATCTTACTGCGTCTGTCATCGCCGTATTTCTCAGCGATAGCACTCATTTCTGTCTTAATAACACCTAATAACAGCTTTTCATCTGCCAAAATAGCCTTCAACTCCGCAATTTTTGCTACCAGATCCTGATGCTCGTTTTCCAGCTTCTCTCTTTCCAGACCTGTCAGAGCACGCAGACGC
>ULRR01022722.1_pt1 | contig 13518 bp, 13 predicted proteins | sample 1955651 | NCBI WGS metagenome assembly ULRR01 (sample SAMEA4835688, study PRJEB28245) | human gut metagenome | biome: gut microbiome; material: fecal sample | place: Denmark | collected 2008
CAGATCGCCCGCGCCAGCATAAGTCTCTGCCTCTGCCCATCACTGATTCTCCGGAAATCCTGCTGCTGCACTTCCCCGGCATGCACCAGGGCAATCGCCTCGTCCACCTTTTTCCAGTCCTGTTGTGAGAGGATACCGAGTCTCCCCGTGTACGGGTAGCGCCCGGTTGCCACCACATCCCTGCCGCTTAACAGTTCCGTGTGGATGCGCTCCGTCATGACCATCGAAAGATGTCTGGAAATTTCACTGTCCGTCAGTTCCCTCATGGATTCTTTTCCCAGAAAAACACTGCCGCCAATGGTTTTAAGCTGTTTGGTGATGGTCTTTAAAATTGTCGATTTTCCGGAACCGTTTGGTCCGATCAGTGTGAGAATTTCCCCTGGCCGGACACCCAGATTGATGTTTTTAATCAGGGGAATCCGGTCGTATCCTACGGTCAGATCACGCATCGTAAGCTGCTCGTCATCGTTTGGTATATCTTGCGCAGGAAACTGCCCTGGCTCTTTTAGCATATTCTGCCCGTTATGTTGTTTTCCGTTTTCTTCTTTCATCACTTTCCAATTATTTTCCATCTGCATTTTTGTGTCTGCTCATAGTAACTTTCTTCCTACCTTTGCGTCCTTATCCGTTTTGGCTTTCTGTCTGCACGTTATTTGTCTTCCACGATCTATCATATCCGCTGTTTGCGAAGCATTGCCGCAATTACCACCGGCACTAAAAATACCGCCGTCACCGAACTGATACTGATCTCCGTTGGTGCAAACACGGTTCGCGCAATCCCGTCACAGAACAGCGTAATCACTGCGCCGCCGAGAAAACATCCCGGAATTAGAATAATCGGTTTTGCCGTGTGGGTTGCCAGTTTAATCAGATGTGGCACCGCAATTCCGACAAACGAAATCGGTCCGGCAAACGCGGTCACACATGCCGACAGCAGACTTGACAGTAAAATCAGTGCAATGCGCAGCACTTTTACATTTACGCCCATATTTCTGGCATAAGATTCTCCCATCTGATAAGCACTGATTGGTTTTGCAAGCCCGAAGGTAATCACAACCGTGATTCCAACAATTATGACCATGATGCGAATGTGCTCCCAGCTCATACCGGAAAAACTTCCCATCGACCAGTTGTGAAGATTGACAATATTGGAATCGTCCGCAAACGTCACACAAAAATCCGTAATCGCCGAACAGATATAACCAATCAGGATACCGCACACTACAAGCAGCGACATATTCGATACCCGAAACGAAATCAGAAGGACAAATCCCATGGCAAGCAGTGAACCGGCAAATGCAGCTACCACCATTCCAAGGGAACTGACCATAATCCCTTTTTCCAGAAGAAAGATCATGGTCAGTGCCACGACAAGTTTGGCTCCGGAGGAAATCCCAAGCACATACGGTCCTGCAATCGGATTCTGGAAAAAACTCTGCAGCAGGAAACCGGATACGGAAAGTGCCCCTCCGAGCAGAACTGCAGCAATGATACGGGGCAGACGGATTTTCCAGACAATCTGATACAGTGTGGAATCCGGCTGATGCTTTGTCAGCACGTCCAGAAAATCGAAAAAAGACATTTCCACACTTCCGACACCGATATTCCAGAAAAACAAAACGACCAGCAATCCCATGATCACAAGAAAAGAAACCAGATAACGGAGCGTTCTGTTTGTTTCTGTCCCGGAATTATTCTTTTTTTCTTTTATTTGTGATCTCATGTTCTGCTCCTCATGCATTACGACAATTGTTATTATTTGTACATCCGTACGCTCCGGCTCACTGCAATTTCTTCAAAAACCGGTATGTTCCATCCCCTTCTCCCGTCAGGATCTGATTCAGATCCTCGATAAAATCACAGGTTCCGGTAGACTGCTGGTAAAAATTGCTTCCCGTTGTGTACACCTGTCCGCTTTTTACAGCCTGAAAATCCGCAAACAGGCTGTTTTTCTTTACCAGCTCATCGATGGACGTCAATTCCCCCTCAATGGTTCCGTTGTAGATCAGCACATCCGCATCAACCTCCGCAGAATAAAAATCTTCCATCTGCATTTTCATCGTGGAAAGTGCATTTTTTTCTTCATCGGTATAATTTCCGAGTGAATAGGTTCCGCCTGCAAGTCCGATCATCGCAGAGACATAGTCGTTTGGCTTGCGCACAGTGATCGTCCCGTCCGAGGAAACTGCAAAAAATGCCACCTTTTTCCCGGTACTCTTTTTTTCCATAATCGGTTTCACACGTTTTACCTGTTTATTAAAATAGTCATCTGCCTGTTGTTGTTTTCCAAACAGAATACCAAACAGTTTGATCCATTCCAGCCGTCCCAGCGGATGCTTTTCATAACTGGAACGCTCAACCATCACCCGGATGCCAAGTTCTTCGAGTTTTTCCTTTACTTCCGGATTGTGCGTGACCATCGTATTTTCAATGGCAAATGTGCAGCCACCCTGCAACAGCTGTTCGTAATCCGGCGCACTGTATTTTCCGGCATAAACCAATGTTCCATCTTCCATGGCTTCTTTTGCTTTCTGGACATACCAGTCATTTGCTTTCAATGCCGTGTATGTGACGTGGGAAAGCCCATCTACCTGACAGACCAGATCCATAACGGCACTCGATACCAGATATACATGATTTAAGGGCTGCTGCAATGCAATTACATCCGCCGGCAGATCTTTCGGTACAGGCACACCCTTTGGAATAAGTAAAAAACGACCGTTATCCACGATCGTTATCAATTTATAATTTCCATATATATCGACCTGAAACTGATCCGCATAGACCAGTTCCAGACGTCCGGTTTGTTTCAAATCTCCAAAACTGACATCTTCCGGAAAGGAAAATGTCAATATATAGTCAATTTCATGTGGGACACTCATGGCCGTGGTATCTCCCACGACATCCATCTGGCACGGCACTCCCGCAATCGGGAAGGTAAACGTGGAATTGCCCCCTTCGTTTTCATTTTCATATTTCTGTCCGTCCACCAGCATATAATCATAGTGGGAACTGCTCCAGACAATCGTTGCATATGCCTGTCCGTCTGTCACTTTTATTTTTGCCTCGGAATCTACAGAAGCTCTGCCGCTTCCGCCTTCGAGTTTTACATTTGCGGTATACTCCCCGTCCTCCAGCGACGTATCCTGTTCTGTTTCCGCCATCTGTGTTTCAGTGGCTTTCTGCTGTGTCTGATCGTTTTTTGGGGAAGAACCGCAGCCGGTCAGAATCGACAGACATATACAAAAGGATAACATAATTGCGGTTAATTTCTTACTTTTCATACTTTCTATCCACTAATTTTTCTGTGCGTCCGATACACTTACTTTATGGTCATACCAGGTTCCCTTTGTTCCGAGAATTGCCAGATCAAACTCTTTGTCGAATGCTTCTACTGGTACATCAAATCCATAGACTTCTTCTGTGGTTCCATCACTGTACTTTACGGTATCGTTGGTTGGCTGTAACAGTTTAGCACCATCTTTTGCTGCATCAGCTGCTGTTCCAACAAACAGATTGATGATTTTCTTAGACACCAGACGGATGTGAATGGTCATTTTTCCATTTTTCACCGTAAGTGTTCCACATCCGTTATCTGCCTCGTTGACATGAAACATGCCACTGTCGGTATTGAACTTTGCTGTATAAGTGCCGTCCTCCAGCGCGGCATCCGCGCTGGAAGAAGCAGACTTGGAAACTTTTCCAAGTGACTCAATTGCTTTTTTTGTATGCTCTACATAAAGTTTCTGGACAGCTTCAATCTCACCAAGTCCGGCAATCTGTGTGTCAACACTGTCGAAATTGCCGCTTGCAGTGAACTGGCTCTTCCAGGAATCGTCATCGTCTCCTGCCATGTCATTGTTTGCATGATCTCCGGCAACAACCATGAGTGGACGAAGAATAACTTTCTTGTAACCTGCGTCCTTAACTGCCTTGATTACATTTTCACAGGAAGTCTCTTCCGGCTCCCCCTCTACGGTTCCGATAAAGACATTGTCATAACCAAGCTTATCCATCTGTGTAGACATCTGGCTGTAACTTACTTTTGCAGAATGGGAAGTACCGTGTCCCATGAATACAAATGCAGTACCGTCCTTCTTGGCAGCATCCAGTGAATCGTATCCTGCGGTTTTTACGGCTTCTGCTGTAATGTCTTCTGCAACTGCCTTCTTGTCATCGTTGATCACGGTTGCATCATCACCAACTTCGCCAAGCAGCGGTTCCGCAACGACAACTTTTTCAAACTTATCCTTATATGCATCCAGCTCTCCGACAAGTTCATCATACTCTGCCCCATGCATCAGGTGTGTCGGCTGGATCACCAGATTCTTTACCCCGTTATCAACCGCTCTCTGTAATGCCTGGTCTACGTTGTCGATCTTCTCGCCATCTCTTGCCTGTACGTGATTAATAATGATCTGTGCGGTAAATGCCCTGCGGACTGCCCAGTCCGGATTTGCTGCCTGAATGGCCTTTTCCACACCACTGATATCTGCAACACGGCTGTCATTAAAAGATGTACCAAAGCTTACGACAAGGATTTCGTTATCTCCGATATTATCCTGATTTAACGGATCATCCTTGGAAGCATCACCGGTATCTCTGCCGAAATAATCCGGATCTGCATTTTCACCGGAAACAAGTGCTTTCTGTGCATCTGTCAGCTTGTCCCATGCTTCTTTTGCAGCTGCACACTGCTCATCGGTTTTATCTGTTCTTTCCTGAACATAAATAGCATCAATCAATTCTGCTACCTCATCGGCAGCTGCCTGATCGTCTTTTGCAGACTCTGTGCCTTGCGAATTTTCTACCTGATTGTTGTCTTTGCTGTCTTTGTTTCCGCATCCGGCAAGCATGCCTGCAGCCAGTACACATGTCAGAAACAATGCAAGTGTTTTCTTTCTCATAATTCTCTCCTTTTTGAAATACAGCATAGACTGCATTTCCTGCATACACCACATCCACCCTGACGGATTTCTCATGCGATGTATTCTTTGGGTTGACGGGTTGCTTCATCTCATAAAATCACGCATCATCCAAAGTGCCAAAAGAAAAGCCCCACCCGGAACATTCCGAAAGGAGCAATCAACCCATGCAAAAAGGAACTGTCTGTGGACGGCTGTCCCACACAGTTTTCTGTAACATGCAGTACGATCAATGACTCGTGATCTGAAAGTAAAAACTTTCTGTACCAGATCATTGGCAGGTTTCCTGGCTCATAGATCATCATAACATGCTTCACCTTCCCAATGCAGTTGCATCAGTGGCACCTGAAATGCAGCCTAAGCTGCATTTCCTACGTACACCGCATCCGCGCCAGCGGATTTCTCATGCGGTGTGCTCCTTCTTGAAATGCAGCCTAAGCTGCATTTCCTACGTACATCGCATCCGCGTCAGCAGATTTCTCATGCGATGTGCTTCTTTGCAGTTACTCCCTAATCACAGTGACGAGTTCGTACAGGATTTGCACCTGTTTCCCTTTTACCCTGCGCATACAAGCCCATACATCCCATGCAAAGTGGCTTTATATGACAGGCACCAACGATCTTCTTTATGAAACTTTTTACATATTATCATATTGCGCGTTTATTTACAATGCGAAAATTACGTCTTTTCCGTTTTGATCCGGCACACCACTTCCGCTCCAGACTCCGCGTGGTTGTAAAAACAAAGCATGCCCCCCTGCTCTTTTAAGAATTTTTTTGCGATCGCAAGACCAAGCCCCTGATGCGTCCGGTCATGCCGGCTGGCATCCCCGCTGTAAAATTCCTGATCTGCATAGATGAGATCCTGCTCCGAAAAACCCTTTCCAAAATCGCGGACGGTTGCAGTCAGATACTCCTGCCCCTCATACACTTCCATCTGCAGGCGCACCACGATCCCGCGCGCCCGGTCTGTGTGTTCCACCGCATTGCTGACCACATTTTTCCACGCTCTGCCAACCGGTCCTGGCTTGCAGCATACATTCCCACACAGGGAATCCTCCTGAAAAACAACCGGAACTTTTTCCGCTGCCGCAATCTGCATGGCTGCTTCTTTGAACTGCTCTTTCAAACGCGCACAGGTGACTACTTCTGTCTCCTCTGCGCGGTCACGTCCATACAGCAGTTGCCGCATATGCTCCAAATACTGCTCCATGCTGCCCACATTCGCCAAAATAGCATCCGTACACTCCCGGTTTTCCGCAGACAAATCCGTCTCCGCCAAAAGCTCGGCATTTCCTTTGATGACAGTAAGCGGTGTCTTGATATCGTGTGTCAGTGCCGCAAGCTGCTCTTTTTTCTGCTGCTGTGCGTCCCACTGTCTGGTCAGCGAATCTTTTAATGCTTCTTTCATGCCGGAAAGTGAGGACATCACATCGTCAATCTCCTTAATCTGCGATGGTCCGGTTTCAAACTCCAGATCATTTTGTCCAATTTTTTCCGTAACTTCGCGTAGCTGCCTAAGCTCCCGTTTTAATTTTTTTGCAAAATGGCCGGACAACAATGTGGCATGCAGGAAAAACAGCACCACGCCAAGCACCGGTGTCAGTATCTCCAGAGATGGAACAATGCCGTTTAATTTATCGTAAGCATACCTCATATGCAAATCGTATTTTACAATACAGATATCGCCGCTGTTCTGCTTAATATAGCGGTAATACTTTCCCATGGATGCATACTTACTGCCGTTTTTATACCCCTGCCATGCCCTTTTCTGCGCGTCTGCCGAAAAAGTTCCGGTCTTAAACTGCCCCGCCGCATCGTAAATCCCGTATCTGCATCCATCCGGAATCAGGGCTTCCACATCTGTCCCCGCAGCCTTAATTTCTTCCGTATGGTCCGTCAGTTGCAGCTCCGCATAATTGGCAGGCAGCGTAAATCCTGTCATGGGACTTAATACCAGAAGCACCAGACAGAACATTCCGATTCCGAACGTATCCAGACAGAATAACGCCGCAAATTTCAAAAACAGCCCGGTCAGTGTTTTTTGTCTTCTTTTTTTCATTTCCATCGATAGCCGATCCCCCAAACCGTTTCAATCGGGTTGATCCCGAATTTCTGGAATTTTGCACGGATATTTTTTACATGCTCCGTAATTGCGGAACTGTTGCTGTCCCCGTCAAATCCGAATACATGCTCTAAAATCCGTTCTTTCGAAAATACCTGTCCGTGGTTTAATGCCAGAAATTCGCAGATCGTATATTCCGCCTTTGTAAAAACAAGTTCATGTTCCTGCACATAGATTTTTCTCTCCTGCATGGAAAAACGCACCTCCCCGATACAGATCGTATGCGTTTTTTCCCTGTTTTCCCGCCGGATATGTGCAGCAACTCTCGCCCGCAGTTCCCCGATCCCGAACGGTTTTGTGATATAGTCATCCCCACCCGCGCCAAGCCCGGTCATTACGTCTTTCTCTTCGGTTTTTGCCGTGAGAAACAGAATCGGACAATCCACTTTTTCGCGGATTCTGCGGCACAGATCAAACCCGTCTATACCCGGCATCATCACATCTAAAAGAATGAGCTGGTATCTGCCCAGTTTGTCTTCCTCCAGTTGCAGCGGATCTTCAAGTGCCGTCACCTGATACCCTTCCCGCAAAAGTGCTTTTTTGATCACAGCTAAAATTTCCCGGTCATCATCAATTGCCAATATCTCAGTCATTGCACTGCCTTCCTTCATATTTATGAAACCATACTCCGATTATGACACACATCAGAAACAAGAGCAACAGACAAAACAACACACGTTTCCCGTTTACGGGATCATTGCAGTACCGAATGCCCCTTGCACTCCACGTAGCCGGAAAAAACTGCCATCTGCCCTCCCCAAGCCCGGTGAGAAACAGGGCGGACACCATCGACTGCGCCACACCCACGCACTGGGATACGGTCTTTGGAAAGATCAGATTCAGGAACAAATGCTCCAGATACAACGGCACACTTCCGAAAATCAGTGTCCCCGTCAGCCGCACATACTGCATGCCAATCCCCTCTTTTCCAAGTAAAAAATGATACCCGGCAGCAAAAAGAACTGCTGCCCCGGAAATTGCAAGAAACCCCATGCCAAAAAGAACCACGCCCTTTACAACAAACCCTTTGCCCTTTACTTTGTAGTTCCCGAGAAATACCTGAAAATGATTCTGCTCCTCAAGTCCGATATTTCCCGCACACACAATGCTCACCACAAACGGAAGCCCGATACCGATCAGTTCAAAATATGCCATGGTCTGTCCCATGGGATTTCCTATGGTCCCGCGATAATAAAACAGCATGAAACCAGCGATGATAACCGGCACCGCCACATGAAACGGAATTAAAAAAGTATGCTTCATTTTCAAAAGTTCCGCCCGGACACTTCCCATCACACGTTTTGTCATTCTGCCACCTGCTTTCGAAACCATGTTCTGCCTGCCAGCCAGAATACCAGAAACCACAGAAGTGCGGCAGGAATTCCAATCAACAGACCACTCACTCTGCCGAGTTCCGGAGAATAGGTCACCTGCCCCGGCTCAAACGGCAGTCCGTTTGGCATCACTTTGATCACGACACACATCAGCCGCGATGTGATCGCTCCCGGAAACAACGCAAACCACGGTTTTAACGATACCGACGTAGACAAAATACTATAGATTCCAACATGGATCACAAGCATCAGAAATGTGCTTATTTTCTGTGCAAGAAGCAGGCAGAACGGAATCTCCCAGAGTGTGGTAAGCCACAACACAATTCCTGCCAGTATCTGTGCCTGAATCGGGATTGCCTGCCTCATCTTCAGATTCCCCACAGATTCCAGCAGCATCTGCCCCATCATGGAAAACAGCGTAAGTCCAGCAACTGCAACCGCCGACATCTTTATTCCGACAAGGATTTTTGCGTCCCAGATCTGTTCCATGCCGCAGGGCAGTGACCATATCGTGTAATTCTTTTTCTGTTTGTCCTTTTTCCCGATGATGCTGCACAAAATGCCCAGAAACCCCGGATACAGCCCGATGTACCACCAGTTGTACACATCAATGGAAAAATAGGAAGAGGTCAGCCAGAATGCCAGCAACGCCGTAAACACCGGCATGCCGAACGTAATTGCTGCCACGGAGGTATGACGGTATTTTAACTGTTCCGCCTGAAAATAATGTTTCATGATTCATTCCCTCCTTTTGCGACAACCTTCATAAACAATGCCTCCAGATCCTGCTGTTCCTGCAGTTTTCCTTCAAATCCCACCGTTCCCTTTGCAATGATCCCGATGTAATCGGCAGTCTGCTGGATTTCACTTAAAATGTGGCTTGAAATGATCACCGTAATGCCTTTTTGCGGGAAACTCCGGATCAGTGCGCGCAGCTCCTGAATTCCAAGTGGATCTAACCCGTTGACCGGTTCGTCAAGTACCAGCAGTTTCGGATCATTCAAAAGTGCCAGACCGATGCCAAGCCGCTGCTTCATTCCGAGGGAAAAAGCCCCTGCTTTTTTCTTTCCCGTATCCGTCAGGTCGACGGTTTTAAGTACTTTCTGAATTTTTTCATCCGGAATTCCGAGAAGAAGCGCACGCACTTTCATGTTCTCCCACGCCGTCAGGTTTTCATAAATGGGCGGTGTCTCGATCAGCGCGCCAATATCCGCCAGATCTGCCCGCGTCCACTTATGCCCCTCAAAATAAATTTCACCGGACGTAGGGTTTAACAATCCGGTGATTGTTTTCAACAGCGTGGATTTTCCCGCGCCGTTTGCCCCCAAAAGCCCGTATACACAGTTTTTGGGGATTTCCATTGTAATGTTTTTCAGAACGCTTTGTCCTTTAAATTCTTTTGACAGATTTCTGATTGTGATCATATTCTGTTCCATGCTTCATCCTCCTCTTGATTTGTAAAATCAGTATAAAGGAGAATTCTAAGGAATTTATAAGGATCTTTTTATTTTATCTGCAGTTTTAAAAATGCCTGTTTCTGCGACGGATCTTCCGGGCTTTCCACAGCAGGATTGCTGTCTGCATGGCATAACTTTTTATATTCTGCGCCGCATCAAGCTTTTTTTGCTTTTCCAACAGCTTTACCATGGTGTCCTAATACAGTTCGTTTCCACGCTCTGTACTCCCGGCATTCATCCTGCAGAACCGCAGAATGTCTTTTCCGTGTTCGGTGACAAACTGCTCAAATTCGTGCTTATCCATCCCTGATCCTTTTCTCTCTTAAATCGATTTAAGGGGTTTGCCCTTACACTTTTATATTGTCCTGAACTGGCAAAAAGGTTTTATTTACAATGCAATTTTCTCATATGGAAAGCCTTCATAATTGTTGAGCAGGTCTTCGAAATCCTTTATAAATTATGTTTTTTCGTTCATTATCGGATTTCAACGCCATCCTGGTCTAAAAATTTGTAATCCGCATCATATCCTCCTTCATATCCCGACATATCCATATAATAAACAAACGGAATTTCATCTACATCAATTTCTTTGACTTCGGTCTGCTTTCCTTTCGGCGTAATTGCAACGCTCAATTTCCTTGCCGTTTCATTCGTACAGACAATCACATATCCATCCTGCCATTTACAAATTAAAAATGTGCTGAATGGGATATAATTCCCTCATAAAAATGTAATTCTAGTAAAAAATACACCCAAATGGATGCAAATCAGGTGTATAATGGGTATACTTAAAATCTGGAGGTGCATGATATGGGGTATTTAGTTCGAAAAGCGGATGCTTTTTTGAGGGAATGGAAACAGAATCAGTGCAGTTTATAAAGCGATTATTTGTTTTTCCTGATCTGCTTATAAGCTTTGTTGAGATTGTCTTTTCGCAAAATCAAATCCAAAAGATTGTTCGTCCAATAGTTTGTGATAACACCGCCCTTTTCCGTAATCTTAGAGTAGTCGAATACTTCTGCATACTCTTTCTGTTTCTCCTCCTAATTTTAGAAACCATTCATCCAACGAGTTACTAATTCAGTTACTTCGTTTTCACCTCCTTCTTCTTTATTTATATATGCTTTTGATTGTTCCATCTGATTGTTGTGTTAGTAACATTCTCTCATATGTATTTATAATTGGAAAAACAGTTACAACTCCTATCTGTAATGCAAGCAATATATCCAAAAGTCGCATTAAATATTGCTGATTATGATTAATAAATTGATTGCTCAGTGCTCCAATGAAAAAGATATCAATTCCTGTCAATAGCTGTTCCATTTCTTCAAAGGATATTTGAATGAACTGATCAAAACACTGGTGAATATCGCAAATTTCCTGATACACGTGATACATCTGCAGGTTATTATAATCCATATCATCTGCAAAAAATAAGACCTTTTTCCCTTTCAAAGAATACCTTTCTTTTTCATCATTTTTGTCGAAAAAGATTTTAGAAATATTTTTTGTGTCACTAAACCTCTCCAGAAAATCTAAAAAAGAGTCTATGCTTCTCGCATCTTCAGCGTCATTTCCATTAACAAACCTACAAAATAAGCCTGCCAAAAAGGGGCATAGATAACTATTCCCTCTTCTAATAATGCACCTCATTTCATCTGGTACATACACATAATTATCAGAAAATTCTATCACTCTATTCTTATAGGAAACTTTGCAAAACTCTTTTTGATTTTCCGGTGCAACTACCCCTATCACATTTTCAAAATTAGCCGGATATGATTTTTTTCCACTGATATTATTATCTGCCGCAAAAATTACAATTCCACTTTGGATTGCCTGTTCGCATACTTGTTGAAGTTCCCTAAGTCTGCTAGAAGTGGAACCGCAGCTTCCCAAACTTAAATTAATAACATCCACTTTCTGTTCAATACAAAATTCTAATGCATGGATAATCGCCGAAAGCATACATCGATTATCCGCCTGAAGTGTTCGCACAGAAAGAATTTTGATATCTGGTGCCTCTTTTAATAAGATTTTGATAATTTCAGTCCCATGTGGATTAAGTTTTCCAACATAACCGGTTTTAAATTCCTGATCTTCATAATAAATGTCCTCAATGTCTTGTTCCTGCAGCATACCATCCATTTTGTTTACACCTGAATCAATGACTGCCACTACCATTTTTTTCTTCATTACTCGCCAACTTTCTTACAATTCTTATTTTCGATATTTCTTCAACTTCTCTACTCGATCCATCTGCTCCCATGGAAGTTTCAAATCATTTCCAAAATGTCCGTATACTGAAGTCCTATGATATATTGGTTGTTTTAATTGCAGCATTTCTATAATGCCAGAAGGTGAAAGTGAAAATTCTCTTTCTACAATCTCTGCCAATTCTTCATCCGATATACAAGATGTTCCGAAAGTCTCTATCCTAATGGATACCGGCTCCGCAATCCCTATTGCATAAGCCAACTGAATTTCGCACTGTTTTGCTAAACCTGCACCTACAATATTCTTTGCAACATAGCGTGCAGCATATGCAGCAGAACGATCTACTTTTGTATAATCTTTTCCACTAAAGGCACCACCACCGTGTCTAGCCCCCCGCCATAACTGTCAACAATAATCTTCCTTCGTGTTAAACCGCTATCGCTATGCGGACCTCCTGTTACAAATCTCCCTGTCGCGTTAATCAAAAATTTAGTATCTGTATCCAGATACTTTTCCGGAATACATTTTTTAATAACCTCTTCGATTATATCTTTTTCAATTTGTTCATGTGTTACTGTTTCATTATGTTGTGCTGATACAACTACCGTATCTACTCGTGCCGGATAACCATTTTCCCCATATTCAACTGTCACCTGGCTTTTTCCATCCGGTCGTAAGTAAGACAAGTTCCCTTCTTTTCTTATTATTTCCAATCTTTTGGTTAAACGGTGTGCCAAAACAACTGCCAGCGGCATATATTCTTCTGTTTCGTTTGTTGCATAGCCAAACATCATTCCTTGATCACCAGCTCCAATATACTCGCCACGGTTTACTCCCTGTGATATATCTGACGACTGCTGTTTGATTGAAACTTTTATCTCAGCATTCTGCAAATCAAATCCATCTTCTGCTGTCTCATATCCAATTGAATATTCTTGTGGCTCGAAATCGCAAATCCGGAAATTTGGAAATCGGAGTTCCGGTACTCGGAAATCGCCTTTTTTGTGCTTGGTTACTTGTCCATTTCTATGGGGATATTAGTCAAGGCCTTGCCGCATCTGCGGTGCGTAGCAGCCTTTACTAATATTCTCATAGAAATTATATTTCGGTATGCACAAAAGTGAAGCCAAAAAGTGATTTCCATATCGCCGGACAGCCGATGGAATCTCATCCGGAATATTCATCCAATTTCTATAATAGTTTTCCTCGCAATGCTTTGAATGTCCATTTTAGCCTTTGTTGTAATTTCTCCCATTACCAAAACGAAATCTGTATTGATTGCAGTTTCACATGCTACTCTACTGTCTACATTCTGTGCTAAACATGCATCTAAAATGGCGTCTGAAATTTGATCACATACTTTATCCGGGTGACCAGAAGTAACTGATTCTGATGTAAATAATCTTTTCATATATCGCTTGTATGATAATTAGGAAGTTAATTATCACACGTTCCCTTTC
>ULRR01036109.1_pt1 | contig 13494 bp, 9 predicted proteins | sample 1955651 | NCBI WGS metagenome assembly ULRR01 (sample SAMEA4835688, study PRJEB28245) | human gut metagenome | biome: gut microbiome; material: fecal sample | place: Denmark | collected 2008
CCAGCGCCTCAAGAGCGTCCAGATCAAGTACCCCAACCCCAAGAAGGATCACGAGGTACTTGTCTCGTTCGAACAGTTTGATTTGATCGGGATGTAACTCGGCTTCTTGCCTCCCCTGGCAGGGGAGGTGCCCCGTAGGGGCGGAGGGGTTGAACCTTGCCGCAGCCCGAAATATTTCGGGTAATGGTACGGTTCTCTCCCCCAGCCGCTGCGGCGGCAGCCCCCTCTCAGAGGGGGCCAAGGGGAAAACGGCATACATACAAGAAGGAGAAATACCATGTTCAAAAAATTCGCAGCATTGGCTGCTGCGGCTGCGCTCAGTCTGGGTGTTATGACCGGCTGCGGCGCGTCCGGCACCACCGCCGACTCCACCGGCTACAGCGCCGAAAACCCGCTGGTGCTGACGCTGGCCCACGGCCTGTCCGAGACCCACACGGTCCACATCGCCATGACCCAGTTCGCGGACGAGGTCGCGGAAAAGACCGATGGCCGCATCCAGGTCAAGATCTTCCCCAACGGCCAGCTCGGCAGCGAAAACGAGAACCTTGAGCAGCTGCAGGCCGGCGTTATTGCCATGACCAAGGTCTCTGCACCCGGTCTGGCTACCTACAACGATGCCTTCAACACCTTCGGCCTGCCCTATATCTTCAACGATACCGATGACTTCTACCATGTCATGGACTCGCAGGAGATGCAGGACTTCTTCCTCTCCACCGGTGACGACGGCTTTGTCACGCTGACCTATTACACCTCCGGCGCACGCTCCTTCTACACGAAGGACCGCGCCATCCGCACGCCCGCCGACCTGAAGGGCCTGAAGATCCGCGTGCAGGATATGAAGAGCCAGACCGACATGATGAGCTATCTGGGCGGCATTCCCGTCGCCATGTCCTACGGCGACGTTTACACCTCGCTGCAGACCGGCATCATTGACGGCACCGAGAACAACGAGACCGCCCTGACCACCGGCAAGCACGGCGAGGTCTGCAAGGTCTACTCGGTGGACCAGCACGCCATGATCCCCGACGTCCTCATCATGAGTGAGAAGGTCTGGGAGACCATCAGCCCCGAGGATCAGGAAATCATTCTGGAGGCCGCCCACGATTCCACCGATGCCCACAAGGTCATGTGGGACAGCGCTGTGGAGGAGGCCGTCAAGGAAGCACAGGAGACGATGGGCGTTGAGTTCGTCTATGACGTCGACAAGGAAGCCTTCCGCGAGGCAACCCAGCCCATGATCGAAGCCTACGAGGAGCAGTATCCCGGCGTCAAGACGCTGCTGGATACCATCGACGCCGCAAGAGGGGAGGAGTAAGCCATGAAAAACACCTTTGCTGCCATCAAATTCTGGATGGACAAAATTTTGAGCATTGCCTGTGCCGTACTGCTTACCTTTATGACGGTGCTGGTTCTGATTCAGGTTTTCTCCCGCTATATCCTCAACAGCCCCGTGGCTTTCACCGAGGAGCTTGTCCGCTACAGCCTGATCTGGACCGGCTTCATCGGCGCGGCCTACGCCTTCTCCACCCGGGAGCACATGTCCCTGACCCTCATCCGCGACAAATTCACCGGCAAGGCGCACACCGCCCTGCTGGTGGTCATCGATGGTCTGATTCTGCTGATGGCCATCTTCGTATTCACTATCGGCGGCTTTAAGCTGGCTGTCTCTGCCAGCCGCGAGTTCTCGGCCCTGCTGGGTATTCCCCGCAGCCTGGTTTACTCCATCGCCCCGATTTCCGGCGTGTTCATCGTCCTGGCGCAGATCATCAACATCTATGAGGACGTCACCGGCGAAAAAGTTGAATCCAAGGAGGGTGCAGACAAATGAGTATCACCATGACCACCGTTATCCTGTTCGCCGTGTTCGGCGTGCTGCTGTTCCTCGGCGTGCCTATCTCCATCAGCATTGTGGCGTCGTCTATCGTGACCGCCATGTCCACCCTGTCCTGGGACCAGATCACCTTTATCACGATGCAGAAGATGAACTCCGGTGTGGAGAGCTTCTCTCTGCTGGCCGTGCCCCTGTTTATTCTGGCCGGCAATATCATGAACAACGGCGGTATTGCCAAGCGCCTGGTCAACTTTGCCCAGCTGTTCGTCGGCAAGATCCCCGGCTCCATGGCGCAGGCCAACATCCTGGGCAACATGCTGTTCGGCGCGCTGTCCGGCTCCTCCGTTGCTGCCGCATCCGCCATGGGCGGCTGCATCAGCCCCATTGAGGAAGAAAACGGCTACGACCCCGCCTACTCCGCCGCCGCCAACATTGCCTCCGCCCCCACCGGCCTGCTGATTCCCCCGACGTCTGCCTTCATTGTCTACTCCACCGTCGCGGGCGGTGTCTCCATCTCCACGCTGTTCATGGCCGGTTACATTCCCGGCATCCTGATGGGCCTGTGCTGCATGGTCGTTGCGTTCATCGGCGCAAAAAAGGCTGGCATGAAAGCCACCGGCATTGACCACAGCCAGAGCATTGCCAAGACCGTCTGGGACGCCGTGCCGTCTCTGCTGCTGATCGTCATTGTCATCGGCGGCATCGTCTCCGGTATCTTCACCGCCACTGAGGGCGCAGGCGTCGCGGTTCTCTACTGCCTGATCCTTTCCATCATCTATAAGAGCATCGACTTCAAAGGCTTCCTTGGCATCCTGCTCAACTCCGCCAAAACGTCCGGCATCATCCTGTTCCTGATTTCTGCCTCCTCCGCCATGTCCTTCGTTATGGCCTACTCCGGCATCCCGGCGGCCATCTCCAACGGCCTGATGAGCCTGACTGACAACAAGTACATCATCTTCCTGCTCATGAACATCATCCTGCTGGTCATCGGCATGTTCATGGACATCACCCCGGCCATCCTGATTTTCACCCCGATCTTCCTGCCCATCGCCACCAGCTTTGGCATGACGGAGATCCAGTTCGGCGTTATGCTGATCTTCAATATGTGCCTGGGCAACATCACCCCGCCGGTCGGCTCGGTTCTGTTCGTCGGCTGCGGCATCGGTCATGTCTCCATCGAGCAGGTCACGTCCAAGCTGATCCCCTACTTTGTGGCACTGGTTGCCGCCCTGCTGGCCGTCACCTACATCCCGGCCCTGTCTCTGGGCCTGCCCAGCCTGATGGGCCTGATTTAACTATTGGCTGATTAAAATAGCACAGCCCCCGCCAAGCTCTATGAGTTTCCGGCGGGGGCTGTGCTGTTATTTTGCCGATGTATCTGCTGCTTTTTTTATTCCTTTGCCACCGTAGCGGTCAAACGGTGGTCAAGGATCTTCCATGCGCAGCACGCAGCATTCCGAAAATATCTTGGAAAAATTGGACGATTCGCTCGTAAAAGGTTGACGCGGCTGCGTTCGGGGGTATATCATATTTGTATAGATCTTTGCGCGGGGGGAGGAACGCACGATGATCCGAATCGGCATTGTGGACGATGAAAAACAAGAAAGAGACCAACTGAAACAAGCACTGGCGCGGTTTGGCGCGGAGAACGGCACAGAACTGAACGTACAGGAGTTCGACTGTGCGGCAGTCTATCTGGCGGCGCAAGACCGTGATTTTGACATTTTATATCTGGACATTGATATGCCGCAGATGTCCGGCATGGAACTGGCCGAAAAAATCCGGGAGACAGATCAAGACGTCATCCTCATTTTTTGCACGAATTTGCAGCAATTCGCGCTGAACGGGTACAGTGTCGGCGCGCTGGGCTTTATTGTAAAGCCGATACAGTGGTACTCCTTCCATATGTATCTGACGCGGGCGCTGAAGGTGCTGCAAAAGCGCGCCGGTCAAAAGACTGCGCCGCCGCACATTGTCGTCAAGGACGGCACCGTGACGCGGCTGCTGGATGCAGCGGAAATCGCCTATGTGGAGGTGCGCCAGCACGACCTGCTGTACAACCTTTGCGGCGGGGACGGTAAGACCGAGATCATCAAAAACCGCGGTTCGATGCAGGAAATCGCGGCGCAGCTGACGCCCTACGGCTTTGTACGATGCAGCGCCAGTTATCTTGTGAACCTGCGCTGTATCACGGCGGTAAGCCGTATGAATGTCTATATCGGCGGGGCGGCACTGCCCATCGGGCGCACTTACAAGGACGCCTTCACCGAAGCATTCTCCCGATATATGGCAAAAAAGGAGTGGGAAGACCCATGCCTGTCATAAATTGGATACTGAACCAGCAAATCCAGCTGGGTATGATTCTATGCGCTGGCCTGTTTGTCCCGTGGGGGCAGCGCCGCAGCTGCTTCGTTCCGCGGCTGGCGGCGGGTGTATGGGTCTTTCTCGCGCTGACGGACACCCTGGCATTTCTGCCGCTTTGGGCAAGATTGCTGCTGTATACGACGCTGCTGTTTGGTCTGATATGGTTCAGCTTTGACTGCAGCCCGCTGCACGCCCTGTTTTATACAACCTGTGCCTACGCGGTGCAGCACATTGCCAGTAAGCTGGCCTATATGCCCATTATTTGGCTGTTTCAGCATGGGCGCACGGACAGGCTCGTCAACTTTGTCATTCTGCTTTTCAGCAACCTTGTGGTCTGTCTGGTCATCTACCTGCTGTTTACCCTGCGCATCCGGCGCGGGCGCCTGCTGTTTGACAATGTCAAGACTGTGCTTTACTCCGGCTTTTTCCTGATTGCCGCGGTCTACCTGAGTGTTGTGCTGGAGGATGTTCTGGACAGCAGCGCAGAGTCCTACCTGACCGCCTATCTGGCGCTGAATGCGTTCTGCATCCTGTTTGCCATCACGATTCTGGCGCTGGAATTTTCAAATTGCAGCATCAAGAGTCTGGAACACGAGAATGAAACGCTGGCGCAGCTGCTGGAATGTGACAAGCAGCAGTATGAGCAGGCAAAAAAAGACATGGAAAAAATCAACATCCGCTACCATGACCTGAAACAGCAGTATTCCCGCGCCACAGATGAGGAACGCGCCCGTTTGGAAGAAGAGATGGACAACCTGAACCTGCGCTATCTCACCGGGAATAAGGCGCTGGACATCACACTGACCCAAAAGTCGGCACTCTGCGGGCAGGCAGGTATTCAACTGGTCTGCTCGGCAGACGGCAGCTGTCTGGAGGATATGAAGCACTACCACATTTACTCCCTGCTGGGCAATGCGCTGGACAATGCCATTGAGTGTCTGACGCAGGTAAGCGATGCGTCTAAGCGGGTCATCACACTGGACATAAGCCGCTGCCGTGACATGGCGGTCATCCGCGTGCAGAACTACACCCCCGCACCGCCGACGCTGCGGGACGGCGCTATCGTCACAACCAAGCAGGATACCGAGGAGCATGGCTACGGCATAAAAAGTATCAAAAGCATTGCCGAGCTGTACGGCGGCACGGCAGACTGCTTTGTGGAGGACTCGATTTTTTACCTGGTGGTCACTTTCCCTTGCGGGAAAAGCCAAAAAGAAACTGCATAACCCAAAAGCGACTGCCTTTCGGCAGTCGCTTTGCTTTTGTGTCATTTGTGCCGTGTTTTTTGACGTTTGCGCCAACTCCATTGACCCGGTCAACGCTTCCCTTTATGATGGTTTTGTGAAAAAGATATGAAAGGTTTCTGCAAAAGGGAAGTGCGCAGTCCTTGGCAGCAAGCGCATCGTATCATTCATCTGTGACAGTTTAGGAAGGAGAAAAACCTATGGCACAAAAGGAAACCTCAAGCAAGTCCCGCCGTTGGCTGGGCTTGTCCGGCGCGGCTGTGCTGGTGGCCAACCTTGTCCTGACCGGAACGACTATTGCGTTCCAGCAGGAAGGCGAAGTCAACCACGCACTCGGCATCGAAGGCGCTGGCGCATCTTACGGCGGCACGGAGTTCTCCGCTGACGGCACCCTGTCTGATGCAAGCTACGAAAAGTACATCGAAGCCGCTTATCAGTTCTGTGAGCAGGAAGAGGAAGAGGGCAGCGTGCTGCTCTACAACCGCAACAATGCCCTGCCGCTTTCCGAGTCTGAGCGCAACGTCACGGTCTTTGGCCGCGGCAGCATCGACCCGGTGTTCCGCAGCACCGCAGGCGGTTCCTCCACAAACCCGGATTACCAGAAAACCCCTGTTGACGCCCTGCAGGATGCCGGCTTCAACGTGAACCAAACCGTGCTGGACGCCTACGCTTCCGCCGCCGCGCCGAAAGAAAGAAGCGTTTCCAGCGTGGGCGAATATGACCCGGCGCTGTTCACCGGCAGCGTCACCGACTCGTTTGCGTCCTACGGCGATGTCGCGTTTGTTACGCTGTCCCGCTTTGCCACCGAGGGCAACGACCTTGCGATGGTCAACGACGAGGGCAAGCGTATGCTGGAGCTGGACGACAACGAGAAAGCGATCTTCCAGAAAATCAAGGACTCCGGCAAATTCAAGAAAACCGTCGTCCTGCTGAACTCCGTCTTTGCGATGGAGATGGACTGGCTGGACGAGTACAATGTTGACGCTGTGCTGTGGGTCGGCAACCCCGGCTTCTACGGTATGCCCGGCGCCATCCGCGTTGTGACCGGTGAGGTCAACCCCTCCGGTCACACCACCGCCACCTTTGCCGCCAACTCCCTGTCCGCGCCCAGTGCCGAGAACTTCGGTCTGCACGCCTACAACTACGGCAGCAAAACGCCCCGCGCGGCAGGCGACAGCTTTGTCAGCTATAACGAGGGCATCTACGTCGGCTACCGCTACTACGAGACCCGCTACGAGGACACCATCCTCGGTCAGGGCAACGCCGATTCCGCGGTTGGCACCAAAGCCTCGACCGACGGCTGGAACTACGCCGAGGAGGTCTGCTTCCCCTTCGGCTACGGTCTGTCCTACACGAACTATGAGTACAGCCTTGACAAACTGGACTACAACAGCGACACCGACACCTTTACGGCGACCGTCACGGTGAGCAATACCGGCGACAGGGACGGCAAGGCTACGGTGGAGTTGTACGCACAGACCCCCTACACCGACTACGACAAGCAGAACAACGTCGAAAAGTCCTCGATCCAGCTGCTGGGCTATGACAAAATCGACGTGGCCGCAGGTGCATCCGAGACTGTCACGGTCGATGTGCCCGGCTACTTCCTCGCGTCCTATGACGCCAACGGCGCAAAGGGCTACATCCTCGATGCGGGCGATTACTACTTCGCCGTCGGCAACGGCGCACATGAGGCACTGAACAATGTGCTGGCCGCCAAGTGCGGTGACGCCGTTGCGGGCAAGCTGATCGACCAGGACGGCAATGTCGTCACCGGCAACACCGCCGCCGTGGCCACCTGGACCGCCCCCAACACCGAGGTCGATACCCAAAAGTACCGCAACTCCCGTTACAATAGCGATGTGGAAGTCACGAACACCTTCGACGACGCTGATGTGAACTACTGGGCGAACGACGACGAAAAAATCACCTACCTGTCCCGCAGCGCGTGGGATACGACCTACCCCACCACGCTGGAGACCCTGACGGTCAACGATAAGCTGTACGACGGTCTGAATATGCAGACCTACGTCAAGGCAGCCGACGCCAAGAGCGTTTCCGACTTCAACCTCGGCGTGGAGCTGGATGAGAAGATCAACTTCAGCGATATGATCGGCGTCGCCTTCGACGACCCGAAGTGGAACGACTTCCTTTCTCAGCTGACGCTGAGCGATCTGCTCATCAACATGGGCGACTCCAAGGGCATCAAGGCTGTCAAGGCTGTCAACAAGCCCGGCTGCACCATCGTCGATGGTCCCGAGGGCATGAACGGTCAGTTTAAGTACGGCGACCGCCGCAACTGCACCGGCTGGGCTACGCTGCCCATCGTCGGCGCAACCTGGAACCACGATGTGCAGACCCGCTTTGGCGAGATGTACGGCGAGGATGCGCTGTATGCGTCCATCCCCATCGCCTACGCGCCCGGCGCGGACACCCTGCGCTCTCCCTACTCCGGTCGTACCTCTGAGTATTTCTCCGAGGACGGCGTTCTCAGCTACTATGCAGCCAAGGCCGTTTCCCACGGTATGCGCAACAAGGGTCTGATCGGCACGGTCAAGCACTTCTTCCTGAACGAGCAGGAAGCCGGTCGTCAGGGCATTTCCACCTTTGCGAACGAGCAGGCCATCCGCGAGATCTATATGCGCGCCTTTGAGGGTTCTCTGGCTGAGGGCGATTCTCTCGGTGTTATGACCGCTTACAACCGTATCGGCGTTATGTACGCTGCCGCCAACCAGGGCATCCAGCACATCCTGCGCGACGAGTGGAACTACGGCGGCTACATCATCGACGATGCGCTGACTGCGTCCGAGTATTCCTCCGCCCCCGAAATGCTGATGGCGGGCAACAACATCTTCTGCCTGGATACCGCCCGCCCGAACGAAATCGAGAAGCTGATCACCAGCACCGATGACGGCGACCTGCTGCAGAAGGTCATCGACTCCAACCATTATCTGTACTACATTATGCTGCAGTCCTCTATGGGCGGCTCCGGCGCGGAGGACGTTGTCGTTTCCGACGCAGCCCCGTGGTGGCAGACGACCCTGCGCGCCCTCGATGTTGTGTTCTGCGCACTGGCCGTTGCCGCTGTCGTGATGTATGTGCTGCATACCTACACGGACGTTTTCTCCGAGGAAAAGCGGAAGAATCGTGCCGCCAAAAAGAATTGATGGAGGTGGAACCTGATGAATAAAGGCTTGAAAAATAAAGGGCTGGGCAGCTGGTTCTGCCTTGCCGCAGCGCTGGTCGCGCTGATCACCGGCATTGTATTCCTGCTCACACAGGCCACGGCTGCCCCTCTGGGTCACTCCGGCACGATGGCCGGCGTGGTGCTGCTGGTCGGTGCTGCCGCTTCGCTCGTTTTCTTCTTTGTTTCCGTTCCGTTCAGCGCGCTGATTCAGGCGGTCATTTATAACATTGCCCTGTATCTTGTCGTTGTGCAGTTGTATTTCGTCTTTGCCGACGTCATCAACCATGTCACCTTTGCGGGCGGCAACGCCGGTCTGTGCGTGTTCTATATGGTCGGCACGTTCATTGCCTGCCTGCTCAGCGTGATTGCCTGCTTCTGCAAGCAGACGAAAACCGGCGAGGCAAAAGCCACCGGAAAACAGTTTGCTGCCGCCGGTGCGGTGGTCGTGGTCGCTGCGGTCTGCGTGGGCGGTTTCTCCCTGCAGAGCAGCAGCCTGCCCTCGGCCGACGATGCGGAGGTTGCCCCCGATGCGGCGCAGACTTCTGCCGATGGTCCCGTTATGAACTACAACGACAACGAGTATGTTTCCAAGACGCTGGATGACCTGATTGCCATCCCGCAGGAAACCTGGGAAGCCAAGGAGCCGAACGGGGAAGTCGCCTACTTCTTCGAAGGTCAGTACACCGAGGGCTTCAGCACCGTCGTGGATCCGGCCTGTCTGGATATGTACTGCTACACCGACGGTTCGATGTGGGGTTCCTTCAGCGGTCCCAGCACCTCCGTGGGCGGCGACTCTATCTCCCATGTTTACGGCTACTGGTACAACTACGATGAAAACGGCGAGAAGAACTTCGTCATTCATCTGCTGGGCAACCAGGACGCCGACGGCACTGTGCGCCCCACCGATGTGGATGGCGGCGCCGATGCGGATGTCTTCATCTTTGACACCGACCACGGCGCATACAGCATGGAAGCCAGCCTGAGCTATGGCGTTTATGGCGGTGCGTTCACCCGTAACATCAACATCTACGGTCAGCCCTATGCCCCTGCCAAGAGCCTGACGATCGATGCCTCCAACCTGCGCACCTTCTACACGGGTGACACCTTCAACCCGGCTGAGCTGGTTGTGACGGCTACCCGCGCCAACGGTGCGGAGGAGTCCATCTGGGGCGGTCGCTTGACCTTCACCGGTTACGACAGCGACACCACAGGCACCAAGACCGTGACGGCCTCCTTCCTGGGTGCGACCGCTACGTTTGAAGTGCAGGTCGAGGATCTGGTCACCGAGCAGTACACGGGCAGCTATGAGCTGGTGCAGGGCGAGACGCCCACCGCAACGGATGCCGTGCTGCTGGTGGATTACTCCCACAAGGTCTGCACGCTGACTGCCGCCGACGGCTCTGCATCCATCACCGGCACGCTGGTGGATGCGCAGGACGATGCCCTTACCATGACCCTGAACGGCAGCGATGCCCTGACGGTGCCCATCACCAAGGGTGAGGACGGCAGCAAGCAGCTGACCATCCCCGCCCACGACGAAATCGTCTCCGGCTGGGGCTCCAGCACCACCTACTCCATCAACGAGGCTGTGGTCACGCTGGCGGCAGAGTAAGCGTCCATTGCCCCTGATAAAACATAACGGTACTTGCTGAATGAAAGCCGCGTCTGATGTCTGCTTGCAGGCGTTGGATGCGGCTTTTCTTATGAGAAGGGAAAGATATATGCAAAATACAGAACTTTTGCTGAAAAAATTGACCTTGGAAGAAAAATGCGCACTGCTTTCCGGCGCGGAAACCTTCAAAACGCGGGGTATGCCCGAACACGGCATCCCGCAGATCTGGCTGTCGGACGGTCCCCACGGCTTGCGCAAGCAGGCGGGGGAGAGCGACCACTTGGGGCTGAACCCCAGTGTTCCCGCCACCTGCTTTCCCACGGCGTCGGCTGTTGCAAACAGCTGGGATGCCGCGCTGGGCGAGGAAATCGGCGCAGCCTTGGGCGAGGAAGCCGCTGCGCAGGAAGTGTCGGTGGTGTTGGGACCGGGGCTTAACATGAAGCGCAACCCGCTGTGCGGGCGCAGCTTTGAGTATTTCTCCGAGGACCCGTATCTCGCGGGCAAGCTGGCGGCGGGATATATTCGCGGCATCCAGTCCAAGGGCGTAGCTGCCTGCCCGAAGCACTTTGCCGTCAACAGTCAGGAAACGCGGCGTATGGCTTCGGATTCCATCGTGGACGAGCGCACCCTGCGGGAAATCTACCTGACCGGGTTTGAAATTGCCGTCAAAGAGGGGCATCCCCGCAGCATTATGTCGTCGTACAATCTTGTGAACGGTACGTATGCCAACGAGAATAAGCACCTGCTCATGGAGATTTTGCGCGGTGAGTGGGGCTTTGACGGCGCGGTCATCACCGACTGGGGCGGAAGCAACGACCACGCGCTGGGTGTGAAAAACGGCTCCACGCTGGAAATGCCTGCGCCCGGCGGGGACAGCGTGCGCGAGCTGCTGGCGGCGGTGGAAAGCGGGAAAATCTCCGAATCCGACATCGACGCCCGCTTGTCAGAGTTGCTGCCGCTGGTGTTTGATACCAAGGCTGCGCTGGACGCTGCCCCGCGCGAGTTTGATGCGGCAGCTCATCATGCGCTTGCCCGCCGCGCCGCCGCGGAAAGCCTTGTGCTGCTGAAAAACGAGGGCTCTTTGCTGCCGTTGGCGGCGGGTAGCAAGGTGGCTGTCATCGGCGACTTTGCCAAGAATCCGCGCTACCAGGGCGCAGGCTCCAGCATGGTGAACTCGACACAGGTGGATGTGCTGCTGGATAAGCTGATCGACTCCGAGTTGAACGTCATCGGGTATCAGCAAGGCTTTGACCGCCACGGTAAGCCGGATGCTGCTTTGCAGAAATCCGCCTGCGAACTGGCGACACAGGCAGATACAGTTATTTTGTGCATGGGTCTGGATGAAATCGCCGAGAGTGAGGGTCTTGACCGCAGCAATCTGCGCCTTGCGCAAAATCAGGTGGATCTGCTGCAGGCTGTGGCAGCCGTCAACCCGAAAATTGTCGTGGTATTGTACAGCGGCAGCGTAGTCGAAACGCCGTGGCTGGACAACTGCCAAGCCCTGTTGTACGCCGCCTTAGGCGGTCAGGCGGGGGCGGGCGCCGTTGCGGATGCGCTGACCGGCAAGGTCAATCCCTGCGGCAAGCTGGCAGAAACATGGCCGTTGACCTACGCCGACATCCCCAGCGCCGCCGACTTTGCCACCCGCCGCAAGACCGTGGAGTACCGCGAAGGGCTGTACATCGGCTACCGCTACTTTACCACGGCGGAAAAAGCTGTGCGCTTCCCGTTTGGCTATGGTATGAGCTACACGACGTTTGCGTACAGCGATATGGCTGCCGATGAACAGGGGGTCAGCCTTACCGTAACGAACACCGGCAGCGTGGCAGGAACGGAAATTGTGCAGCTGTATATTGCTAAAAAGAACAGTGAGCTTTTCCGCCCTGCAAAGGAACTGAAAGGCTTTGCCCGCGTAACGCTCGCCCCCGGCGAGAAACAGCGCATCACCATTACGCTGGACGATAAGGCGTTCCGTTTCTGGAATGTCAAGGCTAACCGCTGGGAAATCGAGGGCGGCGAGTACGAGCTGCTTGTCGGCGCAAGCGTGGAGGACATCCGGCTGTGCGAGAAAATCTCCGTGCATGGAACGGCTACCGTGCATCCGTATGAAGATGTGGACTTGGATTGCTATTATAAGGGCGATGTGCTGCACGTTTCCGATGCAGACTTTGAAAAGCTGCTGGGGCATCCCATCCCGAATGGCAAAACCAAAATTGACCGCAATCTGACCTTGGGCGAACTGAACCACGCACGCAGCCCGCTGGGCTGGCTTGTCTGGCTTGTGCTGACGATCCTGCTGGATGTCAGCTATAAACGCGGCAAGCCGGACCTGAACATCTTGTTCCAGTACAATATGCCCCTTCGCGCCTTGGCAAAGATGACGAACGGCGCCATCAGCATGGGCATGGTGGACGGCATTGTCATGGAATTGCAGGGCTTCTGGATCCTGGGTCTTGTGCGGGTGATTTATGAAGCAATTAAGAATGTGGTGCTGAATGCGCAGATGGAAAAGCGTCTGCGCGGTGCTTGATGGAGGTTGCATTATGCAGTTTTGGAATAATTTTGCGGCTAAACACCCTGCCGCAGCCAAGTGGGTGCGCGAGGGCGGTCTGTTCGTCATCGTGTCGAATCTGATTACCGTGTTCAAGTATCTGCTACTGCAATTTTTGCCCGCTGCGTTCAGCAGTCTGCCGGTGGTGGATTTCGGCTGGCCCGGCGTGGATGTGACCCTGTTTGGGGAAACCTTCAAGTGGAACATCCTCGGCTACGATGCCGCCCACGGCGGTCTGCCGTACTTTTGCGCTTACATGATTGCTATGGTGATTGGTGAATGCATCAACTTCCCGATCCAGCGCAATTTCGTGTTCCGCAGTAAGGGCAATTTAGGCAAGCAGATCGCATGGTACGTGCTGGCGTTCTGCGTCATCACCTGCATCGTCAACTCCATCAACTGCGTATGGGTTGCCGTAGCCGGGCTGCTGGTGCCGGACTTTATTTATAACATCGGCACGACGGTTTTGAACGGCGGCGTGTCTATGGTCATTTTCTTCTTTGTCAACAAAATCATCTTCCCTGAAAGCGGGAAGTGAGGGAGAGAATATCACTTTACGAGCGCCGCAGGGAGCTGATTGCAGTTTTGTATGATGAGCAAGCCCTGCTGATGAAATCCGTCATAGGTGGATTGTCGCCGTGAATTGTGCACGTCTCGTAAGCAATTTGCACTTACTATTGACCGACTGATAATGACTGGAGTAAA
>ULRR01044470.1_pt1 | contig 13459 bp, 10 predicted proteins | sample 1955651 | NCBI WGS metagenome assembly ULRR01 (sample SAMEA4835688, study PRJEB28245) | human gut metagenome | biome: gut microbiome; material: fecal sample | place: Denmark | collected 2008
CTTCGCGTACGCGGTAGTAGCCGGCGTGGTGCAGGTTGAAACGCTGCCATAGGCGCAACTTCTTTTCGGTGTCCTCATGGATAATGTCAACGAGCAAATTGCAAGCGCGACGAAAGTGCTCTTGGGTGCGCTGCAATTTTTCAAAGGCATCGCTGTCCATGTCCAGGACAACACAAGCGGTACGAACGTCCTTGGAACGTTCTACCAGACTACCTGCGTCCTCTGATGTGTTCAGTCCTTTCAATGTACTGCCTTATCGTTTCTGCGCTGACCTTGCCAGCTGAGCCTACATAGTAGGATGGAGACCAAAGATGCCCATCCCGAAGTTGTTTTTTCAAATCGGGGTACTGAAGGAATAACTTGCGTGCCGTAGTTCCCTTTAGCTTTTTAACGGCGTCCGAAACAGCTTTCGAAGGAGGTATGCTGACGAACAGATGGATGTGATCAGGCTGAATTTCCAGGCTCAGAATCACCCAGCCGTTTTCGTTGCACACTTCTGTTAAGAGAAGACGCAAAGAATCGGCAACAGCTCCCGTCAATACTGATCTTCGGTACTTGGGACACCATACCACATGGTATGCAGTCTGGTAAACACAGTTCCGATTAAAAACTAATTCCAGCATGGACACATATTATCATTTTTAGAGCCGCGATTCCTCCCGCGGCTAAAGCCGCGGGTTTCCTCGCGGATTTATATGAACTTCGGATCGGTTTCGATCTGGGTCAGGGGGCCTTCTTCGATGACTTCAAGCACGGGGCGCGGGCGGCCGGCCACCGGCTTGGCTTCGTAGGAAAGCGGCGTCACAAGCGAGGCATCCGTTTCGACCTGTTCAAGACCAGCCTTGGCCAGATTCTCAGAGAGATTCTTGGCAATGTCAGCAATGGCTTCAACTTCGGCTTTGACTGCTGGAACCGTTTCTACGGCAGCGGCGTCGCTTGCTGCAGTCTCAACGGCCGGAACTTCGGAAACAACCTCCGGTGCTTTTTCGACAGAAATATCGACGACCTTTTCTTCGATCGGGTTTTCGACCGGAGCGGGAGTCGGGGTCGGTTCAGCGGACGGCACAGATTGGTCCGGTTCGACTGCGGTTGCCGTGGTGGTCACGACCGCGGTCTCGGCGGCATCGCTGTCGGCATCGGTAAGCGATACGGTGTCGAGGTTCTTCGTCGGACGGCGGCGACGGCGCGGACGGCGGCGACGGCTTTCGCTTTCGATCACGGTTGTGTCATCGGACTCGGGCGCGTCGGATTTCTCTTCCTGCTCCACACGAAGGATTTCTTCGTGCATTTCAAGCAACGCATCGGGTACCGGCGGCAGCTCGTCGGTTACGGCACCGGCACGGATCGCTTCGAAGGATGCTTCGATCGGTTCGTCCGTTTCGGGGCGCGGCTGACGCGGTTTACGGCTACGGCGCGGCTTGACTTCACGTTCGGCTTGAGCAGACGTTTCGGGAGCGGCAGTTTGCGTCGCAACGCTTTCAACCGACGTTTCCGTCGTCGGCTCGAGTGTTTCAACCGTTTCAACGGCAACGGATTGCGCTTTGTCTTCCACGGGAGCGGCAACGGCTTCCTGCTCGACGGCGGTCACCGGTGCGGCGTCCTTGGCGGATATTTCTTCGCGGCGCGGCTTGCGGCCGCGGCGGGAACGGCGTTCTTCGCTGCGTGCTTCTTCAGCGGCGACCGCTGACGTTGTGACTTCGGTCGTCTGGACTTCTTCGGCGGCCAGTTGTGTCTTGAGCTGTTCGCGCTTGGCGCGGCGCTGTTCGCTGCGGGCCTTGTTGCGTTCACGCGGATCGCGGGAAGCCTTTTCCTCACGAGCCTGACGTTCGCGCTCTCTGAACTCCTTGATTTCCTTGCCCTTGCCGGAGCGACGCGGTTTGCGCTTACGATCGCTCTTGAGCTCTTCCTTGGCTTCTTCCTTCTTGGGTTCGGCAGTTTCACCGCCAATGCCGAAGAAGGCCATCAACTTGGCAAAGAATCCCTTTTCTTCTCGGGCCTCGGTCTTGGCCGGAGCCGCAGCGGCGGGCTTTTGCTCTTCGCGCGGCGTATGCGTGGGTGCTACGTCGCGCGGCAGGATGTTCTTGATCACGGGAACCTGCTTGGGACGCTGCTGCTCTTCCTTTTCACGGGCGGACTTGAGCGCATAGGGGTCATCGGCGATCGGCGAGAGATCTTCGGCGCGCTTGTAGCTTGCGAGATCGTCGTCGAGCCGTTCGTCATCAAGACGCAGACGTTCGATGTGGTAGTGCGGCGTCTCGAGGGAAATGTTCGGAATGAGGACCACGGGCACCTTGAAGCGCTGTTCGATCTTGGCGATTTCGCCGCGCTTTTCGTTGAGCACGTAGGTGGCCACATCCACGGGGACCTGAGCGTGCAGAGCTCCCGTACCTTCCTTGGCGGCTTCCTCCTGCAGGATGCGAAGTACCTGGATGGCGCAACTTTCGGTGTCGCGGATGACGCCGACGCCGTTGCAGCGCGGGCAGGTGACGTGGTTGCCTTCGGAGAGCGACGGACGCAGTCTCTGTCGCGAGAGTTCCATCAGACCGAAGCGGCTGATGCGGCCGGTCTGAACGCGAGCGCGGTCGGGACGGAGCGCTTCCTTGAGACGCTGTTCGATCTGGCGCTGGTTCTTCGGTTCGGCCATGTCGATGAAGTCGATCACGATCAGACCGCCCAAGTCGCGCAGACGCATCTGACGGGCGACTTCGTCGGCCGCTTCCATGTTGGTGCGAAGTGCGGTTTCTTCAATGTCGGCGCCGCGTGTGGCACGAGCCGAGTTCACGTCGACAGCCACCAGAGCTTCGGTGTGATCGATCACGATAGCGCCGCCCGAGGGCAGGGGCACGGTACGGGAATAGGCCGATTCGATCTGGTGTTCGATCTGGAAACGCGAGAAAAGCGGCGTTTCTTCACGGTAGCGCTTCACTCGGCCGACCAGATCGGGCATGACGTGCGCCATGAACTGGCGGGCCTGATCGTAGATGTCGTCCGTGTCGACGAGAATTTCGCCGATGTCGGGCTGGAAGTAGTCGCGGATGGCGCGGATGACCAGGTTGCTTTCCTCAACGATGAGGAAGGGAGCCGGATTGGCGCGGCGCAGCGGCTTGCCGTCGCGTACCGATTCGGTGGTGTAGTGCGTCACGGTACGGCCGCGGTCGTTTTCGCTGTATTCGTACTGCGGTACGGCGGCTTCCGAGATGGCGCTCCAGAGCTTCAAAAGGTAGTTCAAGTCCCACTGAAGCTCTTCGACCGTGCGGCCGATGCCGGCGGTGCGGGCGATCGTGCTCATGCCGGAGGGCAGATCGAGCTGATCCATGGCTTCGCGCAGTTCCTGGCGTTCTTCACCTTCGATGCGACGGGAAACACCGCCTCCGCGCGGGTTGTTGGGCATCAGAACGAGGTAGCGGCCGGCGAGGCTGATGAAGGTGGTGAGTGCCGCACCCTTGTTGCCGCGTTCTTCCTTTTCAACCTGAACGATGAGTTCCTGACCTTCGGTGAGCGCTTCGCGGATGGTGGCGGTGCGAACATCGACGCCTTCCTTGAAGTAGGCGCGGGAGACTTCCTTGAAGGGGAGAAAGCCGTGGCGTTCTTCACCGTAGTTGACGAAGCAGGCTTCGAGCGAAGGTTCGATGCGGGTGATGATGCCCTTGTAGATATTGGATTTGCGCTGTTCGCGGCCGGCAACTTCGATGTCGATATCGATGAGTTTCTGGCCGTCGACGATCGCCACGCGGGTTTCTTCGGCGTGGGTCGCGTTAAATAGCATGCGTTTCAATTTTCACACTCCGTTGCTGACGGTGTTACTGACGCGAACAACCGTCCGGGCGGGCGCGTGCCGACACGGGCGTTTTGTGAGACGGATGCAAACGGGCAAGGCGGGATGGGAACCTTAGTCAAAGTCCCCGGACTTCTTTATGACGCGCACGACAAGGAGGCGCGAACCCCTGAGGCGGGATCCGAGCCGCGTGGCGGACAAAAGAAGTGAAGACGCACGGATTGTGTCGGTCTGCTGCGTTTGGCAGCCGGACGCGATGGGGAGAGCACGCGGGCGGACAGTGACAGCACCTCATTCGCCTCGGCTTCGGCCGCGGCGACAGCTCGATCCCTCACAAAACCGGTTGGTCCTTTGGTGTTTCGGCGCGCAAAAACAGCCTCGCATGTCCCGAAGACGGGGGCAAGAAGCGAAAGCATCAATCGAACACAAAGCTCGCAGCGCACGACCCAAAAATCCTTACTCGTTTAAAGTCTTTCAAAACTTCACGTATCGGCAGACGTCTTGTACAAAGACGCCTTGCCCTGCTTTCGAATGTTCGGACTCATCGAAAAGGTTCGCGTGCCTCGATCAGGAGCTCGCACCCGATTATTCGTTCAATCGTTCCCCGGGGTCTTTGCTGTGATTCAGCTCGCCGGGGCGGGGCAGCTCGACTGGTCTGCAACGCCCAACCCGTCTTGCGACGCAAGTCCGAGTTTTCGAAAGCGCATTAAAAAATCAGTACCGGCGTCAATCCTCGCTTCAAGCGTGACAGACGCCCCAGACGTTAGAAATATGCGTCAACATACTTCAAACGGCATCAAAAGCGCGGGCTTTCGGCCTTAAAATGTGCAGACCTGAAAGCTTCGGCGCCTATAAATTCGCTGCGCAGAAAGTGCCCTGCACTTCAACTGCACCGCGCAAGGCGCAAGTATAACTTTAATTGCGCCGCAATGCCGTGATGGTTGCGGTTGGAAATACAAAAGCACAATGGCTGAACTTGCAAACACCGCCGCACGTACCGTGACGGTTATCGACGAGTCCGAAGTCCGGGACTTCAATCGCGTCAACTATGTTCGGGTCTCAGAGCGTAGCGACGGACAGCGGCCCGACAACTTTCTGATGCGTGTTTTAAAAGGCGTTCCAAAGAGCCACATATACCGCATCGTGAGAAACGGAGAAGTGCGTATCAACAAAAAGCGCGCCGAATGCCAGACAAAGATTGCGCTCGACGACGAAATCCGCATTCCGCCGGTGCGCACAGCCGTCATGGATGAAGCGGCGGCTCCTTCCGTCAAGCCTCTTGCTGCCGACGAACTCCCGATTCTGCGTGAAGACCGAGATCTCATCATTGTGAACAAACCTTCCGGTCTGGCCTGTCACGGCGGCTCCGGCGTGGCCTTCGGTCTGATCGAGCGCTTGAGAGCGTCTCGTCCCGAATGCAAGTTCCTGGAGCTGGCGCATCGGCTCGACCGAGACACTTCCGGAGTGCTGATCGTCTGCAAAACCCGCAAGGCGCTCGTTCGTCTGCACGAAATGCAGCGGCAAGGCGAAATCGAAAAGCGCTACCGTCTGCTGGTACAGGGCGATTGGGTCAATCAGCGCGAGCACGTGCGTGCGCCGCTCACCAAATACACGCTTGCAAGCGGGGAACGGCGCGTGCGCGTTGACGAGGAAAACGGCCTTCGCTCGCATACGATCTTTACGCTCATCAAGCGCTATGGTGACGTTTCGTACCTCGAAGCTGAACTCAAGACCGGTCGCACGCACCAGATTCGAGTGCATGCCGCAAGCGTCGGGCATCCTCTCGTGGGCGACGCCAAATACGGCGACTATGCATTTAACGAAGCGGTGAGAAAGGGGGCGCTCGGGCTTCCCTTCGGGCGCCTTTTCCTTCACGCCGAGCGGCTCAAGTTCACGCATCCGGTGACGAAAGAACCCATGGTGGTGATTGCGCCGCTTGAAGCCTCGCTCAAAGCCTTGATCGACAACTTGAACGACCGGCAATGACCATGCAGTCCAAAAACTACCAGCTCTACGTCTTTGATTGGGACGGCACCGTGATGGATACGACCGGACTCATTGCCCGCGGCATGCAGCAGGCCTGCGTGACGCTTGGTTATCCGCAGCCCGATCTTGATGCATGTCGCGAAACCATCGGCCTGCCTTTTGCCGAGTCGTTTGCCAGAGTGGCGCCCGGATTCCGATACGAGCAGCTCGACGAGTTTCTGACTGCGTACCGCAACTGGTATTTGCAGCGCGAGGCTCAGGTTGATGTCATGGCGGGTTTGGAGGATCTCTTTGACCGCATGACGAAGAATGGCATGCGTCTTGCAGTGGCAACCGGCAAGTCTCGGGCGGGGCTTATTCGCGTGTTTGAACGCACGGGCTTAGAGAAATACTTTGAAGCGACGGTTACCGCAGACGAAAGTTTCCCGAAACCCAACCCGGCAATGTTGGAAAAACTATCGGACGAAACGGGTGTGGACGTGCGCGAGATGGTGATGATCGGCGACTCGATTCACGATCTGCAGCTCGCACAAAACGCGCGATGCGATGCGGTTGCCGTAACCTGGGGGGCCGCACGTCTGCCGGAACTTCAGCCGTATCCGGCCGTGGCGTACGTCTCTGACGTCAAGGAATTGATTCGCGCCCTGAGCCTCTCGTATCTCTACGAGGAAAGCCAAAGCGCGTAACGCTCAGCGTCTGGCTGGGTGGCGCGGCGTGTAAGCCCTCACCGGCTTGTGCGGCGTCTTTTTGTGTCCTGCGCTCTTGATGACCTTCACAAAAGTGGCCTGCACGGCAAACACCGTAGGCAGCTTGGGCAATTCGTAGCCTTTTTGTTGCCACTCGCGCGCGGTAAGCGTTTCGATTCGCTCTTCGCGGCCCGTAACGTCGGTTGCCACCGTGATGCGGGTGTCGGCAGCCAATGTGGTCGCGAGAGCTTCAAGAATTCGGTTGTTGCGGTAGGGCGTTTCAATGAAAAGCTCTGTTTCTCCTGTGGTGCGGCTTTCCTTTTCAAGCGAAAGAATGGCTTGACGGCGCTCGTCTTCATGCACGGGCAAGTAGCCCAGAAAGCGAAAGCGCTGCCCGTTCATGCCGCTGGCCATCAACGTGAGCAGAATCGAGGAGGGCCCCACGAAGGGGACGACCTCAAGCCCCAAGGTCTGAGCGAATTTGACCAGTCCCGCGCCGGGATCGGCAACAGCCGGACACCCTGATTCGGACACGATCGCCGTATCGGTGCCGTCTTTGACGGGGGAGAGCCATTCGGAAAATTTAGCCGGGTCCGGCTCATGACCGATTTCGATGATCTCGAGTTCGGCAATTGCCACCGGGTGTCCGCAGGCTTTCAGAAACGAGCGGGCGCTCTTGGCGTTTTCAGCCAGAAAACGCTTGCAGCTGCGGGCGGCCGTAAGCGTCGAAAGCGGCAAGGTCTCGGCCGGGTCGCCTTCGGTGATCGGCACGGGAATCAGGTATAGACGGCCTTGAGCCACCGTTATTCTCCCAAACCGTCGATTACTTCGATGCCGGCCTTGAGCAGCATGTCGGTAACGCGCATCAGCGGCAGACCGATGAGGCTCGTGGGGTCGTCCGAAGAAACGGATTTCATGAGCGCGATGCCGAGCTTTTCAATTTTGGCGCTGCCGGCACAATCGTAGGGTTCTTCGCGGCGGACGTATGCGGCGATCGCCTTAGCCGAGAGCGCGCGCATTTCGATGCGGGTGTCGCTCACGCAGGTCTGTTCGTTGCCGTCGGCTCCGATCACGCAGACGGCGGTGTGAAACACCAGGGTGTTGCCCTGCATTTCGGTAAGCTGACGCACGGCGCCCTCGTAGTTGTGGGGCTTGCCGAGTGCTTTGCCGCTGAGAGCGCAGACCTGATCGGAACCGATCACGACGCTGCCGGGATTGTCTTTGGCAACGGCACGGGCCTTGGCTATTGCCAGGCGCAGCGCAAGCCGTTCGGGGGTTTCGCCTTCAAGCGGCGTTTCGTCAACGCTTGAAGCCTTTGTTTCGAAGGGATAGCCCAGACGTTCAAGAAGCTCGCGGCGATAGCGCGAGGTGGAGGCAAGAATAAGGTTAAGATTCGCAGTCATGCGGCCAATTGTATCGAGCTTGCCGCTTTTTTCCCCACGAATTTCCCAAGAAAAATGAAATACATCGACATTTTTGAGCTTTCCAGAGCAAAGATCGAAGAAGAAGGACGCCTGAGCATCGAAGACTTGCCCGACTTAAAGGAGATGCTCAAGAGCGAGAAGCCCAAGGCCGATGTCTATTGGAAGGCAACGGGTACGGGACAGCGCCGTCGCCTGGCAAGTGCACTGCTTACGGTCGAAGCCAAGCTTACGACCGACTGTGCCCGTTGCGGCAATCCCCTTGAGATAGAAATCAACAAGGAAGTGCCGTTTCTCTTTACGAAAACCGAAGACGAAGCCAACCGTCTGCCCATTGAAGATGACGGCGATGACGAGGTCGTGGTGGGTTCCACCAAGTTCGATGTGGCGCACTGGGTTGAAGAGGAGCTTATTTTGTCGCTCGATCTTTTTCCGTCGCACGAGGACTGTGAACCCGATCCGGGCAGTTTGCAGAGCCGCGATGAAGAGGAAATCCCCGAGCGTGTCAATCCGTTTGCCGGACTGGCCGACCTGATGAAAAAAAACGGCTGATTGTGCGCGCCGGCCCTCACAGGGCCGGCAGTTTTTTCATGGCCTGTGCGATCTGAGACTCTTCGGGCGTCAGATAACGGCTGGTGGTTCCGATGGAGGCATGCCCCATAGCGTTTTGCACGAGGTTGATGTCCATGGTTTTCAATGCGTTGGTGGCAAATGTGTGACGCAGCCAGTGCGTCGAGCCCGCACGCAGTTTGGCGGCGTCTGCAGCGGAGCGTTCCTGCACTTCAGCCGCAGCTGCCTCGAAAAAGTCACACAGCACCCGATAGAGTCCCGAACGCGAGATGCCTGCGGATTGGGGCGCCTCGTTTTTTTTGCGCCGAATGGCGGCCAGCAGCGGCGTGGACGGATCGGCGGACGTTACGTCAGGGAGTTCTCGCAGCGAAAAGTAGGCGTTGATGTCGTCAAGCGTTTGCTGCGCCAACGGCAGGCGCCTGACTTTATCGCCTTTGCCGACGATTTCGATGACCGTGAGATCTTCGTCGCCGATGCGGCGCACGGCAATCCAGTCGGCGCGGCAGTGAATCATTTCGGAGGCGCGCATGCCCAAGCCCTTGCCGAGCGCGAGCACGATGCGGATGCGCAGCTTGGCTTCGCCCTCGGGCATGTGGTCAAGGTGCTCGAGCACGGCCTCCCATTGCCGCGGGGTGAGCGATCTGTCGGCAAACGCCTTCGGGGCGCCTTCGCCGGGCAGATAACGCACTTTGGAACTCACCTGATCAAACGGGTTGGAGCGCAGGTAACCGGTTTTCGTCAGAAAACCGAAGAGAATGCGCACGACGGTAAGCGAAGTCTTGCGGCTTGAGACAGAAAGAGGTCCGTTGAAGGGACGCCATTGTGCAGACAGTCGCGGCGCGTTTTTCGGCCCGACCCAGATCGTCTGCGGAAGATTCCATTTTTGCTGCCAGGCATCGGGCTCCAGGCGACCGAGCTCTTCAAGCCAGCGGGGGTAGAGGGCGGCGTCGGACGCCGTGATCGAACTTAAGGCCTTGCCGCGCTCCATGGTGCACCACAGAAGAAAGCGTTCGGCTTCCTTGCGGTATTGCGACAGCGTATTGGGGTTGACGGCCCTGGCCTGCAACCAGACGCGAACGGCCGAAAGATCGTCGTCGGCTTCAAGAGAATTGTCGTCGTAGCCTCGGTTGATGCCTTGCGTGCCCGAAAGTGTCTCGGGCAAGGCCGAGAGCACCTGGTTGCTTTCTGACAAAAGCGCGCTCAGCTGCGTCGTTTCGCCGTTGATATCGTCGTAGAGAAGCGGCAGGGCATCATCAGCAGCATTGTTTACCAAGTCCGAGGGGGCGCAGCCGCTCGGCCAAAAACGTTCCGTGACTTCGCCCAGGTCTTCGGCGTGATCGGCAAGCCAATTGACGAGTTCAACCGCATCTTCGCGTTTAATGCCCTGGAAGTTGCGGTACCAGTTGCTTCCGACGTTGGCGACGCACTCGTATAGGTCAACGGCGGTCTCCACGCCCATTTCTATGAGTGCCGGAAGCGTACGCGCCGCAAGTTTGGACGGCAGAACGTCTTTGAGCGGACTTTCTTCGGTAACAGGGGAAAAATCGTCGGAAACGGACATGGACAGCGGGGCGAAAGGGCGGTCGGTCGGCGCGTCATCGTGTATTGTTTGGGATGTGCGCTGCCGGCAACTGCGAATTATGTTGAGTATTGCTCAGACATTATATTGCGCAACGAGCTCCGTGACGCGCAAAATACGCCTGTTTGACGCTCAGACGAAGAACGACAGGAATATTTCGTCGACAAGCGGACATTGGAGAGATACAAAGTGACGTTAGCGGTTTTCAATCTGGAATTTCGTGGACTGCCTCATCGCGAGGCCACTTCTGCCAACCCTGCCGTGGCGCATGCCGTGATCGGCATTGATGCGCTTCTGACGCAGGCTTCCAAGGTGTTGTTCGGACGCGTCGTAGAACCGGAAATTGACGTGCGCGCCGGGGAAGGGACGGGAGACTTTGAGGTTGACCTGGGCTTTCGCGTTGACGCGGGCAAGGCGCGCTGCGCGGCCTTGGCGGGTGAACCCTTTTATGCCGATCCGCAACCCGACGTGGTGCTGCGCGCGCTGGGCTTTGTGGCGATCGAACGCTCGCCCGAAGAGCTCGCCGCTTTGCCTGAAGGTTGGTGCGACGGTCTCGTTGCGCTGATGTTGCGCCTGGGCGGTCGTCAACCCGAAAAGATCTACCTGACCGGCAAAAACGTTGATATCGACGTCGGTCACGAAGAACGCTACGTGGTCGATAAGGCGACCTACGAGCTCTTTAAGGACCGTGAAGTTCGCGCCGGGCTCAAGGCGCTCGTTGAAGCACTTGCCGACAGCGAAATTGCTGAAATCAACGTTTCCGAACGTGACGCGCAGGAACCGGTTTTCGTTTTGCAGCCCGGTCACATCAATGCTTTTTCCATGGAAGAACCGCAGGAAGTGCTGCTGCTTGAAAAGGTGCGCACGATGGCGCTGACGCTTCAGGCTCCGGTCTTCCGCAATGCTCAGGCATGGTTCTTCGATAACGGCCTTCAGCACATCCAGGCGACGATGGGCGACAGGGATTTCCTGTCCTTGATCGACAGTGGTATTTTCGAGCTGCAGCCGGGAGACGTGTTGGTGGCCAATGTACGCGTCAAGACCTTGCATCGCCGCGACGTTGGTCTGGTGAGCACGTACGAAGTGGTGGGTGTGCTCGATACTCGCCGAGCCGATACCGACATCCTCATGCCCGGAATCTAAGCTAAGGACGATGTCAGATGCGGTTCGGACGCGTTTTCTCGGCTTTCCTGATCGGTGCGGCGGGCTTCTTAGCCCAAACTGTCTCGGCGGCTTCCTATTCACTGGTGCCATCGGAAGGCACGCGCGTCAGCGGCTCGGATCGTTCCGTGACGATCTCGGCGCCTTCGCCCCTGAGCATGCCGCTTGACGTCAAGGTCAAGCACACGAAGGACGGCAAGGTGAGCGGCTATGAACTGTCGCGTCCGGCTCGCATCGGCGTGCAAAGCGAATTTGCCAATTATCTAGACGGCGGCCCTTGGGAACAGACCCGCATGCAGCTCGTCCGAAGCCTGGGGGAAAAGAGCCTCGAATTCGTCATTCTTGAGCGTCCGATCCTGATTGAGGCTGTCAACAGCGGCGCCATCGACATGGCGGTGACCGATGCGGGTAACTTCATTCAGTTTGAGATGACGGGACAGTTGATCGGCTTGTCGAGTCTTTGGCCGGTGTCCGCGTCCGATCCCTCGTACGCCGACGGCATACTCTTTGTCAAGCGCGCTCAGAGTAAGGAAATCCGACGTCTGGGCGACATTCGCAATCGGCGCATAGCAGCTGACTATCCGACGAGTTTCGGCGGCTGGCTCATCGCATTGCGCGAGTTTCAAAAGCATGGGCTCAACACCGATGTCATCCTTGACAACGTGCGCTTCTACGGCACGGATCCCGCCAACATTCTTCGTTCTCTGCAGCAGGAAAAGGTGGACTTGGCAGTGTTGCCGACCTGCACGTTTGAGTCTCTTGCCAAGCGCGGTGTGATTGACGAAAACGACTTCGCCTTTGTTGACGTCAACGAAACGGAATATTCGGTATGCCGGCATTCCGGCGAACTCTATCCGAGCTTCATCATCTCGATGCTCTCGGGCACGGATTCTCTCCTGAGTCGCACGGTGATGACTTCGCTGCAGCAGATGACCGGGGCTTCCACGGGCGTTGACTGGGGCCCCGTGGCTTCCGTGCGCACCGTACACGATCTTTATTACGCGCTCAAGGTTGGTCCCTACGAACACCTGCAGGCGTTTCGACTGTCGACCTTTATTCGCGAACAGTCGGCCGGCGTGACGATCACTCTGGGCGTCGTCTTCCTCGTGCTTTTCTACGCCGGGTCGCTTTCGGTACTGGTGCGCCGCCGCACGGCGCTTTTGAATCGAGCGCTCGAAGACCGCAAGCGCATCGAGGCAGAGGCGGCCGCAAGCCGCGACCATATTGCGCATCTTGAACGCACGGGCATCGTTGGCCAGATGTCGACCATGATCGCGCACGAACTGAAGCAGCCTCTGGGGGCCATCACCAACTTTGCCAATGGTCTGCTGCGTCGTCTCAAGCGCGGTGCGATTGATCCGAAGGTCTTCTCCGAGGCGCTCGAAGAAATTGTGATGCAGGGTACGCGCGCAAGCGAAATCGTCAACCGAGTTCGCTCCTATGCCAAACAGCAGCAGCCTGTGCTCGAACTCACCGACATGCAGGAAATTGTTTGCAATGCCATCAGCACGTTCGAGCGCTCCCGCCGTTCAAGCGCCAAGATCGAAGCTGATCTGCAGCCCTTCCTGTGGGCAGACATCGACGCCTGGGAAATTGAGCTTGCGATTCTCAATCTTCTGAAGAACGCGGCCGACTCCGTCGAAGGGCTGAGCGACGCTAAGATCCTCGTTCGCGTGCGTGCCGAAGACCGCTACTGGCGCGTGGAGGTGATCGACAACGGTCCCAAGATCACGCAAGAAGAGGTCGATCGCTTCATGATGCCGCTTGTGACGAGCAAGGCGGGAGGCCTGGGGCTGGGTCTTTCGATCTGCTCCAACATTGCCGAACGTCACCACGGTCACATCAGCGGCTACGCCAATCCCGACGGCGGCGTTACGATCGCCATGGACATTCCGCGAGCCGCATTGCCCGAACACACGGCAATGTAGTTGTTTGCTCGGATTGGGCAAGTCTTTGACATTGAGAAAAGGCCGCCGCAAAAGCTCTTTTCGTATCATTTTTTCAGCGGAAATCCTCTTGAGACCATCCGAGGAGTGGGAAAAATGACGATGACAAGAAGAACGGTGTTGACAACGGCGGCCGCACTTGCGGCGGCTTCCTGGTCGGGTTTGGCTGCATCTGCGGGAAAGAGCAAATCGATCGTGATATTTTTTTCGAGAACCGGAACGATCAAAGGTCTGGCGCAGACGGTGGTGAAACTCACGGGGGCCGACGTCGTGCTCGAACTGCAGCTCGTCAAGCCCTATGCCGCCAACTACAGCGACATGACCTACATCGCGCG
>ULRR01012439.1_pt1 | contig 13422 bp, 14 predicted proteins | sample 1955651 | NCBI WGS metagenome assembly ULRR01 (sample SAMEA4835688, study PRJEB28245) | human gut metagenome | biome: gut microbiome; material: fecal sample | place: Denmark | collected 2008
CCTGCCGGGCGGCGCGGCGCAGCGCCTTATATCCTTCCTACGCCTTACCTATAGTGCCCCTGAATAAAATTGCCTCTCCTGCGCTTAAAGGTCTAAAAATATTTCGCTCCTGCAAAATAATGCCGCGCTTCCTCCCAATATTACCCGGTCTCAGTTCACCTGGCAGTAAAGCGTCCCTCCGCGCTCAGAAGCCTGATACGCAGTTATGTTTTCCCTTAATAGCTTATGCGCCCAGTACGGAGCAATATGGCAATGGCCCGACCCGCATACAGGATCCTCTTTTACGTTAAGCTTAGGAGCAAAGGACCGTGAAATACAGTCGTATCCGGGTACGCTGCACGGCGCCGTCGCATGAAGGAGCAAACCGTCCAGCTCTCTGAGCTTCTGCATATCAGGGGAAAGCCTCTTTATTATTTCTTCATCCTCAAAAACGCACAGCAAATCCCTGCCCAGGAAAACCTCCTGGGGCGTTTCTCCCAAAGCCGCGGATATTTGCGGGCTGACCCGGACAGGCTTTAAATCATATGCAGGAAAATCCATTTGATAGAGCCCGCCTTTGCACTTAACGGCTAATTGCCCGCTTTTGGTAAAAAATATAACCCTCCCGCCCTTTTCACCGTAATAATTCATAAGAACAAAAGCGGCGGCCAAAGTAGCATGGCCGCATAAGTCCACTTCCCCGCCTGGAGTGAACCAGCGCAGCTGGTACCCTCCCTTTTTTTGACGGCAAAAGCGGATTCCGACAAATTATTTTCCTTGGCTATATTCTGCATAAGACCGTCGGGCAGCCATTCCTCTAAAATACAGACGGCAGCAGGATTGCCCTTAAAAACCTTATCGGTAAAAGCGTCTGCCGCATATTGGGTCAATATTAATTTATGCATTAAAAACACCTTTTCTCATTTATGTCTCAGGACCAGTCCTTGCAGACGTCCACCCAGCCAGCGCTGTTGGAATGTTTTTCAAGTTCGGCTAAAGATAAATGAACGGCGCTGCATGAACTGCCGGCCGCCGGGAAAACACTGTCAAAACGCTTTAAGGATATATCCAAATATACTTTTACCCCCGGCTTAACGGCAAAAGGGCAGACTCCTCCCGGCGTATGCCCTGTATATTCCTCTACCCTCTCAGCGGGAATCATCTTTGCCTTTTGGGAAAATGCCTCCTTGTACTTTTTATTATCAACTTTTGCATCTCCGGCCATTACTATGAGCACAGGCTCATTATCGATTAAAAATGACAAGGTTTTTGCAATCTGCTTCTCCTGGCACCCAAGCGCCTCGGCAGCTTCTATAACGGTTGCGCTGGATTTTTCCAGCTGCATTACTTTCTCTTCCAGACCGGCCGCTTTAAAATAACTTTTCACATTCTCAAAAGACATATTTTTATCCTCGCGTTTTTCTTAATGTACATACATAAGCATGCAAGCTCTCCCTTTCCTTCTTGCCTTGCTTTTATTAATATTTATACCGCCCAAAATGATAACCGCCTGTTCAGGCAGGCCGGTCTGTCGCTCTGAATCTTCCATGCTTTGCCCGATATAGCAGGGCAGGCATGCAAAAGCCCCGGCGCCGCGGCGCGCGGGCGGGATTATATCAGCGCGGGCTCGGCCCGCGCAGGGCGCGCCAAAACTAAATCGGCCATAATACCGGCACTATTCTTCTGCAATAAAATAGAATGCAGGTATCTGGCGCGCCCTCCTTTAAAGGGCGGGGCGCGCCGCTCCCTTTTTAATCGCACGCTTTTCCGGCATATTAATGTTTTGCATTCTCAAAAAATAACTGCTGCCTGCCATATTGTCCTCTAAAGGTCATTCCGCCTTATAGCAGCTTAATATTTCGCCAAAATACAATCTATGAGTATCTCCCGAAGGATAGCATGCCTTTTGCAGTTCAGGCGGCAGTTTGTCTATGCATATATCCTCTTTATATATGCTCCGGCATTCAAAATACGCGCCGCAGCCCTTTATCACGGGAGTGGCAATTTCCCGTGCAGAGCTTAATTCCAGACCGGCCAGTGCATATTTGTCGCAGTCCCTGCCCGAACGGGAGCCGCACAGCCTGAGCTGCTCTGTAAAATCGCCCGGATTTGCCGGCACGCTCAGAGTAAATTCTCCGCATTCCTCAAGCAGTTGATAGGTAAAACGGCTCTTTCGCACCGGCGCTATAAAAACCGGCCTGCCCCAATATACCGAAACGCTGCCCCATCCCATAGTCATGGTGTTGGGTTTATTCCCCCCTGCCGTCAGGAATATCCCCTTAGCGGCCATACGCTCCAAAGCAAGACCTGCCAAATTAAAAACCTCTTTATTTATCATAAATTAAGCCCTCCTTTAATCTGAATATTATTTCAAAATAAAGAATAGTTATAGCAATATGCGCTCTTAGTGAATAAATTAATATATGCGGTAATTGACACATGCGTGTCAGCAGCTTTATTAATAGGCTTTGCTGTATATTGTTTATGCAAAACCTTTTATATCCGCATTTTTATTATAGCACATAACTTAATAATTTGCCTAAAAAAATGCTCCGGCGCCTTCACGGACGCATTGCAGGCCATTGGGAGGATAATCATGAAATACAATTCAATAACCAAGGAACTATCATCAATTATAATGCTGCAAAACCAACGCCAAGAATTGAGCCATAACGCAGGCGGCAAAATATATATAGGCGCCTGTCCGCAGGCCTTGACTGCGCAGCTGGCCATTATAGACGCGGATACACCCGGCGGCGCATGCAAAATCAAAGCAGGAATTCCGACGCCTTTGGATGTAAGCACCAAAGAATATTTTCCCTCCATATGGGAAGAAATGATTTTAAACGCCCAAGCTTCTCTGAATGACAGCGGCACGCTTGCTTTAATAGCATCCGCACAGGAAAGCGCAGATTTTAAGCTGCTGCTGGACAGGGTTTTGGGCAAGGAAAATTTCGTCAATCAGATAATCTGGCACTATTCCCTGCCCGGAAGCGCCAAAAGGCATTTCCTTAAAAGGCACAGCGTTATCTACATATATTCTAAAACCAGGAAATATTTCATCAACACGCTGGCCGTTGGAAGAAAGCGGAACCAAAACGGGCGCGTGCATTTAAAAAAGCAGACAGACGGAGACGGACGGAGCTTTTATCAAATAACAAGCAGAAATAAAACCCTGAAATATTACGCCGATGCCATAATACCCTTTGACGACGTATGGGACATACCTCAGATAGGCCCGCGCTCTGCTGAAAACGAGAACTATCCTGGGCAAAAGCCCCGCGAGCTTGCCGACCGGCTCATACTCTGTCTGTCTAAGCCAAACGATACCGTAATTGATTATACCTGCGCAGGGGGTACGGCGCTTGTTTCCGCATGCGAAAACGGCCGTAATTTCATTGGACTGGCCCGCACGCATACGGATGCGCACATTTCCTTTATGCGCCTGCTGCGCGCAGGCTGTCCCCGGCTGGAAATGCACGGCACAGCCCTTCCTACCAAAGAAGTGGTAAGCCTTAATACGCTTGAAAGACCGGACTGCCTCGAAATCTATCTGGACGGATACGGCCGGCTTTCAGGCTGCTCTCCTTTTAAGCAGAACGGTTTGGAGGGCGTAGACGTATGGGCAGTGGGACATTTCAGGGATAATACATTTGTAAGCGATAATTTTGCTCTGCGGGACAAACGAGGAGCCTCCCTGAATAGATGTTTAAAAACAAAGGAAACAGGCGGCGCAGTATATATAGCGGATATATACGGCCGGGAAAAAATAATTGCCCTGGAATAAAAAAGACGGCTGCCCGCCGTCATTTTTTGCTTAAATAATTTCCCCGCGTCAGAGGGACTGCCGTTTATTACTCCGTTTTTAGACGGTAAAGCATCTGCTCTAAATATGTGGCCACGCCGTCCTCATCGTTAGCCAGGCACACTTCGTCCGCTGCTTCCTTAACTTCAATTCGGGCATTTCCCACAGCCACCGAATGCCCCGCATACTCCAGCATGGATAAATCATTTAAGGAATCGCCAAAGGCCAGCACTTCCTCCCGTTTTATCCCCATTCTGCTACACAGCAGCTTTAAGGCGCTGCCCTTACCCGCAAGGGGGCTGACAAATTCTAAAAATTCAGGATTGGACACAGTAACAACCAATCTATCCTTATACTGCTCTCTCATAACGGGCAGTAATCTCTGCACCTCTTCCGGATAAGTAAGGGTTATTATCTTTGTAGGAGGAGTATAAATGCTCTCGGACAGCAGCCGATGTGTCGGATGCGCCTCGCTGCCCGTGGCGCTGGTATACATTTTGGTTATATCAGTTATCTCCCGGCAGTACATTTTATCATCCATATACGCCTGGATATACAGATTCATCCCTTCAAGCTGAGTTATTAGCTCTTTGGCCAAAGGTAAATCTATATCCCAGTGGTTTATAGTCTCTCCGCTGACAGGGTCAATTATCCACGCGCCGTTATAGCTGATTACAGGTATTTCTATTTCCAGTTCCTTGACATATCTCTTTAAGGAATCATACATTCTTCCTGAACAGAAAGTAAAGGGAATATTATATTTTTTGAGAGACTTTATAACATTGACCGTATGCTCTGAAAGAGTTTTGTCAGAGCGCAGAAGGGTATCGTCAAAATCGCTTACTATCAATTTATACATATTTCTGCTCCGTTAACAGCATTTTACTTGGCCATCCTTAAGCAAACAAGCTCAGGCAGGCCAAATTATTTTTTGACATCTTTATTATAATAACCGTTAAATGATAAAGGCGCAAGCGGTTTTAAAATAAGCCGGAGAAATTGTGCTGGGAGTGTAGTGCCGGCGGAATTAGGGCGGAGGGGCCAAAAGGCGCCACGGCGTTTGGCAGGCAAAGCCTGCCTGGCCGGGCTGCGCCCGGCTGGCGGCCCTTCGGGCCGCAAACGCCGCGGCGCCTTTTGACCCCTCTGCCCCAATTCCGATGCAGCTTTTACATTATTCATATCCGCAGCTATATTTCCGCTTCCCCGTCCTTTTTATCATCCTTGTGAAAAAAATGATATACCTCTTTTGCGCTGAGAGCGTTCATGCCCTCCAAATTGCTAAGTTCCTCAACGCTTGCCTGCTTTATCCTCTCAACAGAGCCGTAAGTCTTAAACAAAAGCTTCCGTCTCTTCTGCCCTATTCCCAATATGCCCTCCAGCTGGCTTAAAAGCCCGCGCTTATTCCTGAGAGAACGATGATAGGTAATGGCAAAGCGGTGCGCTTCGTCCCGAATGGTCTGCAAAAGCAGTACGCCGGGAGAATTGGCCTCCAGTTCCAGCGGCAGGCTTTCATTGGGCACAAAAACCTCTTCCATTCTTTTGGCAAGCCCTATTGCCGGAAGGGACAGCCCCAGTTCGCTTAAAATTTCACACGCACTGCTCAGCTGCCCCTTTCCCCCGTCTATAACTATGAGGTCGGGCGGGTCGCTAAAGCCCTCGCTTCCCTGTGCAAGCCGCTTATAGCGGCGGGATATTACCTCTCTCATGCTTAAAAAGTCATCGTTTTGATCCTGCCTTATCTTAAAGCGGCGGTATTCCTTAGGCGCAGGCACGCCGTTTAGCAATACCACCATTGACGCCACTGTATCCGTTCCCTGAATATGAGAGATATCAAAGCATTCAATCCGCTCAGGCCATTTTGCCAGCCCCAGCGCTTCCTTAAGCTGGGTAAGGCCCGCCTCTCTTCTGGCGCGCATGGCCGCCTGGCGCTCAAAGGATTTATTCATGCGCTCCTGGGCGTTGGCCTTGGCCATATCCAGCAGCTTCTTTTTATCCCCCTTGCGCGGGGTAAGCAGTTTAATTTTCCGCCGCGCAGAAGCCGAAAGATATTCCTCCAGCGCCTCCCGTCCTTCGGCTGCCTCCACCAGGAGGACCGAGCACATGGGGCTTTCCTTTGAATACCGGCTCGCTATATACTGGCTGATAAGCTGGTCTATGCCTATGGCGCCCACTTCGGGATATTCTTTAATATCCGTGCCTATAAGCCTGCCTGAACGCACATAAAGCGCGCAGATAACCGCATAGCCGTCTTTAAGCGCTGCGGCTATAACGTCATGGTCCCCTTCCGCCAGCACTACTTTCTGCTGCTGATATAATTTTTTAACCGTGCCTATCCTGTCGCGCAGCTCGGCCGCCCTTTCATACTGCTGCTTTTCGGACGCCTTAAGCATATTCTGTTCCAGCCGCGCAATAATCTCGTCCGGGCTGCCCCCCAGCAAATCTGCCGCGCCCTTTGCCATAAGGGCATATTCCTCCTGGGAAACAGCTCCCACACAGGGAGCGCTGCACTTTTTAAGCATATAGCGCATGCAGGGCCTTGCATTTTTCTTAGGTTTATCTAATTTCTGCCTGCATGTACGCATCGGATATATATCATTAACCAGATCCAGCAAATCGTTTGCCATGCTGTTGCTCAAATAGGGGCCGAAATACTGGCCGTCCTTGGCGTACCGGCGCGCCAGTTCAAGGCGCGGATAGGCTTCGGCTGTTATCCTTATATACGGGTACCCTCTGGAATCCTTAAGCTCAATATTATATAGGGGCTCATAGCGCTTTATAAGGTTATTTTCCAGCATAAAGGCTTCCCGCTCAGTCGTAACCACGATATAATCCAGGTCGTCTATATGCGAAACCATAGCCTGGGTCTTGATATCGTGCTCTTTGGAATGAAAATAGGAGCGCACCCGGTTTTTTAAATTTTTAGCCTTGCCCACATATATTATCCGCCCCGCGGCATTTTTCATCATATATACGCCCGGCGAATCGGGCAGGCCCCTGAGCTTGGCGCTGAGACGCTCGTTCATAAACGCCCTTCCTCCATTATAGCCTACATTTCGCTTAAATGCAGCATTCCCTGGAGCAGCACCTGGCCTATATGGTCGTCATCCAGCGAATAATATACTACCTTGCCCTCCCGGCGGTAGCGTATCAGCCTGCTGTTGCGCAGAGTTTTGAGCTGATGGGAAATAGTTGACTGATTCATATCCAGCGCAGCCGAAATATCGCATACGCACATCTCGCTCATGGATAAAAGATAGAGTATTTTCAGCCGCGTAACGTCAGAAAACAGCTTGTAAAAATCCACCAGCCGCATTATGCTCCGCTCATCCATAAGCTTATCCTGCATAGCCTGAACAACTTCAGGATGCATAACGGTCTTTTCCGCACATTCTACATTCTGATTCATGTCTGCTCCTCCCAAAATTCATATGCACATATGCATCATCATTCATGCGAATATGATACGCGCAGTTCCGCGGCTTGTCAAGAGGTTTTTACTCCCTTAATCTGCGCGTCTCAAAAAATCTGGTATCATTCATTAAAAATATTAAAGTTTATTGTCCAAATTTATAAAGCGGCCTTTATATAGGTCTCCGATAAGGAAGTATTTCTATAAAACATTACCCTAAATTGACAAGGGGATACACGCCTCCAGCGGTTTGATTCCGGCATTTCTGCGTCATCGTCAATGGGTGCACGTTCAGTACGCCTCATTCCCCTTCCTTGAAAATGCCGGAATCAGACCTAATGGAGGTCGAAGAGTCAGACGGCGGCCGTTTGAGTACCCTGCAAGGCGCTTGAACGACGTGTACTGGACGTACACGGAGGGAAAAGCAGCACGGCATGACACTCAAACAGCCCTGTCCCGACCGTATATGCCCGTGTCAATTTAGGGTAGAAGTTTTAGAATATTTCTATCGCCATGGATATAGGATGGGGGTAATAAGCGATACTTCGCCTTCTCTTGAATACACATTGCAGCAATTAGGAATTGCAAAATATTTTACTTCATTTACTGCCAGCTCCATTGTAGGAGCGGGAAAGCCCAGTCCTATTATTTTTAATGCAGCGCTCAAGGCACAGGGCGTCTCAGCAGAAGAAAGCATATATGTGGATGACTACAAGCCTGAAGCTGACGGCGCAAGAGAACAGGGCTTTACTTCTTTTTTGATAGGCAGAACAGGATGCCCTGCCGATAAATGGGACATTAACAGTCTTACGCAGTTAATTGATTTTTCAGAATCCTAAAATATGCCTAATGCTGCGCAGCGGACTGAATAGCCAACCAATTCCTCCGCTTCTTTAAAAATTGCGTTAAATACGCAATGGCGGAGCATTTTTTTAATGCGCCGCCATTTTTAATGCAATCTTTATATGCCGCGTAAGTTCAAGCCGCAGTTTGTTCCCGGCTCCGAATAATTAAGCTGAATTATTTAAGCAGTCCTTTTATTTCTTCAAGCACCTCATCCGGTCTTATTTTGCGCGAAAGCGTCTTATCCCTGCTCACCAGCTCGCAGCAGCCCTCTTTAAGATTGCGCGGGCTGACTATGATTCTGTAGGGCACGCCCAGGAGGTCGGCGTCCGAGAACATTACGCCTGCGCTTACCGCCCGGTCGTCGTATATGACTTCTATGCCCGCCTGCTGCATTTCCTCGTATAATTTATCTCCCAGCGCCTTGACCTCGGCGTCATCCGCCCTTACACAGCAGATATGTACCTGCCAGGGCGCGATGGCCAGGGGCCATATGGGACCGTAATCGTCATGGCGGGCCTCGCAGATAGAAGCGGCAAGACGGCCCACGCCTATACCGTAGCAGCCCATAATGGGATATTTAAGCTCGCCGTTTTCATCCAGGTACTGCATGTTCATTGCCTTGGTATATTTAGTACCCAGCTGGAATATGTTCCCTACCTCTATGCCGCGGGATATTTTAAGGGAATGCCTGCCGCATTTAGGGCAGATCCCTCCTTCCAGGGCCTTTGCCAAATCATAATATTCCGCCTGGCCGTAATCTCTTTTAATGTTCATGCCTGTATAATGATAATCTGCCTCATTTGCGCCGCAGCAGAGATCAGAAGCGTTTTCAAGGGAGCGGTCAAAGAGGATTTGAGCGTTTTTAAGGCCGATGGGGCCGATAAAGCCCGCCTGAATGCCGCTCTCCTCAGTTATGACGGCGGGATGAACGGCGCAGCCCAGGCAGTTGGTCAGCTTGGTCTCATTCACATCCAAATCTCCCCGGATAAACACAACCACATATTGGTCATTGCTGTTCTTCTGATATACTACCGCCTTGCAGGCCTTATTTACGGGCAGCTTTAAGAAGGCGCATACCTCTTCTATGGTCTTCTGGCCGGGAGTATGTATTTTTTCAAGAGGCTTTTCTGCTTCCAGGGCGTTTTCTCCCTCCGGAGCATTTTCTACAACGCACTCGGCCGCCTCCATATTAGCCTTATAATCGCATTCCGAGCAGGTAACTATGGTATCCTCCCCTATGGGTGTGAGCAGCATAAATTCATGCGAAAGGCTTCCGCCCATCATGCCCGAATCAGATTCTATAGCCACCACTTCCGGCACCCCAACCCGCGCAAAGATGCGCTCATAGGCGTGATAGCAGCGCTGATAGTATTCCTCTAAATCCTCCTGCGAAGTATGGAATGAATAGGCGTCCTTCATGGTAAATTCCCTCACGCGGATAAGCCCGCCGCGGGGACGCGCTTCGTCGCGGAACTTAGTCTGAATCTGATATATCATAAAGGGGTATTTGGCATAGCTCTGCCCGTATTCGCGCACCAGATGAACCGCGGCCTCCTCATGGGTCATGCCCAGCACCATTGGAGCGCCGTTGCGGTCCTCAAATCGCAGCATTTCGCTTCCTATGCTGTAATACCGGCCCGATTCCTGCCAAAGAGAAGCGGGCATAACCACTGGAAAAAGCACCTCCTGCCCGTCTATGGCGTCCATCTCCTGCCTGATGATATTTTCAATCTTGTGAGTTATACGGCGCAGAACAGTGTAAGAGGAATATATGCCGTTAGCCATATTCTTCATATAACCGCCCCGTATCATTAAAGCGTGGCTGTCTATAACGCAGTCGGCCGGCCTCTGCTTAAAGCGCTCCCCCACCAGCTTATCCAGTTTCATTTTAAACTACCTCCGTTTTATTTTTTAATTAAAAACGCCCCAAGCCCGCTTTGGGCTTAGGGCGAATATAAATCCGCGGTACCACCTAAATTCGGAAAAAACTTTTCCGCTCTTAAAAGCGCTTGGCTGCGCTGCTTCCCTTATAACGGCGGGCATGCCGGCGGCTTTTTAGGACCAAGCCGCAGCTCCGGGACGGGTTGGGCGCCGGGCGATGAAAATTTCCACCTGCCATTTTCTCTCTTTAAACGCCTTGAACGCTTAATGCTTCCCTTCACAGCCTTTTATTTGCTTTCTTTATAGCACAGCCTTCCTCTTTTGTCAAGCGCGGGTGCGCTTGAAAGGAATTTTCAGCTTTAGGGTATGGACATCATATGTGCCGGTGTGCTATAATTATACGCAGATATATAACCGGGCGATACAATCACGGCAGAATACGTTTGTCAGGCGACGTCCGCCGTGTCTGCTCGCTCTCTATACGCCAGTGCGCTCTCTTATAAATTCCCTGCATCCATTTTACAACGCTCTGAATTGCAAAACCTTTTATGCAAAAACTTCTAGCCGGCTGAGCAGCTTTTTCTGTTCGCCAGAGCAGGCGGAGACAGAAACACCTGCTTGCTTTGAGTCCTAGCGGGCAAATTCCCAAATACCGGCGTATTTCAAGAACAATGACGCAGACGGCAAGAAAAATTCGTCCCCTCAGCGGCACTTTGTTCACGGCTCCCTGACCCTGGCTTTAGTATACAAAGGATAGTACGGTCAAAATAGCTGGATCTGCGTTCCTGCTGTATTTCTTTTCATCCATGTACGCCAAGCACACGCAGTTTCCATGCCCTGCAGGGAGGCCGATCCAATGGTTTTGTTTCCGCAGCCTTGGCCCATGAAAAGCTATCCGCTTTCAGGGCAGACTAGAGACAAGGAGAAAGCGCGCGCCGACTGAGGCTAATACTAAAAACGGACAAATTACATGTCTGGGGCGCTTTATCCATTGTAAACCAACCCTACCCTGAATTGACAAGGGCATATACGGTCAGGACAGGACTGTTTGAGTGTCCTGCCGTGTTGCTTTTCGCTCCGCGTACGCCCGGTACACGTCGTTCAAGCGCCTTGCAGGGCGCGGAAACGGCCTCTGTCTGACTCTTCGGCCTCCCGCAGGTTTGATTTCGGCGTTTTCAAGGAAGCGGAATGAGGGGTACTGAACGTTCACCCATTGACGATGACGCTGAAAATGCCGAAATCAGACCGCTGGAGGCGTGTATCCCCTTGTCAATTTAGGGTAAGCCTTTTAAAATCAATCCCTATTGCCGCAATTAAGATCTGCATACAACTTATTATATCAGATAAAAGGGTGATTTATATGCTCAATCAGCCGGACAGCCGAATAACTCATTCAAAGAAAGCAAAAAAAGCGCAAAATGCAAAAAAGCCTGATAAAGCCAAGCTGAATAAAAAGTCAAAAGATCTGGACAACTTTACTTTCGCACGCATAAACCTGCTCGTTCTGGCCTGTCTTACTCTCCTGAATCTGGCTTTTTTGGCCTTTGGCCTGGATATTTCCCTTTTGTTTTCGGCAATTATCCCCTATTTTTCAATGTTCCTGGGAGTAGAATATATAAACGCCGGCATGCCTCTGGGCTGGATATGTATAATTCTTGCCGCGGCAATATGCGCATTTTACCTGTTTTGCTATGTATATTCCAAAAAAAATCCCAAATGGCTTAAAGCGGCTTTTATCTGTTTCCTGCCCGACAGCTGGCTCTGCGTATATCTGCTGCTGATGGACTTTGATTTGACCGGAATACTCAGCACGCTGTTTATGCTTTGGATGCTTTTCTGCTTTATATCAGGCATAGTTAAAGAAAGCCCTAACGGCAGGGAGCAGGAGGTTAAACCCACAAAAGAAAAATAAGCGTCCTAAAGCCGGCGCTTAAAAATCAGGCGGAAAATACAGGCGGGTTTGCGGACAATGCAGGCGTTTTTTTGCTCAGAATCCCCGCCGCGTCCGCTTTGCCAAGCAATGCTCCCTCATGTCCCGGCCCGCGCCCTGCAATAGTCCGATATGCGCTCTTTATAAATTCCAAGCACCTTAATTGGGGCGCTTTTTGAAGCTGCAAATGGGCATGGCGCTGATTCTGCCGCAGTACTGCGGCAGAATCAGCCCAAAGCAAATAGGAAAAGCGCCCTCTTGTGAGGCGCATCGCGCTCTGACTGCATTGACTGAACAAAAGAAAAGCGCTTTTGGGATGCTGCCGCCCGTTCAAGCCGCGCTCCCAAAAGCGCTGTTTGAAACCCTTAAAGGCTTCTTTAAGGGTTTTTTCTTATTTTACAGGTTTTTCACACAGGCACATGTTTGGAAATTCAGCCCTAAAGCTATTCCGCGCGCTCCAGCGCCTGGCGGGCCGCATTCTGCTCTGATTCCTTTTTGCTGCTTCCCGAACCCCGCCCTTTCAGGCGGCCGTCCACCCGGACAATAGAAACAAAGGAAGGCATATGGGACGGGCCCTCCACCCTTTCCAATTCGTATTTGATTTTTTTATGTCCCAGCGCCTGAAAATACTCCTGCAGGCGGGTTTTGTAATCTATCGCGGCGTCAGGCAGCTGCTCGGCCTCCATAATCTGCGGTCCCAGCAGGTTAATTATTATCTGCGCGGCGCGCTCAAAGCCGCCGTCTACAAACATGGCGCCGCATACCGCTTCAAACGCATCTGACAGTATGCCCGGCTTATCCTCGCCGCCGCTCCGGCGCTCGCCGCCGCTCATATCAATATACTGCCCCAGGCCAATGCTGCGCGCCGCCTGGGCCAGGGGCGTTTCCGAAACTATTCCTGCCCTGAGCCGGGAAAGCGCCCCCTCCTGGAGAGCAAGGCTTTTATAGAGATGCTGGCTCACGGCCAGTTCTATAACAGCGTCCCCAAGATATTCCAAGCGCTGGTTATTGCTCTCATGCCGGCCGTCCCCAGCGATGGAAGGATGAACCAGAGCCTGCGCCAGCAGGCTCTGATCCTTAAAAACATATCCTAATTTTTGCTCAAGCGCACTTAATTCCATAAAATTCTCAGGCCGTTTTTTTCTCCAGATACGCAGCTATATCCCCTACCGTAACCAGATTGCCCAGCTCCTCGTCGGGAATCTCCACGTTGTATCTTTCCTCAAGCTCCAGCATTAATGCGGCCACATCCAGCGAATCCGCCTTCAAATCGTCCACCAGGCTGCTCTGGGGAGTGATTTTGCTTTCCTCAATGCTGAGCTGCTCCGCAATAACCTTAATAACAGTTTCCAACATAATTTTTTGCCTCCTGATAAATTATAATATAATTGCGTTTGCTTTATGCAATAAAGCTCAAAATTTAAATTTCTACTGCGGACAGACGCTCTTTTATTATTTCCACAACGTCCGCATTTATCATGCGGGCGCACTGGCGCACTGCCGCGCGCACGGCTTTGGCATTGCTGGAGCCGTGCCCCTTTATAATAACGCCGTCTATGCCCAGAAGAGGCG
>ULRR01032101.1_pt1 | contig 13375 bp, 8 predicted proteins | sample 1955651 | NCBI WGS metagenome assembly ULRR01 (sample SAMEA4835688, study PRJEB28245) | human gut metagenome | biome: gut microbiome; material: fecal sample | place: Denmark | collected 2008
AACTCGCGGAGAGGAACTAAGGAAGCGGGGCAGGCATGTGTTCCGAGGAAAAAATATGAAATGCCCCGGGGTGCCATAAACCTACCGAGGAAAAAACAGGGCAGAGCAAGCCATAGCCTGTCCGTAGGAGAGCCCGGGGCTGGCTTCATATTTTTTAAGAGGAATATATGCCTGCCCCCGCCACCCACACAACCTCAAAGCGCGGCATGCACCCCGCCGAAAGCGTGACTCCTGCAAATACAAAAGCACACAAGGAAAACCATGACAGGAAAAATTATTAAAGGAATTGCCGGCTTCTACTACGTCTACGTAGAAGAAACCAAAGAAGCAAAAGAAACTGCCACAGGCGGCACTCTCTACGAGTGCAAAGCAAAAGGCACCTTCAGAAAACAAAAGATAAAGCCGCTGGTAGGCGATATCGTCGACATAGCAGTCCTCGATGATGAAAAGCACATAGGCAATGTCGAGCGTATACTGCCACGGAAAAACGAACTTATCAGGCCGGCTGTGTCCAATATAGACATGGCCCTGGTTATTTTTGCATCCGCAAAGCCGGATCCCAATTTCAACCTGCTTGATAGGTTTTTGTGTATGATGGAGTACCAGCATGTCCCGGTTACCATATGCTTCAACAAAAAGGACTTAATCACACCTAAAGAGCAGCAGGAGCTTAAAAGCATATACGAGCCGGCAGGCTATAGAGTGCTTTTTACCAGCACGAAAACAGGTGAGGGCATAGATGAGATAAAGCACATTTTAGAGGGAAGGACAACCACGGTTGCAGGCCCCTCGGGAGTTGGCAAGTCATCTATCATCAACTGTCTGCAGGATGATGTGCAGATGGAGACCGGACATATAAGTGAGAAAATAGAGCGCGGAAAGCATACGACCAGACATTCTGAGATTATCCCGATAAAGGATGGCACGTATATCATGGATACACCCGGCTTCAGCTCGATGGATGTGCCGGGCTTTGAAAAGGAAGATCTATGGACATGTTATCCGGAGTTTGTAGAGTATGAGCCATATTGCAGGTTTCAGGGCTGCAGTCATATAAATGAGCCGGACTGCGGTGTGAAGGAGGCTCTTGCAGATGGGAAAATATCGCAGGTGCGGTATGATAATTATAAGCTTTTATATGAGGAGCTTAAAAACAGACAAAAGTATTAATTTAAAGCATAATCAAACGGAGGAAAACATGAACTGTTTATCACCATCAATTTTATCAGCGGATTATTCAATACTCGGAGAGCAGCTTAAGCAGCTTGATGAGGCCGGAGCACAGTATGTGCATATAGATGTTATGGACGGCAGCTTCGTTCCAAGTATATCAATAGGACTGCCGGTCATAAAGACAATCAGAAAGTGCACAGAGCGTATGTTTGATGTGCATCTGATGATAGATGAGCCGGTCAGATATATAGATGATTTTGCTACAGCAGGAGCAGATATCATCACAGTCCATGCGGAGGCATGTAAGCATCTTGACAGGACAATCGAGGCAATAAAAGAAAAGGGCATACTGGCAGGTGTAGCATTAAATCCGGCTACTCCGCTCTCAGACATAGAGTATGTGCTTCCCAAGGTGGACATGGTGCTTATCATGACTGTAAACCCAGGCTTTGGAGGACAAAAGCTTATTCCGTACACTGTAGACAAGGTGCGCGACTTAAAGGCACTTCTTGAGAAAACCGCAAATAAGGCTGATATCGAGGTGGACGGTGGTGTTAATCTTGAGAACGTGGAGACACTGCTTGCGGCAGGAGCCAATATCATTGTTGCGGGAAGTGCGGTGTTTAGCGGAGATATAGAAGAAAATGTAAAGGGTTTTCTGAATATCATGATGTAACAGATGCAGGTTAAAACGGAAATGCTTCCGGGGCTTAAGCAAATGTGGATATGTTATTTATAAGAAGGTGGATAAAATGAGGTATTTGATTGTATGTGGTGGAAAAATAGATAAGGAATTCGGCTTAAATGAGATAAAGACTGACGGAATAGATGCCATAATTGCGGCTGACAGCGGAATGGATTTCCTGTACGAAAACGGTGTCACGCCTGATATAATTGTAGGTGATTTCGATTCAGCCACGACAAAGGCCTTAGAGTTTTTTGAGAGAAAGGGACAGACCGAGATACACAGGCTCAATCCCATAAAGGATGATACTGATACAGAGTATGCCATAAGACTGGCAATAAGCGAGGGAGCACGAAGCATAGTGCTGCTTGGAGCAACAGGCAGCAGAATAGACCATGTGCTTGGAAATATTTCACTTTTGGGAATAGGCCTGGAAAGTGGAACTGATATCAGCATTATCGATACAAACAACCGCATAAGGATGGCAGATAAGCCGGTAACCATTGAAAAATCAGCACAGTATGGCAGGTTTGTATCTCTTATAGCACTGACAGACGACAATGAGGTAAGCCTTAAGGGCTTTAAGTATCCTGTTACTGATTATTCCTTTGACAGGTTTACATCGCTTGGCATATCCAATGAAATAGTCGATGATCATGCACTGATTGATATCCATAGAGGAAAATTTATCATTATTGAGTCAAAAGATTGACTTTTTAGGAGTTTTGGTCTACTATGGTTTTAGGATTATTTCGGAAAAGCCTGATTACAGGAGGATTGATATACACTGTGTCGGCTTTGGAACATGATGGGGTAATTAGATGATAGAGAAGTATTATAGCGGGGTAATCGAGCAGATTTACAATCGCATAGGAAAAGAGACTCGAAATATCGTAATGGCGAATTATAGCAATGATTTTTCGATTGAAAATCTTGAGGTTATAAGACGTTATCAAAGCAATGAGGATAACGTCTTTTTTGCATACAGTGAGTTCTCTTACAATACGCTGGTCGGAGCTTATGAGCCATTTTTGGACATCATATGCAATATGCACAGGCGCTTTATAGGCGGAAGCTTTGATGAATTCCAGAAGGAGTGCGGTGTGTACTATCTGCACAGACAGGTGTTAAACAGCTATTATGAGACAGGTGAGTGCTTCAGAGAGGAGACAGTGCTGTTAAATGAGGTGGCATATGAGCAGAGACGCATGACGATGGCCATAGCTGACATGCTCAAGAAGCTTTCTGAGGTGAAGCCTTTGATGATTGTGATAAACAGATTCCAGATGGCGTCTAAGAGTTCAATTGAGACCATCAAGTATCTGATTGACAATCCATGCGCCAATATCGGTATCGTGTTAGGTGTCAATGCCATAGTCAAGGGTACTGACAGTACTGTTGAGGTGTGGGATCGTATAGTTGAGTCGCTTGAGGACAGGAGCGCCATATACTATATAGGCAGTGCCGGACCGCTTAAAAATAACGTAAAAACTACAAATGATGATGAGCTGTATATCACTATGAACTTTGAGCAGAGCATCCAGGAAGCATCAAATATCATGGAGTTTCTGGATTTTGAGCAGGCAAGGAGAGGCTGCCGCATTATAGAGCATAAGCTTAAGTTTGAGGATGCATGGATTGATGAGAAAAGCCTGCGCCGCTTTTATATGGTCTATGCAAGGACGTCTGTTTTACTTGGAGAGATGTCCAAAGCGATTGAGCTCACGAATGAATACAAGGCGCTGATACCGGAAAATGACAGTGAGCATTATCTTTCGCTGTATTATTTCATGAAGGGCACCTGCTATATGTATCAGGGCAAGCTTGAGAAGGCCGGAAACAGTGCAAAGAGTGCCTATGACTATGCAGTTTTGGCAGAGGATGACACACTGATATTTAAGGCAGAGCTTTTGTCAGTCATGATAAAGATGTCAGGCTGGTACAATATATTCTTCTGTGTACAGGATATACCTGTCAGTGATGAAATTATAGAAAAGCTCATAAAGCACGGCTACAGGAATCATTTGGCACATATATATATTTACGCATACGACAATAGCCGGGATGTGGTGAAGCAGTCCTTTTATGATGAATCATTACTAAAGCATTTTACGAAGGGGCTTGAGCTTGCGAAGGAGATAGGAAATGAGCAGCTTGTGTATGATGCATATCAGAAGACTATTATGCTTGCCAGCACAAGCGGTCTCAATGAGATAGCCTTTTTATATGTTATCCGTACATACGAGTTCATGAAGGGGCACGGCAATATATATGTTGCGAGAGTGCTTACGTCTATAGGCTACAATTTAAGTGCCATGGGTAAAAATGAGCTGGTTGACAATTATTACAATGCTGCAATCAATATGTTATATTACCTGAAGATGCCGGAGGATATAGCTGAGGTGTATTATAACAAGTCTCTTAACTATATCATGCAGGGCAATTATAAGGAGGCTGTCCATGCACTTTTAGTTGCCATGAAGACTATTATAAAGCTTCATCTAAACAGCTTAAGAGTGTGCAACACGAGTAAGGTATATGCGCTTCTTGCGCTTGCATCTATATTTTCGGGTGACAGATTCAGCTGTGAGCGCTATCTGCTCAGCTGCAAGCAGTTTCTTAATTATGTCATCTACAGAGTAATTGACACCACAAGAACTGAGGCAGTCCATGACTATTCCAGATGCGATGATGAGATGTTCCTTTACTCCTTTGCATCAGCCATGCTCTTGTGGCACGATGGTGAAAAGGAAGAAGCCTTTTTACGTTTTGAGGATGCGGAGAGATATCTCGTTAATGCGGAGGGAAACGAATTTTTTGCATATTCGATATACAGGGAAAGCAGGATGAAGCTGTTTGAGCTGCTCGGCAAAAATGAGCTTATAGAGCATGAGAGAATACTTTTAGAGGCACACAATAAAAGGATGCATGAAATAGCAGAGGCAGCTCCGCTTGACATGTTAAAAAATATCAACCTAGAGTCACTGAGTGATGGCCATATCAATGAGCGGCAGATTAATATGCTTGTAAAGCAGCATGGGCTCGAAAAGGATTATCAGGGCTCAAAGCGTCAGATGGAGTTTATTTCCATATGGCAGACCATTATCGATGTCAATGACCAGAAGAAGGACACCATGATTGAAAATGCCATGAGCAATTTCATCAATCATTTCAGTCTTGACTGTGCGCTGATCATAGATCTGCACGCGAAGGAGCCACAGGTGCTTTATAATGATACGGGCTGTGATATGACAGATGAGGTTATAAAGGGCATATGTGATATCATGATAGACTATCCGGAGGGCATTGCCACATCAAAGATTGCAGAGGGCTTCTACGAGTATGAAAATGTCATCTCGTATTTCGGCGTGGATGATGTATGCTCATTTGTCGCAGTGCCTTTTATCAAGAATGATGCGCTTTCAAGTGTTCTCATAGCATATGTGCGAATGAAGGATAACTGGCATGGCTCCATAGAGCGATACATGCTCAACGAGGATGATTTGAGCATTTTCAAGCTATTATTCAGAGAGCTTGAGTATTCAATTGCCCGTATTGAGGCCAATGAGAAGACCAATGAGATGAACAGGAGACTCAAGCAGGCAGCAGTTACCGATATGCTGACAGGTATATACAACAGAGCAGGTATGTATCAGGAGATTGAAAAGCTTGAGAAGCGCATAAGTGTGACATCCGGTGGTATGGATGTGGGGCTTATGTTTATTGACCTGGACAACTTCAAGCATTATAATGATATGTATGGTCATGATGTAGGAGATCTGATACTTAAGGAGATGGCCTTTGTGTTCATGAAAGTTGCTAAGGACAGAGGCTTTGTGAGCAGATATGGCGGTGATGAGTTTATCATAGTTATTGAGTCCTGTGCCAGATACGAGCTTGAGAATATTGCGAAGGACATCTATGCGAGGATTGCAGAGGCTGATGGCTTCAGCAGCCAGATAAAGAAATATCTGAATCATGACGTAGAGTTTAATGAGGAGAAGAATATCACTTGTTCTATTGGTATTTCATATGAGAGAAATGTCACCAGTGAGAGTCAGATTACTGAGCTGATTAAGAAGGCGGACGATCTGATGTATACAGTAAAGACAGGCGAGAAAGGACACTATGCATTCTTTTAAATCAGATGAATTTAAGATAAGAGTATTGACAAAGGATGATGCGGAGGAATACAATGCACTGCTTCGTTATGCTTTTCAGGTAACAGAGGCAGATCTTGCCGAGACCGGTTGGAAGGATGATGAAATCAAGCAGTCGAAGTTTCCGGTGCTTGAGAGAGCTGATGTGCTTGGCTGCTTCAATATCATAGACAAAAAAGAGGAGCTTGTGGCTCAGTTTGCGGTATATCCGCTCGATATGAATATATATGGTGAGCACTACGAGGTAGGCTTTGTCACAAGTGTGTGCACGTATCCTGAGTACACAGGCCATGGTCTCATGAAGAAACTTATGAGAAAGAGTCTTACGAGGATGCGCGATAGCAACAAGTCGTTTGCCCTTTTGTATCCATACTCCATACCTCTTTACAGAGGACTTGGCTGGGAGATTATCTCAAACAAGATGACATATGTGATAAAGGACAGACAGATTCCTACAAAGCTTAAGGAGCCGGGCTATGTGCGCCGTGTGCAGTGGGATGACGAGCAGTTTAAAAAGCTTCATACTCACTTTGCCGCGAAGACTCACGGCTGTCTGTACAGAAACAATCTGGCTTGGGAGGAGTACTTCCGCTGGGATGAGGACGATACGATGGTCGCCATCTACTATAACGAGGATGATGAACCGTGTGGCTATATGGTGTATCTTATCAGCTCCGATGTCATGCACATCAAGGAGCTCATCTACTTAAACCGTGAGGCGCAGCTTGGTCTGTGGGAGTACATTCATGCGCACGATTCCATGATTGATGAGGTCAGAGGCAACAACTATTACAGCGAGCCCATCGCTTTTGAGCTCGATGACAGTGATATAAAGGAGACAATAAGACCATACGCCATGGGCAGAATCATCGACGTGGCGCAGTTTATATCACAGTATAACTGTGACCCGGATGGCCCGGGCGGCTGCTTTAGCTTTGAGATAGCAGATGACCTTCTTCCGTGGAACAATGGCACATTTGTCATTGATTTTGAGAAGGGGCACTGTGCTCTCACCGACAAAAATCCACAGTATCACCTAAGCATATCTATTGGCACGTTTACCACACTGCTTTTAGGCTACAAGAGTGCCGAGAAGCTTTTGCAGATGGGCAAAATACAGACTACGTACGATGCTGTTGCAAAGCTTGACGATATTTTATATCATGAGATACCATATGTATCTGACTACATATAATGATAAAAGGTCAAAAGGTAAAGGAAAATAATATGTCAAATTATGTGATTAGCTGCTGTTCAACAGCAGATCTTACCAGGGAGCATATGCTCGAGAGAAATATTAAGTACGCATGCTTTCACTATGAGCTTGATGGTAAAGAATATATGGATGATTTAGGACAGTCCATGCCACTGCCGGATTTCTACAAGGCAATGGAGGCAGGTGCCATGACAAAGACCTCGCAGATCAATCAGGAGGAGTACATGGAGTACTTCAGACAGTTTCTGGATGAGGGATATAATGTGCTTCACTGTACACTAAGCTCCGGCATATCAGGTACAGTCAACTCGGCAAGGCTTGCAAAGGAGGCTCTCGAGGAGGAATACCCTGACAGAAAGATATATGTGATTGATTCGCTGGCAGCATCGTCAGGCTTTGGTCTTTTGATGGATAAGCTCGCTGACCTTAGGGATAGCGGCATGGATATTGATACACTGGCTGATTGGACCATGGAGCACAGACTTGAGGTGAATCACTGGTTCTTCTCATCAGACCTTACATTTTTTATCAGGGGCGGCCGTATCTCAAAGACCGCGGGATTCGTTGGAAATGTGCTGAATATCTGTCCTTTCATGAATGTGAGCAATGAGGGAAAGCTTATTGTGCGTGAGAAAATCCGCACCAAAAAGAAGGCAATAAAGGAGATGCTTGTGAAGATGCAGGCACTCTGCAAGGATGGTGCCGATTATTCGGATAAGGTCTATATATCGAATTCTGCATGCTATGAGGATGCTAAAGCCGTAGCTGATCTGATTGAGGCTGCCTTCCCTAAGATGAAGGGCAAAGTAGAGATAAATGATATCGGTACGACTATAGGAAGCCACACCGGTCCGGGAACAGTTGCATTGTTTTTCTGGGGTAATAAGAGAGAGGATTAGCCGGATATTTTAGCCTAAATATCTGATTAGAATAATCAAAATCAATAAAGTTGATTATTTTTTTATAAAAAATTAAATTACATCAATTAAAGTGATTAAATATAATCATTCCAATAACTGCGCTTATGTGTTACAATTATATCAGTTCAAACGAAAAGAGGTTTTAAGATGAAAGGATATGAAAAATACGAGCGCAGTTATTTTCTGCCTCCTGAATGTACTTATGACTGGGTTAAGAAGGATTATATAGATAAAGCACCACTGTGGTGTTCGGTTGATTTACGTGATGGCAACCAGGCTCTAATCGAGCCGATGAGTCTTGAGGAGAAGCTTGACTTCTTTAAGATGCTTGTAGATATAGGCTTTAAGGAAATCGAGGTAGGTTTCCCGGCAGCTTCTGAGACAGAGTTCAATTTCACGAGAGCTCTTATTGAGAGGGATATGATTCCTGATGATGTCACTATACATGTGCTGACACAGGCCAGAGAGCATATCATCAAGAAGACCTTCAAGGCACTTGAGGGAGCACCTAGAGCGGTTGTACATCTGTACAATTCCACATCTGTTGCACAGCGTGAGCAGGTGTTTAAGAAGTCAAAGGAAGAGATAAAGCAGCTTGCAGTTGACGGAGCTGTTTTACTGAGAGACCTTGCAGCAGAGACTGACGGTAATTTCCGTTTCCAGTATTCACCGGAGAGCTTTTCGGGCACTGAGGTGGATTATGCGGTTGATGTGTGCAACGCAGTGCTTGATGTATGGCAGCCAAAGGCTGATAATAAGGCCATCATCAATATCCCTACCACAGTAGAGAATGCTATGCCACATGTTTTTGCCACACAGATAGAGTATATCGACAAGCACCTCAAGTATAGAGACGGAGTAGTGCTTTGCTTACATCCTCATAATGACAGAGGCTGCGGTGTTGCCACATCAGAGCTTGGTGTGCTTGCAGGAGCTGAGGAGATAGAGGGTACGCTGTTTGGAAACGGTGAGAGAACAGGAAATGTAGATATCGTGACACTTGCCATGAATCTTTACTCACACGGAGTGGATCCACAGCTTGATTTTTCAAATCTGCCTGAGATCAGGGAAAAGTATGAGACATTTACCAGAATGAAGGTAGGCGAGAGACAGCCATATGCGGGAGACCTTGTTTTTTCTGCTTTTTCAGGCTCACATCAGGATGCTATCTCAAAGGGCATGGCATGGAGAGAGGAAAAGAAGCTTGATAAGTGGACGGTTCCATATCTGCCTATAGATCCAAAGGATGTCGGCAGGACATACGAGGCTGATGTTATCCGTATCAACAGCCAGTCAGGAAAGGGCGGAGTGGCATATATCCTTAAGCAGAGCTTCGGTATCAATGTGCCACAGCAGATGAGAGAGCAGGTCGGATACATGGTCAAGCAGGTATCGGACGAGGAGCACAAGGAGCTTTCACCTGAGTGGGTACACAGTATCTTTACAGACAATTATGTGGATTTTCATCCATATTTCACTATACCGGAGTGCCACTTTAAGCAGGTAAACGGCATTTTCGCAGAGGCAGTTATTTTACACAATGACAGCACCAGAAAGGTAGATGCCAATGGAAATGGCCGTCTCGACGCAGTCAGCAATATAATTAAGCAGTATTTTGACATCAGCTTTGAGCTCACTGTATACGAGGAGCATGCGCTTTCACACGGATCTTCATCAAAGGCTATGGCATATGTGGGTATCACAGTTGACGGCAGTATGTTCTGGGGCGCAGGTGTGGATGAGGATATCATCAAGGCATCAATCGGAGCGCTTGTTGTTGCGGTAAACCATTATCTTGCCACCAAGGCTGACAGTCACGTGAAGGATGAGCGCTATATTGCCATGCTCAACTTCATCCAGGCCAACTACAAGACGGTATCGCTTGCAGACATGGCTGCACAGTTCAACCTGACAGAGCCGTATATCTCCAAGTACATAAAGGAGAAGTCAGGCAAGACTTTCGGAGAGCTGGTCACCAATGCCAAGATGAAGAAGGCACGTACACTGCTGAGAAACAGCATCACAACTGTTGAGAATATCGCAATCGAGGCAGGATATCAGAACGTGGAGCATTTTAACAGACAGTTCAAGAAGCTGTATGGAATGACACCGCTTGAGTACAGAAATTCAAGCACAAAATAAGCGGATACAGCATTTTAATATAACCGGATCAATATGCCAAATGACAATTCATTCAGCTGTATTGGTCCGGTTTGCTTTTTAGTACTGCACTTTTTATGTAAAAATCTGCATTAAAATTGTATAAAAATGGGAACAATGGGCTATTGATTGTATTTTATCAAGTAATTTGTTGTTTTTACAACGGATTATATGTACAATGCGGGTATAATATAAATAAAAGATAATTATTCAGAACTACTGATAACAAAGCAGATATTGAGAATTTGTGTTTGGGATGAATAGTTATAATAAAAAGCAACTATTTGAATTATAGTTTAAGAAAGAGAGGAACGTACATGAGCAATAAAACTAGCGCAGTTGTTAAGACAAACCCAAGAAAGGCTGTCATGATCGGATGTGGATTCGTTGGTTCGGCATCAGTTTTTGCACTTATGCAGAGCGGTCTTTTTTCTGAGATAGTTCTCATTGACGCTGATAAGGACAAGGCTGAGGGAGAGGCGATGGATATAAGCCACGGTATTCCTTTTGCCAGACCTATGAAGATATATGCAGGTGGTTATGATGATGTGGCAGATGCTGCTATCATTGTTGTTTCTGCAGGTGCAGGCCAAAAGCCGGGCGAGACAAGACTTGATCTGGTAAATAAAAATGTTGCAATCTTCAAGAGCATCATTCCGGAGATTGCAAAGAGAAATTTCGGTGGAATCTTACTTATCGTTGCAAATCCTGTAGATATTTTAACACAGGTGGCACAGAAGCTTTCAGGACTTCCTGAGGAGCGTGTCATCGGTTCAGGTACCGTGCTTGACAGTGCAAGACTTAAGTACGCGCTTGGAGAGCATCTTGAGGTGGACAGCCGAAGCGTACATGCATTTATAGTAGGTGAGCATGGAGACAGTGAGGTGGTTGCATGGTCATCAGCCAATGTTTCCGGAGTGGAGCTTCACAAGATGTGCGAGATGAGAGGTCACTACAAGCACAAGGAGAATACAGAGGAAATCGCTGCAAACGTAAAGAACAGTGCTTACGAGATAATTAACAGAAAACATGCGACATATTATGGTATCGCTATGTCGGTCAGACGTATCTGCGAGGTAATCATGCGTGATGAGAAGTCTATTCTTCCTGTTTCACACATGATGCATGGACAGTACGGCATCGACGGTGTGGTTCTCTCAATGCCTGCAATCGTTGGAGCAAACGGAGTGGAGAGCGATATCCCAATCGAGTTAAACGGTGAGGAAGCTTTAAAGCTCAAGGAGTCTGCTGATGCACTTAAGAGCATACTTGACGGGCTTGAGCTGTAAATATCAGGCTCATAATATTAAACTTATATAAAATACTACAAATTCAGTAGGGTTTGGGGTATAATGATAACTGTCGGGCTGCATATATTATGTGCTCGGCGGTTATTTGATTTTATGGCAGATAATTATTTAGAATTACCGGGAAAAAGGAGTATATATAATGAGCGAAAGAAAACAAATCCATCAGGAGTTTCTGACAGGCGAAAGAGCCTTGTTTGCAAGCAACGACCTGGATATATATGATACAATTTTTGATGACGGAGAGTCACCTCTTAAGGAGAGCCATGGCATTAGCCTGACAGGCTGTTTTTTTAGATGGAAATATCCGCTATGGTACTGTAGTGACATAGCTGTAAAGGACTGTACATGGTTTGACATGGCGCGTGCGGGTGTCTGGTATACAGACAATATCTCTGTCACTGATTCAATAGTTGAGGCACCTAAGAACTTCAGGCGTTGCAATTACTTAAAGCTTAAAAATGTGACGTTTCCAAATGCCCAGGAGACCCTCTGGAGCTGTGATCATGTCGATATCGAGAATGTTTCGGCAAAGGGAGATTATTTTGGCATGAATACAAATAATCTTATCATGAAGAATTTCCAGCTGGTCGGCAACTATTCGTTTGACGGCTCAAGAAATGTAGAGGTGCACGATTCAAAGCTTATCTCAAAGGATGCCTTCTGGAATACGGAAAATGTCACAGTCTATGATTCATTTATTACAGGTGAATACCTTGGCTGGAACGCAAAGAATCTGACACTGATAAACTGCACAATCGAAAGCTTACAGGGGCTTTGCTATATAGACAATCTCGTTATGAAAAACTGCAAGCTGATAAACACTACGCTTGCCTTTGAGTATTCATCGGTAGATGCAGAGATTTGCAGTAAGGTGGACAGTGTTTTAAATCCGACAAGCGGAGTGATAAGGGCAAAAGAGATTGGCACACTGACTATCGAAAAGGACAGAGTTGACCCATCAAAGACTAAGATAATATGTGAGGGAAAATAATCTATGTATGATTTTGACACCGTTGTAGACAGAAGAAATACAGGCTCACTAAAGTGGGATGTGGCAGAAAATGAGCTCCCGATGTGGGTAGCAGATATGGATTTTAAGACAGCTCCACAGATAATAGAGGCAATATCAGCGCGTGTTTCTCACGGAGTGTTTGGCTATTCCATCATTCCGGATGAGTGGAATGATGCGTATATTTCGTGGTGGGACAGACGCCATGGGCTTAAAATCGAAAGAGACAGCCTGATTTTTTGCACAGGGGTCGTACCGGCCATATCATCTACAGTGCGAAAGCTCACAACACCCGGTGAAAATGTGCTTATCATGACGCCGGTATACAATATATTTTTTAATTCCATATTTAATAACGGCGTAAATGTGCAGGAAAGCCCGCTTGGATACGAAAACGGCAGATATTTTGTGGACTATGACAGGTTGGAGCATGACCTTTCCAATCCACAGACTTCGCTTATGATATTTTGCAACCCTCACAATCCGTGCGGTATCATCTGGACAAAGGATGAGCTTGCGAAAATAGGTGCACTCTGCAGGAAGTACAATGTGACGGTCATATCAGACGAGATACACTGCGACATCACAGCACCGGGAAAATCATACGTGCCGTTTGCGGCAGCATCAGAGGACTGCGCCGATATAAGCATCACCTGTATTGCTCCGACCAAGTGCTTTAATATGGCAGGCTTACAGACTGCGGCAGTGATGGTGCCAAATAAATTTTTGCGCCACAAAGTAT
>ULRR01051609.1_pt1 | contig 13366 bp, 15 predicted proteins | sample 1955651 | NCBI WGS metagenome assembly ULRR01 (sample SAMEA4835688, study PRJEB28245) | human gut metagenome | biome: gut microbiome; material: fecal sample | place: Denmark | collected 2008
CTGCGATAAGAATGCTGCTAAATAAAATTTAAACAGGCTCTTAATGGAGTCGCAAATATAGTGTTTTTTAGCAATCGCCCAATATTATTCATTCTAAAAAGAAGCACCGCCCCCGGCAATCAGCAGGAACGGTGCTTCTTTTCTGTCGGGCCTTGCGGCGCGGACGGTTATTCCTCTTCTTTCTTCGCGCGGGTGGTGCGTGCTTTCAGAATCGCCTTCTGGCGGTCAATCATCGCGTTCACGTGGTCGATGAACGTGGCATATTTGGCTTCGCCTTCGATGATGGCAAGTGCGTTCACCGTGTCTGCCAGCGAGCGGTAGGCGGCATCGGTGGCGGTGCGGGTTTCCTTCACAACGCCCACCTGGCGGGCGGCTTCCTGTTCGGTGCGCTCGGCGGCAGCGGCAAGGAAGGCGTTTTCTTTCGATTCCAAATCGTCTATCCACACGTCGAGGGCAAGGGCGGTGCGCTTGGCGGCATCGAGCAGGGAAAGGTCTTGCAGCAGGTTGTGCAGCACGCCGCTCTCTTCGGTCTGCGCCAGCGAGGTCGGGTCGCCGTACTTGTCGAAAAGGCTTTTCGCTTCGGCGGCATTGGCAGCCACGTCGGCAGACGGGTGGGAGCACATCGCTTTCACATAGGCATTCGTGCCGCGCCAGGCAGCGTCGCGCGCTTCGTCGGCAGCAGTGGCCGTGGCGGTGGCGGGTTTGGAGGCCGAGGCTTTCAGGGCATCGTCGAACGTGGTGTAGGCGTTGGCAAAGTCGGTCATCGCATTGTACAGCGGCGTGGCTTCTCCTGCCTCGGGCAGGTTTGCCATCTCAGATTGGATAAGTTTGTGGAACCCGAAATCCTCCTCCGTGCGGAGTTGTTTTACATTGAGTGTCTGAATCTTTTTCATAATAAAAAATAATTAAGTTTCCACAAAGATAGAGATTTGGTCTGGATATGCAAAAAAGACAGATAGAAATGCGGGGACAGTACTAATTCTGCTCCGGAAGCACTGTCCCCGCCGGGGACAACGCTAAAAAACTTCTGGAAGCACTGTCCCCGCTGGGGACAACGCCAAAAAACTTCTGGAAGCACTGTCCCCGCTGGGGACAACGCTAAAAAACTTCTGGAAGCACTGTCCCCGCTGGTTCTTCCTTGACATATTCAGATTTGCAAAAGATAAATTGAGATATTTATCGAAATGTGGTAATTTTGTGACAAAATATTGTCGGATATGGATATTTGGGATAAAGAGAAACGCTCCGCTGTTATGGCGAAAATCCGCAGCAAGGACACGAAGCCGGAATTGCTGGTGCGTCGCTATTTGTATCACCGGGGATACCGTTACCGCAAAAACGTGAAGGGTTTGCCAGGCACGCCGGACATTGTGCTCCGCAAATACGGGGTAGTGATATTCGTGCACGGGTGTTTCTGGCATGGGCACGAGGTGGATAAACATATTCCAACCGCCAATCATGATTATTGGGAAAAGAAGATTATGCGAAACAAAGAACGGGATGCAAAAAACAAACAGGCGTTGTTGCAATTAGGATGGACGGTTATCACCGTCTGGGAATGCCAACTGAAACCTACGGTACGAGAAAACACATTGCTGGAATTGGAGTACGTCATCAACCATTCTTATTTAGAACGGCTAAGAAAGAAAAATGTGAAACCGTACCGGTTGGAAGAAAACACAAACTCCCTCGGAGTGGCGGCAGAGGGAGCTGTGGAATATGGAAGAAATATTGAAAAGACTTAAATGCCATTTGTTTCCATATATTGTTTAATAGCCATAGCTACATAACGCCCCAAATTCACAGGAACGGCATTACCTATCATTTGTTCTATTTCCGTTTTAGAACCCAAGAACTGAAATGTCTTGGGAAAAGTCTGAATATAGCTACGTTCTATCGTTGTCAAAGGACGTACTCCTTCTATGGACTTAACAGGATCATTGTGTTTTATCTGATAACCCTGAGGAATAGGGCGATTTACACCTCTGATTGTTGGACTTGGCTCATATATACTGAATATGCCACGACGGGCGTAACTACGTGGATGACGATAATAAAATTCGATTCCTAAACTATTTCCAAGATAATCGGCAACTGTCATTGGGCGTTTTGCCAAATTGTCAATTAAAATATGATTCATAAATCCATCTTCTTCACCCAACGCGCCTATTAGAATAAATCTTTTCCGTTTTTGCGGCACACCGCATAGGCTAGCATCTAAAACCATTTGACTCATTCCATAACCTGCTTGCTTGAATATAGCTTTAGCTTGTTGTAATTTATCCGTTTTTAGAATTCTTTCCACATTTTCCATGACAAACCATCGAGGACGTATTTTGTCGATAATATTGGAATAACAAACAGTCAAATCACCACGCCCGTTGTTTTCATCACGTTTGCCTGCGGACGAAAAATCTTGGCAAGGCGGTCCGCCGATTATCATATCCGGTTTGTCTTGACTGATGATTCTTACGCTATGTTCTATATCTTTTAAGTCAAGCATAACTGCTTTATGCTTAAAATTAAGACGATATGTTTCTAATGCCACTTTCCAATTATCATAAGCGGCAACAATATTGAATCCAGCCATTATAAATCCTAAGCTTAAACCTCCGCATCCGGAAAACAAATCTACGACTTTCATTTCTCTTAACATTAAAATAGATCAGGAGAGTTTACAATTATAGCGTCAAAACGGCGTTCGGGACTTAACAGATTTTGCCCACCGCCAAGTATGATATTTTTGATTTCATCTTTCCGTATACGTGGTTTGCTCAATTCCGGACATCGCAACAGAGGATAAGACACTTGTCCGCTTATGGCAAATGCCTTATCGTTCTTAGTACCATACGATAGGTCGTTTATTGTGTTATCATAATCAAAATGCTCATAAACGTAAAAGTCGAACAGCATCTTGTAAATCCAAATAATGCTTCTGTTGGCACGCGCTATTTTGGTTATTTCCCTTTCGCCTTGTGTGCACATATGTATAGCGGCCAAATTAGACCAGACGAATACGTCTAGGCAATTCTCCGCCAACTGAGGCTTTCGACCATTTGTTTTCCAAATAGGCTGAATCATTAAAGGTTCTTGATAAGCATGCATGTCCTTGGCTACGTTTTCTATAGCGGAAAGAATCTCTGGATAAAAAGGTATGACCTCGTCCGCCACGTCCCAATGTTTTATTTTAGGAAAGTTGCCCAATAGTTTCTTTAACTTGTCGCGTCCCTTTTTGGTGTCGTAATGACGACAAATGCTGCAAGCCAAGTAGCAGATGGTGCTTGGTCGCACAACTATTTCGCAGCTATAATGGTCTTCGTCTAACGTGTCGGTAGTGCTGTCAGGTAAAGCGGTCAATTTTATTTCCAGCCCTTTAATTGCCTGTTCTGTATAATAATCAGTCAAAACCAAGTCGATGTGTTCGCGTTTTCCTGTATAAAACTTTTCGTATGGCACGTAATTCGTTTCAAAGTTGTAATATAGATTATCATCCAAAGGGTCGATGCCGAATAGTTCCTTTCCACTGATATATTTGTGTATGACTTCATTATTTTTATCGATGCATAGGTACACTGGCTCGATGCTTCTATAAGACATATATGCAACTAAAGAAGCTGGAAAAGAACTATTGAATTGATTCTTACCCCAAAACTTTTCTTGCGTATAGTCCCGGCTCGCATGTTTTTGGCCAAAAAGTCCGGGTTGTATATGTTGCTGCTTCATATAATAGAATCTTTGAATTATAACAAGTTGCAAAGATACTATTTATTCTTTAAAAATCATATCAATAAGTTGGTGCAATAATCAAAAATAAGAGGTCGATAACCTTTTACTAAATCGCATAGATAGTTCGCATTCTCTATAAGTCATTCGGTAGACTTTATTCATCACTAGCAACTTGTGAATAGTTACTGTAAGCAAACACTAACTTGTTTGCAGAAATACCTTTAGCATTAAATTATATCTATGTATTATATTACATGTCATACTCCTTTTCCCAATTCATACGCTTATTGCATAAAACTTTTTAGGTTGTATGATTGATGTCTCATAAAAATGTCTTTTAGTGATTTTCTTCATTCAGTCCTTCATCGGCGTATTCAGATAGACCTTCGCCTTCTCGCCCAAAGGCATATTGAAGAAACGTTCTTCCTTGTTGAGCGAACGCATCTGCGCCATCTCCTCGTCGGTCAGGGCAAAGTCGAAGATTTGGATGTTCTCTTTGATGTAGTCGGGATTCGACGCGCCGGGAATGACGGAGAAACCCTCCTGGATGTGCCAGCGCAGGATGATTTGGGCAGGCGTCTTGCCGTGCGCCTCGGCTATCTGGCGAATGACCGGGTCTTTGAAGAGAGCGCCATTGGACATCGCGCCGCCCAGCGGAAACCAACATTCCACCTGGATGCCTTCCTTGGCTGCCTTCTTGCGCATCTCCACGCGCTGGGCGTAGGGGTGGCATTCTATCTGGAGCACGGCGGGCTTGATGGTGGCTGCCGCCATAATCTCGTCCCACACCTCATCGCTGGCGTCGAAGTTGCTGATGCCCAAGGCACGTACCTTGCCTAGTCGGACGGCCTTCTCCATATCTTTCCACGCCCCGACGAAATCGCCCACGGGCTGATGGACGTAGAGCAGGTCGATATAGTCCAGTTGCATCCGTTCCAGCATCTTGTCGATGGCCTCCAGCGTCTTGCCCTCGCCGTATTCCGTCGGCCAGAGCTTACTGGTAATCCAGATTTCCTCGCGGGGGATGCCGCTTTCCTTCACGGCACGTCCCACACCGCGTTCGTCGTTATAGGCGTGTGCCGTGTCGATGTGGCGGTAGCCTGCCTTCAGTGCGGTGAGGCACGACTGTTCGCATACCTCGTCAGATGGTTGCAGGAAGGTTCCCAGTCCGAAGCGGGGCATCTCCACATCATTGTTCAACTTGACCACGGGCACGCCGGCGGTGGTCGTTTTCTCTTGTGCGCTCATAGCGCCTGCGCAACCCAGCATCAGGGCTGCGGAAAGGAGGAGTTTCTTCAGGGTATTCATACTTATTCTTTTTTTAAGTTATCATTCAATGGGACATTACCTGCATCAGGAAGCTGTCGAACCACGTCGTCCATTCTCCCCGAACGCCGAAACCGTGCGGCCAGCCGTCGAGCACGTGTTCTTCCACCTGCACACCGGCTTCACGGGCGGCGTTGGCATTCTGGATAAACTGGCGGTAGAACGGATCTTCCGTGCCGTAGGTATAAAAGGTAGGGGGAATGTCGCCTGCCCGCAAGTCGTCCACGTTGTTGTTCGATACGCTCAGCCGTCCGTAGAACGAATATATCATACCGATGGCGCATACGTCCGCCGATACCTGGTCGAGTTCGTCGGGCATATAGTTGCTATCCAACGTCGTACCATTCACCAGTCCGTCGAAGTGCAAGGCTTCATCCCCGCAAAGGATGCCGCCTGCCGAGAAGCCTACCGAAGCAATGCGGTCGGGGTCGATGCCATAATCAGCGGCGTGGCTCCGGACGTAACGGATGGCACGCGCCAAGTCCAGGCTGCCTTCTTCCATCGTATAGGGACGGACGCGATAGTTTACCACGAAGCTCTGATAACCCAGTTCAGCCAACCGCTCTGCCACGGGCTCGCCCTCGTTCGGACTGCGGAACATAAAGGCACCGCCGGGACATACCATCACAGCTCCTTTCACCTCCACCCCTTTGGGTACGGGATACCATATCATATTGGGACGGAAATCCGGGTCATCCTGATAGTTGCCGTTGTTGGCGGTATAGTTGGTTTCAGTCGGCATATTGCCTTCCGGCCACAGGTAGGTCTGACGCTGGATTTCATCCTCGCTGCCTTCCTCGCTATCGCTGTTTTCCTCGTCTTCGGCTGGCGTATCAATGGTCGGTTCGGGCATCCGGGTTTCTTCGTCAGATTGGTCGCAAGCGGTTGCCACATTGACGGCAAGCAGCAGATACATAAGTTGGCATATCATCTTCATCTTATTTATTATTTGCTCTTTCCATAATCGCAAAGCCATTTCACCGTCTGCGGGTCGTAGTGCGAGAAGAACAGGCTGTGCCCCAGGTCCAACTGACGGATGGCCTGCATATCCTCGTCGCTCAGCGTGAAGTCGAACACTTGGAAGTTCTGCTCCATACGCTCCTTGCGCACGGACTTCGGAATGACGATGACGCCGCGCTGGATGAGGTAACGCAGGGCGGTCTGTGCCGCACTCTTGTGGTACTTGGCACCGACGGCTATCAAGGTCTCGTTGCTGAAGAAGTTGTTGCGCCCCTCAGCGAACGGTCCCCACGCCATAATGTGCGTGCCGTATTGCTGCATAATCTTTTGCGCCTCTATCTGCTGGTTGAAGACGTGCGTCTCCACCTGGTTCACCATCGGCGGTATCTCGCTGAACTCGGCCAGGTCGATGAAACGGTCGGGATAGAAGTTGGACACACCGATGGCACGCAACTTGCCTGCCCGGTAGGCTTCCTCCATCGCCCGCCACGTGCCGTAGTAGTCGTTGAAAGGCTGGTGGATGAGCAGCAGGTCGATGTAGTCGGTCTGCAACTTGCGTAGGGATGCGTCGATGGACGCCTTGGCACGCTCGTATCCGGCATTGGAAATCCACACCTTGGTCACGATAAACAGCTCCTCGCGGGGCACACCGCAGTTCCGGATGGCATTGCCCACGTTCTGTTCGTTGCCATACGCCTGTGCCGTGTCAATCATCCGATAACCTACGCTGATGGCATCCCTTACGCACCGTTCACATTCCGACGGTGAAACCTGATACACTCCATAACCCAAAACCGGCATTTCCACGCCGTTGCTTAATTTTACTTTTTCCATATCTTTAATTTGTTAGTTAATTCTTTATTGCAAAGTTACGCGGATGAAGCTTTTCCGTCCATACACAGATTACGGATTGCAGCACCCATTTTACGGAATCATTTCCGTTGTTCGTCCCAAAAACGTACTGCCTCGTTTATCCATCCTTCGGCACTCGTGCCTATGCCCAACCCGAAGCCGTGACGGAGGTTGGGGAACAAATGGAATTCGGCAGGGATGCCAATGGCTTGAAGGGCTTCCGTGCGGCGGCGCATCGTGTTCGGATTGGCAATGCCGTCGTTCGAACCTACCACGGAATAGGTCGGCGGGTCTTGCCGGGTATATTCGCTGTGCCCCGTATAAGCCATCACCACCGTCCGAGGACGGGGAAGGTTGGTTACTCCGAAAGCTCCCGGACCATAGGAACCGATATATGCTGCCATCCGTGCTCCTGCCGAGCTGCCCCATACGGAATAACCCGCCGTATCGACCTGCAAGTCCGATGCGTGGCGAAAGATGTATTCGATGCCCGCAGCCAAATCTTCGCAAGCCACTTGTGCGTCGCCAGTCTGATATTGGATAACAAAAGCATTATAACCCATCCGGCTCAATGCCAAGGCATGCGGAAAGCCCTCGTGGATGGAACCGACATACGAGAATCCACCTCCGGGACAGATAACGGCGAACGGAGCGCCGGGATGTCCGCGGAAAAAGAACAGTCCGGCATCCTCCCGTCTCAAATCGTAATAAATCTTGCGCCCGGAAGCAACCGAGTCAATCATCTGATTGATGTATCCCACGCACCGTTCCGCGTTAATGTAATTGTGATAAGGCAACAGACGAGCCACGTCCGAAAGCGGCATCCTCTCGTCGTACCCCCATTCCAAAGGAAGGATATACTGGCTGAATCCCTTGAATGCCGGGTGATTCAAGACATCACCAACGGTATTGGCTGTTGTCAGATGCCCCATACTATTAGAAACAGAACCAATCCCCTCTTGCGAAGGATTATAAGACGAAGCCGTATTCTTATCACAGCTTCCGAAAAATAAAATAGCCATAAGCAGACTGATATTGATAAACTTTTTCATATTGAACTTCATTTCCCTTGCTGCAAAGGTAATCTGGTATCTCTTCTTTGTCGATACACAGATTACAGATAGAAGCACCAATTTTCACGAAAACCACGAATCACAGATAGCGTTAAATCAGTCGGATAACACAAAATACAGGATTTTGCACCTATTGCCAATGTGGAGGATTACGTTTGAGCTGGAATTCGAGCCATAAGTCCTGGGCGTGTATGGATTGCAGACATGAGATGCAATTCCGTTCAGGTACGGTGATGCAAGGCAGCCGTCTGCCCGTACGTGATTGGTTTGCGACCATGTTCCTCCTAACGGCTACCTAGCGTGCCATATCGGCAAAGGAGATACAGCGCCAGTTTGGGCGCAAGCATTACCAACCCGTATGGGAAATGGTTCACAAGCTGCGTGATGTGATGGGCAGGCGCGACGGCTGTTCTGTACTTCATGAGGATGTGGAGATAGACGAAGGCTTCTTCTCCACCGAAACGCCGGAGGAGCAGAAAGACTGCCCGCTGAAGCGTGGGCGCGGAAGCCAGCGCAAGACCGTCGTTACGGACAACGAAAAGAGTGTCGGGAAAGTCCTGCCATGGGTACACATTGCCATCAGCAATGCCAAGAGGAGCATACTTGATACTTATCATGACATAAAAGCCGAGTTCCTTCAGCTCTACCTCAACGAGTTTTGCTACAAGTTTAACCGGAGGTATTTCGGCTTCAGGCTCTTTGACCGACTTGAACTTTGCGCTTGCATGTATAGGGCGGAGTTCAAACATAGAATCTATTGATTGGCAACTTGCGGACATTCATTTTATTTTATTCTGTTGCTTTTTTATTAGGCATACAAGGCACTCATTTCATGAATGGTGTTGGCTATGTCTTTTCTCAACCAGTCGGGAGTAAGCACTTCCATATCTGTACCTCTGGAAAGGATTTCCTGTCTGAAATCAAACGTCGGTTTGAGGTGGTATTCAAATACGGAATATGTATCAGTCGTTTCTATTTCTTCCTGTGTGTGATGTAACCGCAGGGCACGTACGTATTGACGATGTCCGGCAGATACTTTGATGCGGACAATTTCCACATCCTCCTCATCGTCTACAATGATTCCGAAACAATTGGCGAAGTAAGCGTCCGGGTCGAAATCTTTGGGATAGTTGAAATGCCTGTCCAGTGTGGTCAACTGCTGTATGCGGTCGAGGGAAAATGTGCGAAGGGCATTGCGCTCCTTGCAAAAGCCTACGACATACCAACGTTGACGGAACACTTTCACGCAATAGGGTTGTACGGTGTAAGTACTCGGATGGTCGTACCAGTAACTTTGATGCAAAAGCTCTATTTCCAGTCCATCGCGCATCGCTTCGATAATCGGAGTAAGATGTTGTTTCCCCGAAGGTATTTCTTCGAATAGAATCCGCCGCTTCAGGTGATGGCTTTCATTAATCAGGTTGTTTACGGCAAAAGTGTTGAGCAGCCATGTGCGGATGCCTCCTTTTTCCATATCTTCTGCATTCTCGATGTAATAGTAATAGCCCGCTTTCCGGTTGCATTCGATATTGATGTCGAATACTTGCTCGATGGCTGTACGCCAGTTGTGGAATGTCCGTAGCGGTAAATCTACTCCCTTGCTCAGTTCGGAACGTAGCCACCGTTCGTTGATTTCTTCGAAAGTGATGTTTCCCGAACGGTAAATGATATCCACCAGCCAGATGTATTTGTCGAATAAGTCTTTTGTCATATCAGGTCATTTTTATATGGTTAATAAGAAAGTTCCGTAGTCAGATAGAACCGTGCAATTTTCAGGATGTCCTGCCAGGCCAGTTTATATGCCTCTTTCATTTGTTGCAATAGGTTGCTGTTCTCGTCTTCTTTTTTCTTTGGGTATATAGTTTCTTTTTGGGGTTTTCCGGGTATAAGATTCTTTCAATTCGTCTTCATTAATGTAGCTATGGATTGTCATAAGTCCCCATTGTGACCAGTATGTTCTTTCCTCGCCGAAGAGGATATCCCAAAAGTCACATTCTTCATCCGTGTAGCTTACGCTTTCTGTATTTTCCAGATTCCAGACTTCCAGATGTGAAATTACTTCGCGAGCCGCGCTTTGTCCTTGCTTGCTTTTTTGCAGTTCACGTTCTGCTATCCGTTGATGGGTATGTTCCATCCGTTGCTTTCCATCGATGAAGAGTTGTTCCACTTCTTTCAGCCGGAGACGATTGGCTTCGGTCGGTTGGAATTCATTGTCCATATAACGCATCCGTTCTTCCTTGTAACTATCCATCAAGTAATCCTTGTCTGTGTCGCAGAGTGTTTTGTCCCAATACAATGACAACATGGTGCGTTCCAAATCGTGAAGGGTGACTTCGTGTCCGTCCACTTTCATTTCTTCCGGGTAGCCTTTAAAGTATTTCATCGGTCATTTCTATTTTGATGTTGAACTTCTTGATTTTGAATAAATCTGTCATGGCGAAACAACAGAAATCGTAGACTGTGTGGTAGGGCCATACGAAGAGGATGTCTTTTACTTTTTCACGGTCCAGACACATGACGTCTCCCCAGCTGGTAAATTCCTCATTTGCCTCGCATCCATATACGCATTCGCGGATAAGGGCATCGCAGTCTGCATCGGGTCGGGATGTCCGCAATATAGCCATGGAGCATAACATATCGAATGTCCAGTAACTCCGGTTATAGGGCGAACAGAGAATGTTCCATATCCATTCTTCTTTTTCGGTAAAGATAAGGTCTGTCTGCTCGTCATAGTAGATATCATTAGGTATCTTCAACATAGGCTTTATTTCCCTGTCCACATACATTTCGGGGTGTGCAGCCTTTTCCGCCAGTTCGTCCTGATAGATTTGATAGGCAGTCCGGATTGCTTCAATACTTTGACGTTCAATTAGTTCGTTCATTTCCCGCAGGCGTTGAATATTCAGGTCAGTATATTGGAAGGATTTGTCTAACAGGTGCTTCCGTCTCCCTAAATATTCTTTTAGTAAATCCTCTTTGGCATCACGGCTCAGATAGTCGTCTCTGTAAATACGGATGATGATGTCTTCCAGTATATCTACCGGCAAACGTTCCAATTCTTCACTTTCATATAAGTATCCGTCTCTGTATTTCATAGGTTTAAAATGATGTTTTGTTTATAATCAGTTCTCCATTTTGAATTATTCCCCTTAATCCTTATTAGTCCAATTTCTTAAATTCAAAGTCATTGATGGAACAACATGCTTTCTTGTAGTCGAAGTTGTAAAGCCGCATATAGGCTTCCTGTATCTCTTTGGCTCCGTTGTTAAACGGGTTGGATGTGTGCGACTGGGTAGTGATGGTCACTACCATATCCGGTGTTAATACGGTTCCGTTCACGCGCTTGATGCGTTTCGGGATGATTTGAAATACTTTTGACATAGTGTTGAATTTTAAAGTTGTTGTATGATTTTTTTGAGAGAATAGTCCGCTGAAGAAATCTCCTATCCATGTGGCGATAGTGACAGCCAATTCTACCAACCAGTAAATGATAAAGCAGAAGATGACAATCAGGATGCCTGTCCAAAGGGCTTTCTTGTTTACTTCATCGATAATCTCCTTGTCATCTTCCACGAAACCGACAATCAGTTTGCTGTTTTGCAGGTAAGCCCGGTTAAATACATCGATGATGTCTCCTATCCAGAACGGAATCAGTCCCAAAGCCACATCGCGGAGGATATTGAAAATAATCGCCAGTGTCAAAGGCAAGGAACGAATCTGGAACATACTGACATAGATGAATGGCAGTGCAAGTACCGAAGTCAAAGCATCTCCTAATCCTGGCAGGAAAAAACCTAAAATCGGGTCCAGGCAATATTTATCCATATATTTGGCTATGGTCTTGGTCGATTTATAAGAGGCGGATTGTTCAATGATGAGTCTCTTTTCTTCCTTTTTCCTTCGCCTTTCCTCTTCTTTTTGCATGGAGCGTTCTATCTGCTTTTGCTCTTCTATGTTGTCCAATCCTAAATTCTGTTGGGCGCGTTGCCGTCTGTTGCTTGATTCGTTCATAACTCGATCGTTTTATTCCCGTTTAAAAAATCGTCCCAGTCTTTCTCTGTAAATGCTTCATCGCTTTTTCCTGCAAGTGAAAGCATTCCGGCTTTAAGTTGTTCATAGCTTTGTGCCGTATTGATTTTTTGCAGGCTTTTGCGGAGAATGGCGCTTTTGTTGTCTATGTCAGCAAGATTCTTCCGAAATTCGTTCTGAAGCTTTTCCAGTTCTTCATCGTATTGCTTGTGTGCGATGGCGCTTTGCGCTTTCATGGCTTGCAAATGTCCCCAGCTTTCAAGCAAGCCGATGGTGTCCTGTACAGCTGTATTTTCAGCTTCCAGTACTTCTGGCATATAGTCTGGTTCTTCAGGTGTAGGTGAAACGACCTGATAATTGTCTTGTGCCAGATTGCGTACCGAGTCTGCAAAGGTACTGATGTTTTGACGCAGTTCGGCTGTCAATTCTGTGCTTATCCGTTCTATAGAGACCGTTTTGGTAAGTTTGGAATCCAGCTTGCTGTTGGCTATTTCACGGGCAATCCGCAACATTTTGACCATATCCTCCAAGTGGGGCAACATCTTCACCCGTATGGAAGGATTGACTTTGATATGGTCCATAATGAGTTTGTTTTGTTTTTTCAGCTCATGCTTCAGTTCTTCCGAACGCTTCTTGTTTTGTGCAAATGCAGTTTGATGGATATGCAGTTCGTCTTGATCCAGCTTCACATCTACTTGCAAATCTTCGAAACGTGAGATGACCGGTTTGCATGCCAGGTTCCAGTCATAGATGGCACGGTTGTACTTTTTGCCTGATGCACCCAGTGTGAAAAGGTTTGCCAGGAAAAAAGGCTTTTGGGGCTTGCTCTCTTTGGCTTGCTCGTATTGCGGGCGCAAACTGTCAAGCAACTGTTGGCATTCGTTGATGTGCGAGGTATAGTAGCTGATGTTCATTTCCTCGTCTGCCATTTCTTTCTCCACTTCTTGGCTTCTTGTAGCTTATTCTGAAGCAAAGTGAAAAGCGTATCGTCCTTTTCAGAAATCAAGTGGTCAACTTGATATTCAGCGACCAGCGACACCTTCTTGTCATTGTCATAGAAGAATGACTTGATAACATCGTCATTCTTGAAATACTGGTATGCTTCCCATACCAGCCAGCCGATTTTCACAGTATCCTGCGAAATCCCCAGTTCTCGCAAATCGTATGCTAAGTCTGCACGTGTATAGATAGAGCCATCTTGCTGTGCCTGATGAGCTATATCATGAATTCTCTGGTAAATTTTCAGTTTATCCATCTCTTTGTTCTTTAATTCTGTGCAAACTTAATGGGCAGATATGCCATATCAGAGCATATCTGCCGAGAAAATGGAGAATGAGAAGTTAGAGCCTGTTTAAACTTTGTTCGGTATTATTTTGAGAATTGTTTTTGAGGATGTTTTT
>ULRR01018510.1_pt1 | contig 13326 bp, 13 predicted proteins | sample 1955651 | NCBI WGS metagenome assembly ULRR01 (sample SAMEA4835688, study PRJEB28245) | human gut metagenome | biome: gut microbiome; material: fecal sample | place: Denmark | collected 2008
CGCGAGCGGGAGATCATCGTCTGCGTGGTGAAGGGCATGACCAACAAACAGATTGCCGACGCGCTCTGCATCTCGGCCCATACGGTCATCACCCACCGCCGCAACATTGCCGCGAAACTGCAGATCCACTCCGCCGCGGGGCTTACGATCTACGCCATCGTCAACAAACTGGTCGAACTTTCCGAAATCAAGGAGACCATAACCGATACGCAGTCATGACACACGCACATCATCACCATGCGGTCGACCCCGCCGTGGCGTCGCTCAACCGTTCGTTCCGCGCGGGCATCGCGCTCAACGTCGCCTTCGTCGTCGTAGAGTTTGCCGTAGGCATCTGGTACGGCTCAATGGGGCTTCTGTCGGATGCGGGACACAACCTCTCCGACGTGGCAAGCCTGCTTCTGGCCCTGCTGGCCTTCCGCCTGGCACAGGCCCCCGCCACACCGCGCTACACCTACGGATACAAGAAGAGCACGGTGCTCATCTCGCTGCTCAACTCGATGATCCTGCTTGTGGCCGTGGGAGTAATCGTCGCCGAGAGCGTCGGCCGCCTGCTGCACCCGGCCCCGATCGAGGGCGGCGCCATCGCCTGGACGGCCGGCATCGGCGTCGTGGTCAACGGATTCACCGCCTGGCTCTTCATGAAGGAGAAGGACCGCGACCTGAATGTCCGGGGCGCCTACCTGCACATGGCCGCCGATGCGCTGGTCTCGATCGGCGTCGTCGTTTCGGGCCTCGTCATTTCGTGGACCGGCTGGACACTCATCGACCCGATCGTGGGTCTGGCCGTCGCCTGCGTCATCATCGCGTCGGTCTGGTCGCTTACGCGCGACAGCCTGCGCCTCTCGCTCGACGGCGTTCCCGACGGGATCGACCTGGCGAAGATCGAGCAGGCCATGTGCCGCGTCGAGGGGGTCGCGGCCGTGCACCACATCCATGTCTGGGCGATCAGTACGACCGAGAATGCCCTCACGGCGCATGTCGTGCTGTCGACGACCGAGCGCCTCGCCGAGGTCAAGGCGGCGCTCAAGGCGACGCTCGCCGCAGCGGGCATCCGCCACGTGACGCTCGAATTTGAAACGGCGGCGGAGCATTGCGCCGACCTGCGGGACTGATCCCCGCCCGTCGTCGGCCTGCCGCGGGCCGCAATACGCAGCGGGGACGCTCTTTCACAGAAGAGCGTCCCCGCTTTTGTGTTCCGTTCCCCGTCTTCAGGGAACGGGGTCGTAGCCGCTGCCGCCCCAGGGATGGCAGCGGGCCAGGCGGCGCAGGGCGAGCCACGTCCCCTTGATCGGGCCGTATTTGCGCAGTGCCTCCAGCGCATATTGCGAGCAGGTGGGCGTGAAGCGGCACGAGGGCGGCGTGAAGGGCGAGATGCACAACTGATAGAAGCGCACCAGCACGATCAGCGGCAGGGCGCATAACCGCTTACAGATGCTCCACAACCGATTCCAGAATCCGGCGGACGGCATGGGCGATGGTTTTGTAGGAGACGACCTCCTTCGAGGAGTAGATGAGCGCCAGGTCGAGGTTGACCGGGGCGTCGGCCCGCAGCAGGTTCTTCTGCAGCCGGTAGGCCTCCTTCGTGCGGCGGCGCAGCAGGTTGCGTCGGTTGGCCCGTTTGTGGAACTTCTTGGGCACCGAAAAGAGCACCTCGACCGACTGCACGAGGTCGGGTTCCGCGAACCAGACGTAGCGGAACGGGTAGACGAAGCCGCTCTCGCCGCTCTCGAACAACCGACGCACGGCTCCGAGCGAGCGGAGCCGCTCCGTGCGGGGTAGCGAGCGGTCGGGCATGGGGGCGGTGTTATTTGCGGGTTTCGGCGGCCGGACGGCGCGTGCGGCTCTTCTTGGCGAGCTTGTGCTGCTGGCTGCGGATAAACTCCTCCTTGCGGGTGTCGGTCGTCGGTTCGACGGGCTCGATCGGCTCGCCCTTCTCCACCTTCGAGAGGTAGATGTCGACGGCCTTGGCCATCGAGGGGGCCTCGGGCGTCGGGGCGTTGGCCAGGACGGGAATTCCGGCATCGAAGGCCGCGCGGAGCGTCCCTTCGCCGAAGACGGCGACGGCCGGGAGCTGTTCGGTGCCGAACTTCGTAACGAGCGTCGCCACGTCCGTCGGCGAGTAGAGTGCCAGCAGACCGTACTCCGCGAGGTTCAGGTCGTCGAGGTCGGAGGCTACCGTGCGGGCCAGGATGACCGGGTCGAACGAGAGCTTGAGCTTGGCGAGCGTCTCGGGCAGCTCGGGCTTGTGGGGCTCACTCAGGGCCAGCATGAACTTCTCCTCCTTATGCTTGATTATCAGCTCGATGAGCGACGTGAAGGAGCCGTCTCCGAACGAAATCTTGCGCTTGCGGTAGACGATGTACTTCTGGAGATAGAGCGCCACGGCCTCCGTCTGGCAGATGTACTTCATGGTCTCGGGAACGGTGATGCGGGCCTCCTCGCAGATGTGGAAAAAGCTGTCGACCGTCGTGCGGGAGGTGAAGATCACGGCCGTATGGGAGAGAATCTCGACCCGTTGAGCGCGAAATTCCTTCAGCGAGACGCCGACCACGCGGATGAAGGGTTTGTAGGTGATTTCGACGTCGTATTTCTTGGAGAGTTCGTAGAACGGGGACTTTTCAATGATGGCAGGCCTCGGTTGCGAAACCAATACTTTCTGGATTTTCAACTTTTCGGGAATTAGTTTTACAATGCTCTTTTTACCTAACCGCAAGCAGCCACAACAGGCTGATCGGGAATATTTCCACGGTGCAAAGGTACAAAAACCAATGCAAAATCGAAACTTTTTTGGAAAGAAAGAGATTCAGCGTCTCCCGGAAGTAGAGGAGTGCCGTCACCGTAAGCTCGGCGACGATGACCGTGAACCAGACTCCGCCCCTGCCCGGCGGGCAGAGTGCGAAGAGCAGCAAGGCGGGCGACGAGACGATCACGGCGAGGGCAAAATAGGTGCGTTTGAGCAGGACGATCTGCGCGGTGAAGGGCTGCGAGAGGGTGAGGGCGCCGATCAGGCGCGTGGCCAGCAGCTGGAAGGCCGCCACGGCCGTACAGGCCGCCGTGGCGAGCAGGCTCATGGCGAGCACGGCGCCGTGCGGGAGCATGGCGACGAGCCGCTGCGGGATGAGCGCATCGCCGTATTTGACCACCATGACCCCCATGAAGAGCATGCCGATGGCCGCCGTGATGTTCAGGAAGCGGGAGAATCCGCTGCTTCCGGGCTCTTCGGCAAGTCGCTGCCCCGAGGCCGTGTCGCGGGAGATGCGGCCGATCAGCATGCGCACGTCGCTCAGGTTGCGGTAGAGCAGCGTGCCGTAGGTGGCGGCCAGCAGCAGCACGAAGCCCTGGAAGACGGCGTTTTCGATGAGTGCATCGCTCGGCCGCGGGACGATGGCGCCGGGCGCCGCCGCAACGGATTCGCTGCCGAAGACGGCCTGTGCGGTCGTGTCGCGCCAGCCGACGTCCGGCCCGCAGGAGCCGGTGTCCGCCGGAAAGAGGAGCCCGCCGTGGCCCAAGCGGGCCGTATCGGTCGGGAACAGGCTCGTGTCCGCCGGAAGGAGGAGGCTGTCGCGGTGACGTGCCGCCGTATCGGCCGGCGTGCGCGACAGGGTGTCACCGGACGGTGCACCCACGGCAGACCACCGGGCGGAGCCCGCCGTATCGGCCGCTGCGGCTCCTGCCGCAGGGCCGGTCGCAGAGCTGGTCGTGGCCTCCGGATGCGTCGCGGTACCGGCTGCGAAGCCCTCCGACCGTCCGATTGCCCCGGACGTCCCGGACGTCCCGGACGCCCCGGACGTCCCGGACGCCCCGGCGGTCTCGACCGTTCCGGTTGTTCCGGCAGTCCCGGTCGTTCCGGCGGTCTGGACAGCTCCGGTACTCCCGGCAGTCCCGATCGTTTCGCCCGGCCCGACCCGGCCGATCGACCCGGCGCTTCGGTATGTCAGTGAATCGGTCATCCGGCGAAGGTGCGTTTGAGGAGGATGCGGATGGTCGTGCCCTTGCCGATCTCGGAATCGACGACGAAGATCTTGCCCTGGTGGTACTCCTCGACGATGCGGCGCGAGAGCGAGAGCCCGAGACCCCAGCCGCGGGTCTTGGTCGTGAAGCCCGGCTCGAAGATGCGTTTCCAGTTGCTCTTGGGGATGCCCTTGCCCGTGTCGCGTACGTCGATCATCACGTTGCGGTCATCCGACGAGATCTTCACGTCGATCGTGCCGTGTCCCTGCAGGGCGTCGAGCGAGTTTTTCATGAGGTTCTCCACGACCCACTCGAAGAGGGCCGAGTTGATGTTGGCCTGCACCGGGGCGATGGCCAGTCCGTTGTAGTCGAGCGTGACGTTGCGCGGGATGCGCTTGCGGAAGTACATGACCGACTCGCCGACCACCTCGTTGATGTTGGCCGGAGTGAGCGGTGTCTCGGAGCCGATCTTCGAGAAGCGGTCGACGATCTTCATCAGGTGGGCGAGGTCCTTCTGCATCTCGTCGACGGCCGACTGGTCGATGTCCTGCGCCCGCAGGTATTCGAGCCACCCCAGGAGCGACGAGGTCGGCGTGCCGAGCTGGTGGGCGGTCTCCTTGGCCAGCCCGATCCACACGCGGTTCTGCTCGTCATGCTTCGACGAGCGGAAGGCGATGAATCCCAGCGTGATGAACGCCGCGATGACCAGCAGCTGGATGTAGGGGAAGTAGTAGAGCGACTTGAGCAGCGCCGACTTGCCGTAGAAGATGATGTAGTAGTAGCTGTCGGTCCACCAGAAGCGGACCGTGCGCGGGGTGTTCTCTTCGGTGAACTTCTCGATCTGGCGGCGCAGCCTGTCGGGATGGTCGATGACCTCTTCGGGAATCAGGTGCGAGTAGTTGACCACCTCGAGGTCCTGGTTGGTGATGATGAAGGGGATGTTGTTGTTGTTCGAGATGAGGTCCTCGACGAGCGGGTCCTGCGTCTGGATCGTGCCGCTGAGCACCTCGCGGTTCACGCGCTCCATGGCGTGGGCCCAGAGGGCGACGTCGTGCTGCTCCTTCTCCTTGAGCCGTTGGGCCATGTTGTTGGTGTAGAGCAGCGAGAGGCCGCCCAGCACCACGCCCACGACGATCACCACCACGCGGTTGCGGAATGAAAATGTGTCACGTCGCAGTTTCATACGGAATCTTCCTTGTCAAAACATCTCAAAAACACCTGCCTGTAAAAATACCCGCCTGTCAGAACCTCTGTCCGTCGGATCGCCCGTCTGTCCGTCGGATCGCCCGTCTGTCCGTCGGATCGCTCGCCTGTCCGTCGGATCGCCCGTCTGTCTCGGAGCGCCGCCAGTCAGGAGTGTCGGCTGCTCCGCACGGCGGGACGCCGCCTGCCCGCCGCCCGCCTGCCCGTCGCTACTTTTTCTTCGTATCCTGCTCGGTGGTGATGCGGCGGTATTCGTCGGGCGACTGCAACACCCCGACGGCCTGCTGCAGCTCGGCGTCGTCCGTGAGCGAGTGCTCGATGACCCCCGCCGTATAGGCGTGGCGCAGGATGATGTCGTTGTTGATCGCCTCGACGACCTCCCGGCGGTAGGTCTCCAGGTTGGTCTGCGTGTCGTCCTTCAGCTCCGACTCCACGCGCTCGAACTTCGCGGCCAGCTCCTCGAAGCGGTCCTCCTCGGCGGCCTTCTTCAGCGCCTTGAGCGCCCGCCGCGTGTCGGATTCGTAGGGCACCTTCTTGTCTTTCATGAACTCCGCGAAGTCGGCATAGTCGGCATCGGTGATCGTGAAGGTGCGCACGTCGATCGTGTCGCCCGCATGGCGGCGCATGTAGTCGTCGCCGAAATCCTCGATGAATCCCAGGGCGTAGAGCGTCACGGCGAAGCGCGAGACGTACTCGGGTTCGGTGACGAGGTCGGGCATGATGCCGCCGCCGTCATAGACCTTGCGTCCGGCGCGCGTCGTGAACTCCGAGATGAGCGAGTCGGGCACCGTGCGGACGCTGCCCTGCTGCGAGTGGGAGTAGTCGATGGCCTGGATGCAGCGGCCCGAGGGGATGTAGTATTTCGCCGTCGTGAGCTTGAGCATGGTGTTGTAACCCAGCGGGCGGGTCGACTGCACGAGCCCCTTGCCGAAGCTGCGCTGCCCGACGAGCACCGCGCGGTCGAGGTCCTGCAGGGCGCCGGCCACGATCTCGGCGGCCGAGGCCGTATTGCCGTTCACGAGCACCGCGAGGGGCAGGTCGGGCAGGATCGGCTCCGACTCGGTGCGGTAGGCCTGCCGCGAATCCGCCGTGCGGCCCTTCGTGCTCACGACCTCGGTCCCCCTGGGCACGAACATCGAGAGGATCTTCACCGCCTCCTGCATGATGCCGCCGCCGTTCGAGCGGTAGTCGAGCACAAGGCCCTTCAGTTCACTCTCGCGGCGCAGCCGCTCGACGGCCGCACGCATCTCCTCGTAGCACCCTTCGGTGAAGTCGCTGTGGCGGATGTAGCCGATGCCGTCGGCCACCCATCCGGCGTAGGGCACGCCCGGGATGGCGATCCGCTCGCGGCGGATCGCGACGCTTTGGCGCGTGCCGTCGAGGTGTTCGACCGTCACCTTCACCGTCGAGCCTGGCTCGCCCTTGAGCCGCTCGGAGACCTGTTCGGTCGTGAAGCCCCGGGCATCCTTGCCGTCGATGGCGATGATCTTGTCGCCGATCTTGAGCCCGGCCTTGTCGGCCGGGGAGTGCTGATAGGGCTGTGCAATGCGCACGTAGTCCTCCTTCTGGCGGATGAGCGAGCCGATGCCGCCGTACTTGCCCGTCGTGAGGAGCTCGAAATCCTGCATCCCCTCCTCGGGAATGTACTCCGTATAGGGGTCGAGGTCCTCGACCATGCCGCGGGCGGCCCCCTCCATCAAGTGGTCGGGGTCGACCTCGTCGACATACTCCAGCGAGAGGGCCCGCATCATGTTGACCGTGATCTCCATGTTGCGTCCCAGCCCGAAGTCGTTGCGTGCGGCGAAGAGCGTGAGGGCGGCCGCCGCAACGAGCGCGCCGCCGACGGCGGCTCCCTTGATCTTACTTTTCATTGCGTCTTTTCATTTGCAGGTACGAGTCCAGCCGGTACTGCACGCGGGCCACGCCGCGGCGGATGCCGTCCAGCTCGATCCATTGTCCGTACTGCGAAACCCTGATCTCGTCCTCCCACAACAGCAGCAGCTTCTGCACGAAGCCGTCGGCGCGGAAGAAGAGCGTGCCCTCCTCCTCGCGGCGCAGCGAGAAGCCCGCCGAGCGGAAGGCGTTGACGATCTGCTCGCGGTCGAGCTCCGTGTCGCCCTCGACGCGGCGCACGATGAAGCCGAAGCGGGGGTAGCAGAGCGCCAGCACGACGACCACGACCGGCAGCAGCAGCCCGCGTGTCGTGTGGAACATCACGTAGAAGGTCTCCCGGATGGTGAGCGTCGAGCCCATGGCGCGGTTCAGCGCCATGATGGCCACCAGCAGAACGCACAGGGCGACAAAATATTTTGCGGAACGGATCAGATACTTTTTCATGGCTGTGTTTTTTTGTCGGATTCTTTGAATTTCAAATCGTGGGGATGTGGGCGGCTGAAAGCCCCGTGTCCCTCTATGCCTTCTCCTCCTGCGGCGGGACGATCCGGCCGACGGCGTCGGCGACCTGCTGCATGAGCCACTTGGGGGTCGACGTGGCGCCGCAGATGCCCACCGACGCGGCGCCGGCGAACCATTGCGGCTCCAGCTCGGCGGCCTCCTCGATGTTGTAGGTCGCCGCGTTGGCGCGGCGGCACACCTCGAAGAGGACCTTGCCGTTCGAGGACTTGCGCCCGCAGACGAAGATCACGACGTCGAAGCGCCGGGCGAAGTCCTCCAGGTGCTCCTCGCGGTTGGCCACCTGCCGGCAGATCGTATCCTCGATCCGTACCTGCGCGGGGTCGGCCGCGCGGCGGCGCATCTCGTCGCACAGCTGCTCGAAGAGGGCGATGCTCTGCGTCGTCTGCGAGAGAAAGTAGACCGGCCGCGCGAAGTCGATGGCGTCGAGGTCCTGCGGCCCCTCGATGACGATCGTCGGGGCGTCGACCTGCCCCGTGAGCCCCACCACCTCGGCGTGCCCCCGCTTGCCGAGGATCACCACCTGCCCGTCTATGGGGCGCATGAGTTCGTGGGCCCGGACGACGCGCGTCTGAAGCCGCGCCACCACCGGACAGGTGGCGTCGATCAGGTCGATGCCCAGCTCGCGGGCCCGTGCATAGGTCGTCGGCGGCTCGCCGTGCGCCCGGATGAAGAGGCGGCACCCCGCCAGGCGGGGCATCTCGTCGTGCGTCACGGTCTGCAGCCCGAGGCGTTCGAGACGTTGCACCTCGATGCGGTTGTGGACGATGTCGCCGAGCGAATAGACCGTGCCGCCCTCCGCGAGGGCCTTCTCGGCCTCCGTGATCGCCCGGACCACGCCGAAGCAGAATCCCGATTTGTCGTCTATCTCGATGCGCACGCCGCCTTGAATTTATCGAGGAACCATACCATCTGTTCGTCGACGGTCATGCGGCTGTTGTCCAGTACGATGGCATCGTCGGCCTGCCGCAGGGGCGACACGGCGCGGCTCATGTCGGCCTTGTCGCGCTCGCGGACGTTGCGCTCGATCTCCTCGAGCGTCACATGCTCGCCCTTGGCCGTCAGTTCGTCGTAGCGGCGCTGCGCCCGCACCGCGGGGTCGGCCGTCATGAAGAGCTTGAGCTCGGCATCGGGGAAGACCACCGTGCCGATGTCGCGGCCGTCCATCACCACGCCGCGGTGGCGTCCCATCTCCTGCTGCATGGCCACGAGCTTGCGCCGCACCTGCGGGATGGCGCTCACGCGGCTCACGCAGTTCGAGACCTCGATCGTGCGGATCTTGCCCTCGACCAGGTCGCCGTTGACGTAGATGTCGCTCGCGCCCCGCTCGGGGTTGAAGCGGAAGGTGATCGTGATGTCGTCGAGCAGCCGCACGACGGCCTCCTCGTCGACCATGCCCGAGCGGATGGCGCCGTGCTCGAGGGCGTAGAGCGTCACGGCGCGGTACATGGCGCCCGTGTCGATGAAGATATAGCCCAGGCGTGCGGCGATGGCCTTGGCGAAGGTACTCTTGCCGCAGGACGAGAAGCCGTCCACGGCGATTATGATTTTCTTTTCAGTGTCCGACATTGGGGAATATGTCAAAAAAGGTGGATAGTATCGTGTAGATGCCGAGAATGCCGATCACGAGCCCCGCGACGTGGTTGATCGTGAGCATGTGGCGGGGGCGGAAGCGGCGGCGGAAGAGGTTGAGCACGCAGGCCAGCAGGGTCCACCACGCCGCGGCGCCGCCGAAGAAGCCGATGATGACGAAGACGGCGCGCATGAAGCCCTCGAATCCCGAGTCGGTCATGTCGACGCTCGAAATCTTGAAGACGGCGAAGAAGGCGAGGATGTAGGGCACGACCATGATGAAGTTGGCGATCGTCAGCCCGAAGATCGAGGCGAAGTCCTGCCACAGGGAGCTCTTTCCGGCGCGGTTGCGGCGGATCTGCGGCACGGGGTTCTGCGAGAAGATGTAGACGCCGACGATGACGACGAAGATGCCGCCGATGACGCGCAGCAGCGTGTTGTACTGCTCGATCTGGGTCTGGAGCATCGAGTAGAAGAAGAGGGCCGCCATGGCCATGAAGGTGTCGGCGCAGGCGACGCCGATGCCCGAGACGATGCCCGAGCGGCGGCTTTTCGAGAGGGTGCGCTGGATGCAGAGCACCGCCACGGGGCCGACCGTGATCGAAGCCGCGAGCCCCACGCAGATGCCGCGGAAAAGGACTGCCAGGATGTCGAATGCCATTTTTTACGTTTTGCCGTGCTCCGTCGAGCGCGGGTTAATACTCCTCTCCTCTTGGGAAGGCAAAGATACGAAAAAGCTCCGATTTCCGCGTAGCGGCGGGCAAAAAAAGGGGAGGTGTTTGTTCCGTCCGTCGGGGGATGTTGATAAAATATCGAAAACTTTTGGCGGCGGAGATACCGGCAGCGGCCCGAAATTCGTTATTTTTGTGAAACAACACCTTATCGAACATGGCGGAGATGAAACAATTCGGGCTCGACGTGGAGCTCGGCGACGACGTGGCCCAGGGCCACTACTCGAATCTGGCGATCATATCGCATTCGACTTCGGAGTTCATTCTCGACTTCGCGACCGTGCTGCCGGGTGTGCAGAAGGCGCGGGTGAAGAGCCGCATCATCCTGACGCCCGAACATGCCAAACGGCTGCTGCGCTCGCTGCAGGAGAACATCGTGCGCTACGAGACGAACGTGGGCAAGATCGAGATACCCAAGCCGCAGCCCGCATCGGACGGCGGTCCCAAGATGGGACAGGCCTGATCCGCGGGGGCCGGAGGTCCAAAGGGGCAAAGGGCCGGAGGGTCAGAGAACCGGAAGGCCGGATAGGCGGAGAGCCGGAAGTCTGGATGGGCGGAGAGCCGGATGGGCGGATAGGCGGAGAGCCGGAGTGCGGAGGAGTGCGGCGGTCGGCCGGCAGGCGGCGAACGGCCGCGGGGCGGACGCTTCCGCTTCGGACGGCGGTGCCGTGCGGAGAGACGCATGCCGGGCTTCCCTCCCCTGCGCCCGTGTATACCGAACGGGCCCAGCCGGAGCGACCTGCCGGAGCAACCTGCCGCGGCTGTGCCCGGGTTTGTCCCCGGGCGGAACGCTCCTGCCCCGACGCTGCCTGCAACCAAAGATACGAAGAATCCGTCCGGACCAATCCGGACGGATTCTTTCTGTTTAGGTATGGCGTCGGGGCGTCCTACAACGCCTCGGCCACGACGTAGGTGCTGCCGCCGATGAAGATCATGTCCTCGGCTGCGGCCAGCTCCCGGGCCCGGGCCACGGCAGCCTTCACGTCGCCGACCGCCTCGCCCTGCAGACCGTAGATCGCCGCCTTGGCCGTCAGTTCGTCGGCCGGCAGGGCCCGTTCGCTGCGGGCCTGCGTGAAGATGTAGTGCGCGTCGCGGGGCAGCAGGGGCAGGATGTGCGCCAGGTCCTTGTCGCGCACGAAGCCCATGACGCAGTAGAGCTCCCGGTGCGGCGTGCTCTTGAGCTGCTCGGCCACGTAGGCGATGCCATGGGCATTGTGTCCCGTGTCGCAGACGGTGAGCGGCTCGCGGCCGAGCGTCTGCCAGCGCCCCATGAGCGAGGTGTTGGCCGCGGCGCAGCGCATTCCTTCGATGTAGGCGCGGCGCGAGATGGTCAGCGGCGTCTCCTCGTGCAGGAAGTCCACGGCGGCCGAGGCCGTGATGACGTTGTGCACCTGATAGTTGCCCTGCAGGTCCAGCTCGACGTCGAACTCATGTCCGTCGCGCGTGCGGCGCAGGCGGAAGAGCTGGCTCTCGCCCTCGATGCGGTGCTCCTCGCACGTGAAGACCTGCTCGGCATAGACGACCTTCGACTTGTTGGCCGCGGCGGCCTGCTCGATGACGCTGTTGTAGCGCACGTCGCTCTCGCCGATGACCACCGGAATGCTCTTCTTGATGATGCCGGCCTTCTCGGCGGCGATTTTCTGGAGCGTGTCGCCCAGCAGGGTCGTGTGCTCCAGCCCGATGTTGGTGATGATGCTCAGGATCGGCACGATGACGTTCGTGGCGTCGAGCCGTCCGCCGAGCCCCGTCTCGATGACGGCCACCTCGACCTCGCTCTGCGCAAAGTAGTCGAAAGCCATGGCCGTCGTCATCTCGAAGAACGAGAGGTCGAGTTCGACCATCTTGTCATGGTGCTTGTCGACGAAGTTGACGACCTTCTGCTTGGGGATCATCTCGCCGTCGACGCGGATGCGTTCGCGGAAGTCCTGCAGGTGGGGCGAGGTGAAGAGCCCCGTGCGGTATCCGGCCTGCTGGAGCACCGAGGCGATGATGTGCGACACGGACCCCTTGCCGTTCGTGCCGGCGACGTGGATCGTGAAGAAGTTGCGCTGCGGATTGCCCAGGTGGCGGCAGAACGCGGCGATGCGCTCCAATCCCGGCTTGTAGGCCGTCGCGCCCTTGGTTTCAAATGCCGGGAGCGACTGGAAGAGGAATTCGAGGGTTTGATTGTAGTTCATATCGGGATGCGGATTGTATTACGGTACGAGGTAATTCCGCCGCTTGACGCGGTAGGCGACGAAGTAGAGCACCGAGAGCAGCGTCACGTACTGTGCGATGCGGCCCAGGTAGTCGCCGTAGCGGGTGTAGAAGGTCCGTGCGGAGCAGAGTGGCACGCGCGCCGTGAGGACGCCGCGCTCCTCCCAGCCGAGGGTCTCGCCCACCTCGCCGCGCGGGGAGATGAATCCCGAGCGGCCGGTGTTGGCCGAGCGGGCGATGGCGCGGCGGTGCTCGATGGCGCGCAGGCGCGAGATCGAGAAGAGGTGGCGGTAGCCGGGCGTATCGCCCCACCATCCGTCGTTTGAGACGATGGCCATGAATTGGGCGCCGCGGCGCACGAAGTCGCCGAAGAAGTCGCCGTAGAGCCCTTCGTAGCAGATTGCCGGGCCCATGCGCACGCCGCCGTGCTCGAAGGCCGTGCCGTGCTGTCCCATGCCGATCTGCCCCACGACGCCGCCCAAGTCGATGACGAGAAACTGCATGAGGTCGAAGACGATCGTCGGGGTGTTCTCCACGCCGATGACCAGCTTGCCCTTGTGGTGGATCTGTATCCGTCCGGCGGAGTCGAGCCCCACGGCCGCGTTGAAGTTGTCGTAGCGGGCCTCGCTGAAGGGGATGCTGCGGGCCGTGCGGGGGTAGACGCCGCCGGTGTAGAGCACGCGCGTCCCGGCTCCGGTGACGAGCAGGGCGCCGGGATGTGCGGCGCGCAACGTGTCGCGCAGCTGCTGCCAGAAGCGGCCCGGGGCGGAGCCGCCGGGCTGCTCCGTGAGCCCCGGCTCCCAGTAGTAGCCCGGCACGGCGGTCTCGGGCAGGAGGATGAAGTCGGCATCGGACGGCACCTGCGCCAGCAGCTCCAGAATGTTGCGCTCCTGCAGCGCCTCGTCCTCGTGGAACTTGTCGTAGCAGTCGACGTTGGGCTGGATGATGCTCACCGTGACGCTCCCCTCGTCGGGGTCGTCCCACGTCCATCCGACAAGGAGCGAGCCGATGACGGGCAGCAGCAGGGCTGCGGCCGCCGCGCTCCAGCGCCGGAGGTTGCGGCGCTGCTGCCACGCCTCGAAAAAGAGGATGTTGCAGACGAGCACCCAGAGCGAGCCGCCGAAGACGCCGGTATATTCATACCACTGCACGGCCCACACGTCGTGCGAGAATCCGTTGCCGAGGATGAGCCACGGCCACGAGAACTCCCCCGTCGTGTACCAGTATTCGGTCATGATCCATGCCGCGACGAGCGTCG
>ULRR01017104.1_pt1 | contig 13266 bp, 10 predicted proteins | sample 1955651 | NCBI WGS metagenome assembly ULRR01 (sample SAMEA4835688, study PRJEB28245) | human gut metagenome | biome: gut microbiome; material: fecal sample | place: Denmark | collected 2008
AATGGAACCATTAATTATAGTTTAGCTGATTTAAATATTGTAGCAATAAAAGTAGATGGAAGAGAAGTTGATACAATTCCTGATGGAAATTATAAGTTAACAAGTGAGTCTTATTGTACAATAAATAATAAAAAAGATAGTAGTATTAAACTAAGCTATGATAATAATACTAAAGCATTAAGTGTAACACCAATGACTAAGAAAGGGACAAAATGTTATTTGGATTTTAAAACATCAGCAACAAAGAAAGTAGATACTATACTAGGACAAATAAATGTTAATTTAGATACACCAGATTTTAATAAAACAGCACAGGAAAGCTGTGGTAGTACAAGTACATGTGAAGAGACAAATGGAATATATGAGAGTATAGATGATTATGGAACAACTTATTATTATAGAGGATCTGTAGATAATAATTGGGTAAAATTTGCAGGGTTTTACTGGAGAATTATCAGAATCAATGGTGATGGATCAATCCGTATGATCTATCAAGGAACAAGTGCAAATATAACTGGTACAGAAACACAATTACAAACAAATGTATTTAGCTCAAATTCTAATCGAAGTGAATATGTAGGATATATGTACACAACTGGTCAACAACATGGAAATTCAATAAATAGTACAATTAAAGGAGTATTAGATAGTTGGTATCAAACTAATATAACAAATAAGGGATATGGAAATAAAGTAAGTACAGAAACAGGATTCTGCGGAGATAGAAACATGACAAGCGGATACTCTTGGAGTAGCCAGCCAAGTAGTACTATCTATTATGCAGGATATGGAAGATTAGCACAAAATAGTAGTAGCGTAAACCCAACATTTAAGTGTAATAATAGTAATGATTTATATACAACCTCATCAAGTAGTAAAGGAAATAAAGCACTATCTAATCCAATAGGATTAATAACAGCAGATGAAGTAGTAATGGCAGGATTATCATGGAGTGGAAGTACAACAAGTAATTACTTATATACAGGACAACATTACTGGACCATGTCTCCGTATCGCTTTCTTCTCAGTAATGTACAGTTGTTTTTTGTGAATTCTACTGGTTCCCTCAACGGCTGCTACGTGTCTGACACGCGGGGTACCCGTCCAGTAATAAATCTGTCGGCTGATGTGAAAGTAACAGGAAGTGGAACAAATAGTGATCCATTTGTAGTTTCATAAGACTACAAATGATAGTGAAAGCCTTTGGGAGAAAAGTGTTAAAGTGTCGTTTTGGCTAAGTCTGAAAGTTTTTGGAATACTTTTTATAGTTATGCTTTCCTCATTCATTTTATTATTGTATATTCAGTTAAAAATAATAAAGTTGGATTTCTTTCTAAAGTTTTATGTATTAGTATATGAGTTAGATGACATTGTTAAATATGAATGTTTATCTAATTTATATACTTTTTATTTTATTTATAAGTTAGAAAAAAATGGAGAAATATATTTTAAAATTGTTGCAATAAATGGGTGCTATTGATATGATTAGAATGGTGGTAATTGTAAAGTTAGAAGAATTAACAAAAGAAGAATTATTAGATTTGGCCTATTTTAATCATAATATGACAGAGTATGTCTTACTTTCAATAAAGAATAAGCAAGAAGTATATGATTATGTAGTTAAAAATTTAGAACATATTTTTGATGAAATAAAAAGGTTTGCTTTTGAAGATATTAGTATGGATTTGGAATATTATTTTAAAGATAAAGATAAGTGTTTGTTTAGTGAAGATGATTATTTATCTCACTATGAACTAATATTAGATTATCTAAATGTTTATAGGGTAATAGAGATTTGTGATTTAGAAAAATTAATATCATGTGAAGATTTATCTTATATTCTGGGTGGTTTTTCTAAATTATATCAAAATTTTTATATTTTTTCTTTTAATGGTAAAAATTTAGTTTGTCATACTTTATTTAATAGTTTAGATAAAGCGTTTGATTTTTATGATTTAATTGATGAAATTGATTTAAAAGCTAAAGTTGTTAATATTTATGACCTTGCTAGCTATAAGAAGTTAATGGATTTTGTTAAAAAAGAATTCTTTGTATCTTATTATAATTCTGATAGTGATTATTATGAATTTGCTTTAAGTGAGTTTACTTCTTTATTTGTTATACCTTATTTAGAAGCAAGACAAATTGATGATAATGATGCAGTAAGTAATTTAAGTGAAGAATTAAATTTTTATACTGCTTTTGATGATAAAACTTTTGATAAATTAGTTAATTTATTAGATGGTGTTTATAGTGATTTACCTAAATGGAAATTGGGTGGAAAAATAAAATAAATTATTTATTGTTTCCAAAAGTCTTATAAATTTATAAGTATTGGAAAAATATTTCCAATACTTGACATTTTCGGTTAATTTGCTTATACTATTGATAGAGGTGGAAATATGATAGAGAGAACGAAATATCTTGAGGAATTAAAGTTATGGAAAGATAAAGATTTGATAAAGGTTGTAACTGGTATTCGTAGGTGTGGGAAGTCTACTTTATTTCTTTTATTTATTGATTATTTAAAAAGTATTGGTGTTAAGGATGAAGAAATAATTCATATTAATTTAGAAGATGCTGATTATGATTTTTCAGGGTACAAAGAGTTATATGATTATGTTAATAAGAAAATAAATTCTAAGAAGAAATATTATGTATTTTTAGATGAGGTTCAAAATGTTAAAGATTTTCAAAAAGCTGTTGATAGTTTATATATTAAGAAAAATGTTGATGTTTATATAACTGGTTCTAATGCTTATTTATTAAGTGGAGAATTAGCTACTCTTTTATCGGGAAGATATATTGAAGTAAAGATGTTACCATTGTCATTTAAGGAATATATTAGTGCTTTTGATGATAAAAATTATCAGCAATTATTTTTAGATTATATGAGAAATGGAGGAATGCCTGGTTGTATTGATATTTTAAAAAATAGTCCTAATGAAGTAGATAAATATTTAGATGGTATTTTTTCTACTGTTGTATATAAAGATATTATGGCTAGAAATAATATAACTGATAAATTATTATTAGAAAATATTTTGAAATTTATATTTGATAGTATTGGAAGTCCTATATCAACGAAAAAAATAAGTGATACGTTAACTAGTAAGGGAACGCCTATTAGCAATCATACAACAGAAAAATATATTTCAGCTTTTTTAGAAAGTTTCCTTATTTATCGTGCGGAAAGATTTGATGTTAAGGGTAAGAATTTATTAGTTCGAGATTATAAATATTATGCCGTAGATATGGGACTTAGAAGCTATTTACTTGGAAAAAAGGCAAATAGTGATATGGGACATATTTTAGAAAATATTGTTTATCTTGAATTGCTTAGAAGAGGCTTTAAAGTTTATGTGGGAAAAGTGGATGATTTAGAAGTTGATTTTGTAGCAGAAAATAGAGATGGGCTCCGGTATTTTCAAGTTTCTCTTAGTGTACGAGATGAAAAAGTTTTAGAACGAGAATTAAAATCTCTTCAAAAAACAAAAGATTTTTATCCTAAAATGTTACTTACTTTAGATATGGATTTGGAAGTTGATTATGATGGTATTATAAAAATGAATGTTGTTGATTGGCTATTAAAAGATGAATAAAATTAAAGTTAACTTTTGTAAAGTTACTTTTTTTCATACAATTGTTTTGGTATAATAGATAAGTAAGGTGGTAGTATTAATGTTAGATAAATTAAATGAACAACAAAAAGAAGCAGTAATGCATATAGATGGACCATGTTTAGTAATTGCTGGTGCAGGTTCTGGTAAGACAAAAGTTCTTACGACCAGAATTGCTTATCTTTTAGATCATGGGGTTAGTGATTATCATATTCTTGCTATAACTTTTACTAATAAGGCTGCTAAAGAGATGAGAGAACGTTTAAATTTACTTGTTCCAGGGAATCATGTGTTTGTTGGGACATTTCATTCTTTTGGACTTAAAATCATTCGTGAAAATGTAGATAAGTTAGGAATGGATAAGAATTTTACTATAATAGATAGTGATGATGTTTTGAGTTTAATTAAAAAGATTATGAAAGAGCATGATATTGATCCAAAAGAAGTTAGTCCTTATTTTGTGCGTAATAAAATTAGTTTTATTAAGAATGAATTACTTACAGATGCAGATATGGATAAATTTTTTAATACACCAGTAGAAAAGAAAGTAATTGAGATTTATCATGAGTATGATAAAGTTTTAAGAAAAAACAATTCGGTTGATTTTGATGATTTACTTCGTTTACCTGTAGAATTATTTAAAAGAGATCATGAAGTATTAGAACATTATCAGGAGCATTATCAGTATATATTAATTGATGAGTATCAAGATACCAATGAAGTACAATATAAATTAAGCAAATTACTTGCTAATCGCTATAAAAATATCTTTGTTGTAGGAGATCCTTCGCAATCTATTTATGGCTTTAGAGGAGCTAATTTTAGAAATATTTTGGATTTTGAACATAATTTTAAAGATACAAAAGTTATTATGCTGGAACAAAATTATCGGAGTACCAAAAATATTTTGGATGCGGCTAATTCTGTTATTAAAAATAATAAGGAAAGAAAAGATTTAGATTTATATAGTACTTTGGGTGAAGGTGTCAAAGTAAAATATTTAAGAAGTTATGATGAAAAACATGAAATTACTTTAATTGTTGATGAAATTAAAAAATTGCTAAGTGAAGGTTATCATTATCAGGATTTTGCTATTTTTTATAGAACTAATGCACAATCAAGAAATGTTGAAGAAGTTTTACTTAAAAATGGATTTCCTTATAAAGTTGTAGGTAGTTATTATTTTTATAATCGTAAAGAAATTAAAGATTTGTTATGTTATTTGAGACTTATTAATAATACAAATGATGATGTTAGTTTAAGAAGAGTTATTAACACACCAAAAAGAAAAATTGGAAATAAAAGTATTGAAGATTTAGAAAAGCGAGCTCTTTTAACTGGTGTTTCTATGTTTAATGCTATAGATTCAGGAAAAGAATTAGAATTCAAGAACATTATTTTAGAATTACAACAAGATGCTCTTAATTTATCTTTAACTGAATTAATTGATGTTGTTTTAGAAAAGAGTGGACTAAAAAAAGAGCTTGAAAGTGAAAAGTCTTTAGATTCTGAATTAAGAATGGAAAATTTAATGGAATTTAAAAGTATTACCGCTAGTTATGAAGCAAGAACTGGTTCAGTTAATTTAAATGACTTTTTAGAAGAAATTAGCTTAATTGCTGATATATCAGAACATCAAGATGATGATAATGTAATTACACTGATGACATTACATAGTGCTAAAGGTTTAGAGTTTCCTGTTGTATTTATAACAGGAATGGAAGAAGGTATTTTTCCTCATCAAAATGCTTTTTTGGAGGGAGATAGTGGCATTGAAGAAGAAAGAAGACTTTGTTATGTTGGATTTACAAGAGCAAAGGAAAGACTTTATTTAACTAATGCTAAAAAAAGAATGCTATATGGTAAAACTACAGTTAACGCTCCTTCACGTTTTATTAGTGAAATTGATCAAGATACTTTAGAAACTTTAAATAGTAGTATTAAGGAAGAAAAAGTTTTAAATAAAGATGATTTATATAGTAATGAGGATATTGAATATAAAAAAGGAGATATTGTTATGCATACTATCTATGGTAAGGGTGTTGTTATAGATGTAGATGATAAATTTGTTAGTATTGCTTTTGCAAAAAATTTTGGTATTCGTAAACTTATGAAAAATCATAAGAGTTTGCGAAAACTATAGTGTAAAAAGTCATTGCTCAATATTACTAGGTAATGTTATAATTAAGAAAATAAGGAGGATTTATGCAAGATTTAACTTTAGTAGTGATGGCAGCTGGAATGGGGAGTAGATTTGGTGGTTTAAAGCAAATTGAACCAGTTGGACCAAATGGAGAATTAATACTTGATTATTCGATATATGATGCTAAAAGATATGGTTTTAATAAGGTTGTATTTGTTATTCGTAAGGATATTTATGAGGTATTTAAAGAAAAAATTGGTAATCGAGTTAGTAAACATATACCTGTAGAATATGCTTTTCAATCTTTAGATTATAAATTAGATCGAAAGAAGATTCCAGAGAATAGAGTTAAAATGTGGGGAACAGGTCATGCTGTTTTAGTGGCTCAAGACTATGTTGATGGAGATTTTGCTGTTATTAATGCAGATGATTTTAATAGTTTTGAAGCTTTCGAACATTTTTATAATTTTCATAATACTAGTAGTGATCCCTATGAATATTTAACTATTAATTATCCTTTTTATGTTACGGCTAGTAAATATGGTGCTGTAAAAAGAGGAGTTTGTATGGTAGAAAATAATTATTTAAAAGAAACTATTGAAAGTGAAATTAAAGAAGAGCAAGGGCAGTTAGTTGCATATCCTTTAGATGGAACAGATTCTTTTAATATAGTAAAAGAACAACCAGTTGCAGTTAATTTATTTTTGTTTAAATATAGTTTTTTTGATTTTTTAAATCGTGAATGGGAACAATTTGTAAATAGCGAGTTAACAGATAGTAGTGAATTTATGTTACCTGTTGTACTTCAAAATGCTTTAAAAAGAAATGAAGTTAGAATTAAGGCGGAAACTAGCGAAGGAGTTTGGCTTGGTATGACTTATAAAGAGGATGTGTACGATATTAAAAAATCTATTGAAAAATTAATTTTAGAAGGGAAATATCCTAATAAACTTTGGGATTAGATGAAATTATGAAGGAAAAAACATTGATCGTAATGGCAGCTGGAATGGGGAGTAGATTTGGTGGTTTAAAGCAAATTGAACCAATTGGTCCTAATGGCGAATTTATATTAGATTATTCTATATATGATGCTAAAAAAGCTGGTTTTAATAAGGTTGTATTTGTGATTAAAAAAGAGTTAGAAGAAATTTTTAGAGAAACTGTGGGGAAAAGACTTGAAAATAAAATTCTAGTATCTTATGCTTTTCAAGATATTTCAGATATTCCTAGTAAAAATTATTTGGCTTTAAAGCGAGAAAAACCATGGGGAACTGTTCAAGCAGTATTATGTGCAAAAAAGCAAGTGAATGGTGATTTTGTTGTTATTAATGCGGATGATTTTTATGGTTATGATGCTTTTAAAAAAGCTAGCTTGTTTTTAGATAACAATCAAGATGAAGATGTTTATGCCGCTATTACGTATCCTTATATTAAAACTTCATCTTTGTATGGTAGTGTGAAAAGGGCAGTTTGTTTTATACAAGAAGATCATATTATAGATTTGGTTGAAAGTAAAATTTCAACGAAGGATGGATATGCTTTAGCTGAGCCTTTAAATGGCGAGGATGCTTTTTCTATTTCACTTGATCAAGCAGTTTCCATGAATATTTTTGCTTTTAAACATAGTCTTTTTAAATTTTTAGAAGAATATTTTCGTCAATTTTTTAATCAAGATGATCAAACTATTTTAAATAGTGAAGCTTTATTACCGATTCTTATAGAAGAAAAAATTAAAAAGGGACAAATTACTCTTATAAATGTGAAATCTGATGGTTTATGGTTTGGAATTACTTATAAAGAAGATTTAGAAGTGGTGAAAAAAGAAATTAATATGTTGATTGAGAAAGGAGAATATCCAAGAAATCTTTGGGAATGATATGGATGAGGCAAAAAAAAGAATTCAAGAATTAACTAGTATTTTAAGAAAAGCAAATTATGAGTATTATAATATGGATAATCCAAGTATTACCGATCAAGAGTATGATAAATATTTAAGAGAATTAATTAATTTGGAGGAAAAATATCCTTCTTTAGCAGATCCTAATAGTCCTACTAAAAGGGTAGGAGGGGAAGCTATAGATAAATTTGTGAAAGTAAAACATTCTATTCCTATGATTAGCTTATCAAATGTTTTTAATGAAGAAGAAATTCGAGATTTTGATCGAAGAATAAGAAATTTTGGGTTTCAACCTGAATATGTGTGTGAACTTAAAATTGATGGTTTAAGTGTCTCTTTACACTATGAGCATGGAAAACTTAAATTTGCTGCAACAAGAGGAGATGGTATTACAGGAGAAGATATTACACATAATGTTAAGACCATTAAAACTGTTCCATTAGATTTGGGGCAAGATATTGATATTGAAGTTCGTGGAGAAATTTACATGAACAAAAAGACACTAGAAAAATTAAATCAAGAACGAGAAAAGAATGGTGAAGTAAAATTACAGAATGTTAGAAATGCTGCTGCAGGCTCTATTCGACAATTAGATCCTAAAGTAGCGGCTAAAAGACATTTGGATACTTGGATTTATCATCTTCCAAATCCTATGGATTATCATATTTATACTCATTACGAAGCTTTAGAGTATATGAAGTCTTTAGGTTTTAAAGTAAATGATGCATCAAGACTAGTAAAAGATGTAGATGGTATTTTAAAATTTATTCAAGAATATACAAAAAAAAGAAGTACACTTCCTTATGAAATTGATGGAATTGTTATTAAAGTAAATGATATTCATATGCAACAAGAATTAGGAGCGACTGCAAAATATCCAAGATGGGCTACAGCTTATAAATTTCCAGCAGAAGAAGTTCTTACTAAACTAGTGGATATTAAATTTACAGTGGGAAGGACAGGGCAGATAACTCCTAATGCAGTTTTAGATCCTGTTTTGGTTATGGGCTCTACTATTAGAAGAGCTACTTTACATAATGAAGATTATTGTAAAGAATTAGATTTAAGAATTGGAGATATTGTATCTATAAAAAAAGCAGGAGACGTTATTCCTGAAGTTGTAGAAGCTAAAAAAGAAAGAAGAATAGGAAATGAAATTCCTTTTAAAATGATTAAGGAATGTCCTATTTGTGGTAGTACTTTAGTAAAAAAAGGGAATGTGGATTATTTTTGTGTTAATGATCTTTGTCCTAAAAAGAATATGGAGGGTTTGATACATTTTGCTAGTAGGAATGCAATGAATATTGACGGCTTGGGCGAAGAAATTTTAGAGGATTTCTATAATGAAGGTTTTATTCGTTCTATTCCTGATTTCTATCATTTAAATGAACATAAAGAAGATATTATTGAACTTGAAGGATATGGATTAAAGAAAGTAACTAATTTGTTACTTGCTATTGAAGAAAGTAAACAAAATAGCGTTGAAAGACTTATTTTTGGACTTGGTATTTCAGGAATCGGGGCTAAAAATGCCAAGTTATTAGCTAGTACTTTTAAAGATATGGAACACTTAGCAAATGCTACATATGAAGAATTAACAACTATTAAGGATATTGGTGATATTCTAGCACAAAATATTGTTCATTATTTTGCAAATCCTAGTAATGTGGCTCTTATTAATACTTTAGAGGATTTGGGTGTTAATATGAAGTATTTGGGAATAGAGATAAAACAAAATGATTATTTTACTGATAAAAAATTTGTCATTACAGGTACGATTAGCTTTATGTCAAGAGAAGAAATAAAAGAGCTTATTGAATCTTATGGTGGAAAATGTATTGATAGTGTAAGTAAAAAGACAGATGTCGTAATTGTTGGAGATTCTCCAGGTAGTAAATATGATAAAGCAAAGGAATTAGAAATTACTATTTGGAATGAAGATGACTTTAAGGAAATTGTAGATAGCTTGTAAACTATTTACATTTTTTATTGACATAAATTGTAAAATAATTATAAATTGTCTTATTGCTTAAATAATGATATAATTAATTAGCTATGAGGTGGATGAATGAAAAAATTAAAAAAGATATGGCAAGAAAATAATGTTTTATTTGTTTTACTTTTTATTTTAATTGCTTGTTTGATTGCAATATCTATTGTAGTAATTACTTATTTCGTAGGAGATTCTAGTTCTAAGTATGGAGATCGCTTAGAGGGAATAGAAGATTATCCATTTGATGATGATACTCAAAAGGATATTATTGCTCAAATTAAAGAAAATGAAATTGTAGAAGATGCTAGTATACGGTTAAGTGGTAAGACTATTTATATTACTATTACCTTTGTGCCTGCAACTACTTTAGTTGAGGGTCAAAGCGTTGCCATGGCTTCTTTAGAATATTTTAGTGAAGATACTTTAAGCTTTTATGATTTAGAGTATATGATTGTATCAGAAGGCACAGAAGATACAGATGGATTTACTTTATTAGGTGCTAAGAATGTTTCGGGTACAGGTGGTATTGTTTGGAATAATAATACAGAAGTTAAGGAAGAAGATACAAAAGAAAAGTAGGTAGTTTATGAAAAATAAAAAAAGTGTAATTATTACTATTATTGTAATATTTGCTGTAGTTATTATAGGTTTAATTACTTATCGTGTTTTAACAAATGAAAATAAACTTACTTCTAGTGAGAGAAGATGGATTAATAAAAATATTGATACAGTACAAAATGTCAATGTGATTAATAATATTAATTTATTTGGAAATACAGGTACAGGCGTTTTTTATGAGTTTTTAAATGATTTTGAGAGAGAATATAATTTGGATATTAACCCTGTTACTTTTAATTATGGAGAACAACCAAGTGGAGTTACTTTAGGAACTGTGAAAACTTTAAATGATAATGATTTTGTTTTTTATACTGATCATTATGTTTTAGTTGGTTTAGAGGATGAAGTTATTAGTGGTTATCAGGATTTAATAGGTATGAATATTGGTGTTGTGAAAGATGATGCAACATATATTAGTAGTTATTTTGCTGATTTAGATAAGATTACTTTATCACAGTATGAAAATGAAGAAAAGTTATTGGAAGCATTTAGTAGTAATGAAGATATTCAATATATGATTGTTCCTTTAAGTATTTATTTAGATGAAATTTTAAAGAATGATTATGTTATTAATTATCATTTATCAGATATTTTATTTTATTATGTTATTCGAGGAAATGATGATACTTTAACTAGTATTTTAAAGAAATATTATTATAATTGGTATCAAGATAATTTGGATTCTTATTTGAAAAGAGAGGAATTTAATTTATTTACTACTGCTTTAGGTATTAGTGAAACAGAAGTTGATGCTATGCGTTCGGTTACTTATAATTATGGCTTTATTAATAACAGTCCTTATGAAGTTATTATGAGTGGTAATTATGGGGGAATTATCGCAATGTATTTATATGATTTTAGTGAATTTAGTGATGTAGAATTTCATTATACAAAGTATCGTAATTTGAATCGCTTTAAAAAAGCAATTAGTAATCAAGATGTTGATTTATATTTTAATTATTATAATTTAAGTGATCATTATTATGATATAGATTCTAATTTAGTTGTTCGTTATAGTGTAGTAGCAAATAATGAAAATAATTTAGTTGTTAATAGTATTCAAAGTTTGGTTGGAAAAACGGTTTATGTTGAAGAAAATAGCTTTTTGAAAAATTATTTGAGTAGTATAGATGGGATTCAAATTGAAACTTATGAGGATGATAAAGATTTAAAAAAATTAAACCGTAAGGATGTTATTATTGTAATTGATAAAAATATTTTTGATTTATATTCAGGTAGTAATTTATCTAATTATACAGAAAGATATACGAGTGCTCTTAATTATACTTATCAGTTTAAATCGAGAACAGATAGTGCATTTTATAAATTATTTAGTAAATATGTTATGGTAATTGATCATAATAAAGTGATTTATGATGGGATGTATAGTCATAGTATGACAGTTAAAACAGGTAGTATTCTAGGTACAATTGCTAAATATATTCTAATTACTTTAGTTATTTTTGCTGTTATATTTATTATATTTTATAAAAATAGTAAAAAAATTAAGATTGCTAAACGAATAAAAAAAGATAATAAAATGAAGTTTATTGATCAATTAACGAGTCTTAAAAATCGAAATTATTTAAATGAATATATTAATAATTGGAATAATAATACTGTTTATCCTCAAACAATGATTGTAATAGATTTGAATAATATTCAATTTATTAATGATACTTTAGGTTATGAAGAGGGAGATAAACAGATAAAGGCTGCTGCTAATATTTTAATTAAAACACAACTTAATAATAGTGATATTATGAGAACTGATGGAAATGAATTCTTAATTTATTTGGTTGGTTTTACACAAAAGCAGGTTACTAATTATATTCATAAGTTAAATAAAGAATTTAAGAAACTCCCTTATGAATATGGGGCTGAATTTGGATATTCTATGATTTTTGATAATGTTAAGACAATTGAAGATGCCATATTAGAAGCAACTGATGAAATGAAGAGTCAAAAAAAGAAAAGCGAGGATAAAAATGCGTGAGAAAATAAAAAGGGGAGCTAGTAATTTCTTTAAAATTATTACAAAACCAGAAATGGAAATCTTGCCTGGACATCTTGCTTTTTCTTTTGTTATATCAATTGTTCCGACTCTTACAATATTAACTTATATTGCTTCGATCTTTCATTTTGATTTACATTTTATTAATGATTTTATTTCTCAAGCTTTTAGTCAAGAATTTGCAGATATGCTTTTAGGTGTTAATATGGTTATAAAAGCTGATTGGAATTTCTTTTTAACTCTTATTATTGCTTATATTATTGCTAGTAATGGGGCTGCTAGTGTAATTGCTAGTTCTAATATGATTTATGGAATTAAAAATTCTAGCTTTTTTAAAAGAAGACTTAAATCGTTGTTTATGATTTTGATAATTATTCTTTTATTTGTGTTCTTACTTATATTCAGTGTATTTGGAAATAAGATTATTGAAATGTTACAACTTATGGATATTAGTGAAAAGATTATTACAAATATTACTCTTATTATTAGTGTTCTTAAAGGTCCAATTTCTTGGTTTATTATTTTCTTCTTTATTAAAATTATTTTTACAATGGCACCTGATAAGAAAATAAAGAGTAATGAAGTTAATAAAGGGGCTATATTTACGACAATTGGTTTTGTTGTGATTACTTATATTTATTCTATTTATACTACTAATTTTGCTAATTATGATGTGTTTTATGGTAATTTAGCTAGCATTGTTGTACTTATGATTTGGCTTTATTTATTATCTTATGTTTTTACGATTGGTTTAGCTTTAAATTATAGAGAAGAAGTTATTATTTTAGAAAAAACACAAAAGTTAAATACTGTTGAGAAGTGATTATATTACTTCTTTTTTTTTTATTATCAATTGCTGATTATTTTCACAAATATATTGACTAACATTTAATAATACTGTATATTATAAATATAATACAATATGTTATGCAAAGCAATTTTGACAAGTTTTGTCGAAGGTAATGAAAAGATTTATTAATT
>ULRR01034646.1_pt1 | contig 13132 bp, 9 predicted proteins | sample 1955651 | NCBI WGS metagenome assembly ULRR01 (sample SAMEA4835688, study PRJEB28245) | human gut metagenome | biome: gut microbiome; material: fecal sample | place: Denmark | collected 2008
CTTCGATTACAGCATGTCGGTGCTGACGCCGCAGGAGAAGACGCGTCTGGAGCTGATCGCCGAGCAGATCAAGAGCGGCTCGAAGGATGCCGTTTACCAGATCGTGGGCCACGCCGACCAGCAGACGGGTACCGCTGCCGGCAACAAGCGCGTCGCCGAGCACCGCGCCAAGCGGGTTTACGACTTCCTCGTATCGAAGGGCGTGAATCCCAAACAGTTGAATTACGAGGGCAAGGGCAACTCCCCCGATCCCTTCAAGAAGGTTCAGGCCGCCAACCGCGCCGCGATTATCCAGTAATCCCCGCGGGACGGAATGACCGGTTCGCCCGGTCGGCCCGGCCGGATAAAAAAAGGATGCGCCCTCATCAGGCGCATCTTTTTTTTGTGTGATCCGGAGCGGGGCGGAAAGTATGCCCCGGCATTTTCCGTGTTGCTCAGGCAGTCAGTTTGTTTCAGTCTCAGTTTGTGTCTCTGCCCCAGCCCCAGCCCCAGCCCCAGCCTTTTCGTGTGTCCCGTATTTTGTCGTATCTCCTGTATTTTCCGTGCCTGCCGTGTTCTTATCTCTCTTATTTGCCGTTGCTCCAGTATTTTTCGCACCACCCGTGTCGCCCGCACCTTCCGTGTTACCCGTGTTTACCTGTGTCATCTGTGTCGCCCGCACCTTCCGGGAGTCTACCGGATAATCACCGCATTGACGATCCGGACGCCGGAACGCCGGTTTAGCTCCTCCTTGAGCGCTTCGCGCTGGTAGAAGAGTTCCGAACGAAGCACGCTCGACTGGATGCGGGCATAGAGAATGTGGTTTTCCAACTTCAGTTCCGTGGTGAAGTCTGCGGCGCGGTCGCCCACGACGGCGCGCCATGTGTCGGGCAGCTTCCCTTCGGCGACTTTGGCCGCGACATAGGGGCGTTTGAAAAACTCTTCCAGCAGGTCGCCCATCAGCATCGTCTTGGTCCGTCTCATCGCGCTCCCTCCTTTCCGCCGGATGCCGTGTCTGCCGTATCTGTTCCGCGGACGTCCTTTCCGCCGGATTTTTCGCCTGCGGACGCCGCGTTGCGTAAATCCTCCGAAGCTTCGCCTTGCACCGCTGCCGTCCGGATTCCTTCCGCAGCCCCAGCCTCCTGCGGCCCTGCATGCCGCGTCCGGTCCGCTGCTTCCTTCGCGCGCTCTTCGGCCGGAAGCTGCCCGCCGCAAGCCGGCGCTCCGGCCGTTGCGGTCTCCTGCCCGATGCCGCCGTTTTCGACCGTGAAGAGGGAGTACGCCCCGCCGGCCTTGTCCAGAATCCGGCGCAGACGGGTGGGGTTGCAGTCCGTAATGACGATCTGCCCGAACGAATCTTCCGACACCAGCCGTATGAGCTGTTCCACGCGCCCCGCGTCGAGCTTGTCGAACAGGTCGTCGAGCAGCAGGATCGGCTTCTCGCCTTTCTCCTGCGCGACTATTGTGTACTGGGCCAGTTTCAGGGCGATCAGGAACGACTTCTGCTGGCCCTGCGAGCCGTATTTGCGCAAGGGGTAGCCGCCGATCCGGAGCACCAGATCGTCGCGGTGAATGCCCGACGTGGTGAACTCGTTGACCAGATCCTTCTGCCGCGCGGCGAGGAGAATCTCACCGAACGGACGGTCGTTCAACTCCGATTTGTAGTGCAGTCCGACCTGCTCGCGGTCGCCCGAAAGTATGCGGTAATACTCCGCCGCGACGGGTTGCAGCCGCTCGGCGAACTCCCGCCTCCGGGCGTGAATCCGCTCGCCCTGTTCGACGAGCTGCATGTCGTAAATCTGCAGCATCGTCTCGTCGGGCATGTTCTTGAGCAGCCGGTTGCGCTCGGCCAGCACGGCGTTGTAGCGCATCACGGCGGCCAGATAGCTCCGGTCCAGCTGCGAGATGAAGGCGTTGAGGTAGCGGCGCCGTTCGTCCGCGGCGTCGCTGATCAGGGCGCTGTCCGCCGGCGATACGATCACGGCGGGAACAAGCCCCACGTGGTCCGAGAGCCGTTCGTACTCCTTGCCGTTGCGTTTGAGCACTTTGCCGCCTTTGCGCGAGAAGGAGCACACGATGTTTTCGCTCTTTCCTCCGTCGGTGAGATACTGCCCTTCGGCGAGGAAGAAGTCGGCGCCGTGGCGGATGCTCTGCCCGTCGGTCATGGGCAGCGACGACTTGCACATCGACAGGTAGTAGACCGCGTCGATGACGTTGGTCTTGCCGGCTCCGTTGTCGCCTACCAGACAGTTGACGCCCCGGCAGAGGGCAAGCTCCGCCTGCTCGATATTTTTGAAATTCAGCAGCGATATTTTCTTCAGAAACATAGCCCAAAGATAATGCAAGGTGAGTGCAAATGCAAACTTGTTTGCGATTTGCCGGACCGCCGCCCGTGCGGGGCGCCGTCTGTTTTTTGTAAAGATACAAAAAAAGCGGACAGCGCATTGCACATTCTGAATAGTTTTGTATCTTTGCAGACTAACATACCGAAATTTAACTAAAACAAGATATTTTTCATATGGCAAAGCAGCATGTAGCCGAGCAGGAGACCCTCGGCGAAGCAATGAACAGAACTGAGCTTTTCTTCGAGAAAAACGGCCGTAACATGGCGTATATTTTTCTGGGACTGCTGGTTCTTGCAGCCCTTATTTTCGGATACCGCGCACTGATCGTAGCCCCTCGCGCCACCAAAGCCGCCGAGCGGATCGCCGAGGCTCAGTACCGTTTCGAGGAGCAGAATCCGGATTATCAGCTCGCACTCGAAGGCGACGCCAACGGCGCCGGCTTCCTCGACGTGATCGAAGAGTACGGTTCGACGCCTTCGGGCAACCTCGCCAAGCACTATGCGGGTATCTGTTACCTGAAGACGGGCGATCTGGAGAACGCCGCCAAATATCTGGCGAAGTATTCGCCGGTCAAGGGCATCCCCGGAGCGCTCATCAACGCCCAGAATCTGGGCCTGCAGGGCGACATCGCCGTCGAGCAGCAGAACTACGCCAAGGCGGTGAAATTCTACGAGCAGGCCGTCAAGGCCGCCGACAACAACCTGACGGCACCGATGTACCTGCGCAAGGCGGGTCTGGTCGAGCAGGCTCAGGGCAACAACGAAAAGGCAGCCGCATTTTACGAGCAGATTCTGACCTCCTATCCCGCATCGACGGATGCGCGTGAGGCGGAGAAGCTCCTCGGCAGCGTGAAATAACCGGGACTATGGCGACCAAGAATCACAACCTTTCCAAATTCGACTCACCCCTGCCTTCGGCCGCGGACATGCGGTTCGGAATCGTCGTGGCCGAGTGGAACCGCGAGGTCACCGAAGCCCTGCTCGAAGGCGCCGTGCGGACGCTCCGCGCCGCCGGATGTCCCGACTTGAACATCCAGATCAAGTATGTTCCGGGGACGTTCGAACTGGCCCTCGGCGCGCAGTTCTTCGCCGAATATACCGACGTGGACGCCGTGATCGCGCTGGGCTGCGTCATTCAGGGAGATACCCGTCATTTCGACTTCATCTGTCAGGGCGTTACGCAGGGCATCACGCAGCTGCAAATCCAGTGGAACATGCCCATCGCCTTCGGCGTGCTGACCGTGAACGACATGCAGCAGGCTTTGGACCGCTGCGGAGGCCGTCACGGCAACAAGGGCGACGAAGCCGCCGCCACGGCCGTCAATATGGTCAAACTGCAGATCGAGATGGAAGCCGCTTCGCCGGACCACGAACCCGATCGGCGGAATATCAACTGATCGGCAGCGATGCAGATACATGAAAAACGGAGAGTTGTACGACTCTCCGTTTTTTTCGTTCTCAGGCGGCCGCATTCGCAGCGGCGGTCTGTGTATCTGTTTGCCGTCCGCCTTGTCTGCCTGCATCGGTCTTTGTTTACCGTCAGCCTTATTTGTCTGCGTCTGCCTTTGTCTGTGTCAGGTTTGTCTGTCCGCAGCGCCTTGTCTGCGTGTCTGTTTGCCGTCCGCCTTGTCTGTCTGCGGCGGCCTGTCTGTCTTTTGTCCTATTCCTTTGTCGGGAGCGTTATGCGCTCCGAGTAGCGGCGGCCGGAACGGTCGGTGGCGACGACTTCGATCTCGCGGGCCGATGCCGAAGGGCGGGCCTTGAAGTAGAAGTGCGTCGTACGCGGCCGCTGCGACTTGGATACCGTCTTCCCGGCGGCCTTCAGCGAGTCGATGTTGGCGATGTAGTCGGGATCGTTGCACCAGATGCGCTGCATGGAGCCGCGGTAGCGGCCGTCCTCATACCATACGACCGTCCAGTAGGAATCCCAGTTCCATACCTTGGCGATTACCGAAGCGGGGTAGTCCTCCGCCGTGCCGGGACCCCATACGCGCAGCTGCCGGGCTTCGGGCATCTCCAGACTCTGGTAGGTCCACGCGAAATCCCCGCCGCATTCGCGGAAAAGCTGCCAGCCTTTGGGCGTGCCGTCGCGGTTGATCGGGTCCCGCCAGAGGTTGCCGCATATCTGCGCCACGTTGTGTTCCATCGCGCCTTCGCGGATGTCGAAATTCGAGTTGATGTGCGTATGTCCCGATATGAAATGGATTTCATGGCCCGCAAAGGCGTCCATCAGGGTTTCGGCCGACTCCATGACGCGGCGTTCGTCGCGCCACGACTTCATGGCCGGAGCGTGCATCGCGAAGCAGACGCGCGAACCCGCCGGCAGACGTTCGGCGTAGGCCGCCGCCCAGCGCAGCTGCATCGAGTCTATCTGCTCGTCGTATTTGCGGGCGCCGTGGTAGACGATATCGTCGAGAACGACGTAGTGGGTGCGGCCCATGTCGAAGGCGTAATACGTGGGGCCGAAATGCGACCGGTAGTTTTCGGTGGCTTCGCGGTCGGTGAATTTGTTCAGGTCGTGGTCGTGGTTGCCGATCACGCCGTAAACGGGGATTCCGAGCGATGCGAACTGCTCCCTGATTTTGGCGAACAACTGCGGCGAGTCCCATACGATGTCGCCCAGCAGAATGACGGCCTGATCGACTCCCTGCGCCTTTTTCGCGGCTGTTGCAGCCTGCAGCGGCGGGATTATCTCGGTGCGGAGCCGTTCGAAATGCTCGTCGGTCTTGGGTTGCGGGTCGGCGATGGCCAGCAGTTCGTAACATGCCGCGGTTCCGGGCCACGCCTGCAGCTCGAAGTCGAAGCGTTTGGCCGAAGGGGTGTAGGGGAGGAAAAACTGCGGGACGCCCTCTTTCAGCGGTGCGATGTACCCCGCCGGGGTCACGACGCTGATGAATAACGCCTCGTCGTCGGCGTCGAGGGCGAACGCTCCCTGCGCGTCGCTTTGCGCGAAGGTGTAGCCGTCGGTTACGGCGACTCCGGCGAGCGGTTTGCCGCCGCATTTGACGGTTCCCCGGATCGGACGGGCGGAAACTGCGGTGCAAAGCCCGCAGCAGATCAGCAGTAGAAGTAGCGGATGTTTCATGGTTCGGGTTGTTATTGGTTTCAGGTTTTGGTATTGCCGTCGGTCCGGCGGTTAAAATACGCCGAGGTTGTCGAGGAAGATCAGCAGCAGCACGGCGGGGCAGACGTAGCGCAGCAGGAAGATGAAGACGCCGTAAATGCGGAATTTCAGCTCCCCGTTGTTGGTGATCTGGTCCCTGAGTATCTGCCGGTCGAGTTTCCAGCCGACGAAGACGCAGGTGAAGAATCCGCCCGCGGGCAGCAGGATGTTGGCCGTCAGGAAGTCGAGCGAGTCGAAAAGCGAAAGTCCGCAGATCGTCCAGCCGCTCAGCACGCCCAGCGACAGCGACGCCAGCGATGCGAGCGCGGCCGTTGCGGCGGTCGTCAGCCATGCGGCGGTCTTGCGGCTCAGGTGCCACTCTTCATGCAGGTAGACCGTCACCACTTCGTGCAGCGAGATCGTCGAGGTGAGCGCCGCCACGACCAGCAGCAGGAAGAATACCGACGACCAGACCATGCTCAGGGGCATGTCGTTGAAGATGCTCGGCAGGGTGATGAACACCAGCGATGGACCCGACGAAGGCTCGATGCCCACGCTGAATACCGCCGGGAAGATCACCACGCCGGCCAGAACGGCTACCAGCGTGTCGAGGATCGTGACGTTGAGCGCCGTATGGCGCAGGTTGGTGTCGGGCTTGAAATACGAGGCGTAGGTGACCATCGTCCCGATGCCGATCGAGAGCGAGAAGAAGGCCTGCCCCAGCGCGACAAGCACCGTCGTGGGCGTCACTTTCGAGAAATCCGGAGCGAAAAGGAATTTCAGCCCCGCTTCGCCGCCCGGCATCAGCAGCGAGTGGACCGACAGGATGATCAGGATGACGAAGAGCAGCGGCATCAGAATCTTGGCCGAACGCTCGATGCCCTTCTGCACGCCGAGCGCGATCACGAAGTGGGTCGCCAGCACGAACAGACAGGTGTAGAGAACCGGCCGCCACGGATTGCTGATGAAGGTTTCGAAGAGGTTTTTGTACTCCTCGGCCGTAGAGTAGCGGGCGATCTCGCCCGTGGCGGAGTGCACCATGTATTCGGCCGTCCATCCCGAAACCACGAAGTAGAATCCCAGAATCAGAAATGCCGCCAGCACGCCGTTGTAGCCCAGAAAACTCCATCGGCGGTTCAGCTTCCGGTAGGCGCCTACCGCATTGAGGTGCGACGCCCGTCCCACGGAGAATTCCGCGATCATCAGCGGCAGCCCCAGCAGCAGTACGCAGAGGATGTAGATAATCAGAAAGGCTCCGCCGCCGTTGTCTCCGGCGACGTACGGAAACCGCCAGATATTGCCCAGCCCCACGGAGCTGCCCGCCGCGACGAGCACGGCGCTCAATTTGCCACCCAGCGTGGCGCGACTCTCCTTATGATGCATAACCTAACCTGTTTATTATCGGAAACGGGTGCGCGCATGGCGCACACCCGTCCTATTTCTCCAGCACGACGCTCACTTTCTCAAGCTTTCCGCCCAGCGGCGGCGCCAGTTTCGATACGGTGCATTTTACATGCCGTACCTGCGCGAAGGCGGCGTAAATCGCTTCGATGATGTTCATCGCCACCCGTTCGATGGTGTGCTGCGTGATGCGCATCTGCATCCGCACCACTTCGTAGACCGTCAGGTAATTGACCGTCTTGCGCACGTCGTCCTGCACGGCGGCGTCGCCCAGCTCTGCCGTCAGTTCCAGATCGACCGTGAAACGGTTGCCGACCTTGCGTTCCAGTTCGTAGCAGCCGTGCAGCGCCCGGAACTCCATCCGCGAGAGAACGATGCGGTACTCCATCTTATTCGGCGATCAGGAGGAAGTAATTCTTCTTGCCCTTCTGCACCAGCAGGTACTTGCCGGCGATCAGGTCCGCTTCGGTCACCTCGCGCGCCGCGTCGGCGACCTTCTCCTTGTTGAGCGACACGCCGCCGCCCTGCACCATCTTGCGGCACTCGCCCTTCGAGGGGAAGACCTGCGCCTTCTCGGCGCAGAGATCCACGAACGGCAGCCCCAGCTCGGCGCGGGCGATGCGGAACTGCGGCACGCCCTCGAACACCTGCAGCAGCGTCTCTTCGTCGAGTTTGCGCAGCGCCTCCGAGGTCGATCCGCCGAAGAGGATCGCCGAAGCCTCGACGGCCTTTTCGTACTCCTCCTTGGAGTGGATCATCGTGGTGATCTCCTGCGCCAGCCGCTTCTGCAGTATGCGCAGGTGGGGCGCCGCTTCATGTTCGGCGGTCAGCGCCTCGACGGTCTCGCGGTCCAGCAGCGTGAAGATGCGGATGTAGCGCTTGGCGTCCTCGTCGCTGACGTTGAGCCAGAACTGGTAGAACTTGTAGGGCGAGGTGTAGCGCGGGTCGAGCCATACGTTGCCGCTCTCGGTCTTGCCGAACTTCGTGCCGTCGGCCTTGGTGATGAGCGGGCAGGTGATGGCGAACGCCTCGGCTTCGCTGCCCAGCTTGCGGCGGATCAGCTCCGTACCGGTGGTGATGTTGCCCCACTGGTCGGCGCCGCCCAGCTGCACCTTGCAGTTCATCGTCTGGTAGAGGTGCAGGAAGTCGAAGCCCTGTACCAGCTGGTAGGTGAATTCGGTGAACGACATGCCGTCGCCCTCGCCGCTGAAACGCTTCTTGACCGAGTCTTTGGCCATCATGTAGTTGACGGTGATGCACTTGCCGATGTCGCGGATGAATTCGAGGAACGAGATGTCCTTCATCCAGTCGTAGTTGTTGACCAGCACGGCGGCATTCGGCGCGTCCGACTCGAAGTCGAGCAGTTTGGCGAGCTGCCGCTTGATCGCCTCCTGATTGTGGCGGAGCGTCGGCTCGTCGAGCAGGTTGCGCTCCTGCGACTTGCCGCTGGGGTCGCCGATCATGCCCGTCGCGCCGCCTATGAGCGCCAGTGGACGGTGTCCGCACATCTGGAAATGCTTGAGGATCATCACGCCCACCAGATGTCCGATATGCAGCGAGTCGGCCGTGGGGTCGATGCCCAGATAGGCCGTCGTCATCTCTTTTTCGAGTTGTTCCTTTGCGCCGGGCATGATCGTGTGGATCATGCCGCGCCATTCGAGTTCTTCGATGAAATTCTTTGTTGCCATTTTATTGTTTCTTTGTCTTGATTATCAATATTGTACGGCGTCCGGCCGGTCGTGCCGGCGGTCAGCATGCGCCTCCGTCTGCGGCCGTTCGCCTGAACCGGTCCTGCGGCGTGTGCCGTAAATCGGTGCGTTATTCCACCTCCAGATCCAGTGCCTTGCGAAGCTCCGCCACCAGCGGGTTTTTCTCCGTAATGTACCGTACCCGGTCTTCGAGTTTGATCGGACGCACCGCCCGTATCTCCTCGTTTACGATGACCTCCAATTCGATCATTCCCTCTATTCCGGCCAGTTCGGCGATGCGCATCAGCATTCCCGTCTTGCTGCGCAGAATCTCTTCGCGCAGTTCGCTCGTCGGCACGCTCACCGAGATCGTGTTGTCGCGGAACGTCATCAGCTCGAAGGCCGGCACGAAGCGCGGGCGTTTCTCCTTGATGAGGTTCAGTATCCTGCTGCGGGCATGCTCCAGCTTTTCGGCGCACTCCGGATCGACGGTTACGACTTCGGCTTCGTCGGGCGTTTCGCCGTCCGAAAGCTCTTCGTCGGGATCGCTGCCCGCCGAGGCGAGCAGTTCCGAGAGCGAAGCGCCCGATATGAGCGGACGCCGTGCCGGAGCCGGTGCGGTCTGCACTGCGGGCTTTGCCGGTGCGGGCTGCGGAGCCGTTTCAGCCGTTGTTCCGCCTGCGGTTTGCACCGCCGGGACGGCCGCTCCGCCTTGTGCCGTCGGATGCGGTGTCCCGCCCAGTACCGTCGGTCCCGCCGTTCCTCCCTGCGCCGCCGGATTTGCCGCTCCGCCCTGCGCGGTCGGGTTTGGTGTCCCGCTCTGCATCGCCGGATTCGCCATTCCTCCTTGCGCCGCGGGATTCGCCGCTCCGCCCGGTATCGTTTGTCCGGCTGCCGCAGCCTGCGGAGCGTTGTCCTGAGCGGAAACTTCCGCTGCCTGCGGACCCGGCGTCTGCATCGCGGCTCCGCGTACGGAAAATCCGGATACCTGCGGTATGCCGGCCGATGCCGTCGGTCCGGTTTCCGGCCGAACAGTGCCTTGCCCCGTTTGTCCTGCTCCCGGCTGAACTGCGGACGGTGCCGTTTGTCCTGCCGCTGGTGCCGTTTGTCCTGCCGCCGGTGGAGTTGCGGCCTGCCCTGCGTCCGGTCGAACCGCGGTTTGTCCGGCTTCCGGCCGAACTGCGGCCTGCACCGTTGCTCCCGCACCCGACTGGGGCGTACCCGGCGTCGTTTGTCCTGCCGCGGAAACCGTCTGCGCCTGAACTGTAGACGCGCTCTGCTGCGGCGCGGGTCGTGCCGCAGCCGTCGGAGTCGCCGCCGCGCCTGCGGCCGTACGGGGTGAGAGGGCGGGGAGGGAATACTCCCCGGAGGAGGTCAGATCGTCATTTTTTTTTTGGCCGAGTCCTGCGATCTTCATCAGGCCCAGCTCGACGAGCAATCGCTGGTTCGACGATTGCCGGATCTTCCCGTCAAGCTCCGTCAGAATGGAGATGGCTCCGAACAGGAACTCGACATTGCAGGCGCCCGCCTGCGTCCGGTATCGTTCGAGCAGCGTTCCGGTCATTTCGATCAGCCGCAGCGTTTCGGGGCGCTTGGCCATCAGCAGGTCGCGCATGTGGCGGTTGAGTCCCGCCGTGAAGGTCTGCCCCGAAAAGCCTTTCGAGAGCACCGTGTCGAACGTGACCAGCACATCGACGTAGTTGCCTGCGAGCAGCATCTCCGTAACGCTGAAATAGGTGTCGTAATCCAGCACGTTGAGCGTCTGGGCCACGTTGCGGTAGTCGAGCGTCGTGCCGCAGAACGACACGGCCTTGTCGAACATCGACAAGGCGTCGCGCATGCCGCCGTCGGCTTTCTGCGCGATGAGGTTCAGCGACTCTTCGTCGGCCGAGATGTTCTCCTGCCCGGCGATGTATTTGAGGTATTCGACGCTGTCCTCGACGCGGATGCGGTTGAAGTCGTAAATCTGGCACCGCGAGAGGATGGTCGGAATGATCTTGTGTTTCTCGGTCGTCGCGAGGATGAAGATCGCGTGTGCGGGCGGCTCTTCGAGCGTCTTTAGGAAGGCGTTGAAGGCCGCGGCCGAGAGCATGTGGACCTCGTCGATGATGAATACCGAGTAGCGGCCCACCTGCGGGATGATGCGCACCTGCTCGATCAGCGTGCGGATGTCCTCCACCGAGTTGTTCGACGCGGCGTCCAGCTCGTGGATGTTCAGCGAGCGGCCCTCGTTGAACGAGCGGCACGATTCGCACTCGTTGCAGGCTTCTGCGCCGTTGGGGCTCAGGCAGTTGATGGCCTTTGCGAAGATGCGGGCGCAGGTGGTCTTTCCCACGCCGCGGGGACCGCAGAAGAGGTAGGCATGGGCCAGCTGGGCGCGCTCGATGGCGTTTTTGAGCGTCGAGGTAATATGTTTCTGCCCGACGACCGAGGCGAAGGTCGCGGGGCGGTATTTGCGTGCGCTGACGATAAAATCACTCATAGTTCCGCAAAGATAAGAAATATGAGCGAAGATTTGAAAATTCGGGATTAAAAATTGTCCCCTCCGCCGTCCCTGCGCGGCTGTCCGCCGTTGCGCCAAATTGGCGCATTTTGACAGCGTGTTGTGACAAAAGATGACACAATGACCGAAAAATGAGGTTGGCAGGTGTTTTGCGGATGTTGATGACGAATGGTTTGCGTCTGCGATCCGGTCGCAATGCGACGAGTCCCCGCCGGGCGGGGATTTGAGGGGGAGTCGGACTTGCATGCGCGGCGGTAAGCCGCGGGTTGCTGCCTCGGACGCGAACCATCGGACCGTGTGAAATTTAACTTTGCGATTATGAATATAAACACATTGACCATCAAGGCGCAGGAGGCGCTGCAGGCAGCGCTCAACCTTGCGCGGGAGCGCGGACAGCAGGCTGTCGAGCCGCTCCATCTGCTCGCGGTGCTGATCCGCGAGGACGATTCGCTGGCCACGTTCCTGCTGGGACGCGTCGGCGTGAACGTGCGCGGACTGCGCGACGAAACCCAGCGCGCCGTCGGCTCCCTGCCGCGGGTCGAGGGCGGCGGCGAGCAGTTCTTTGCGCAGGACACCTCGAAGGTGATTCAGCGCGCCGTGGACTTCACCAAGAACTTCGGCGACAAATACGCTTCGGTCGAACATCTTCTGCTGGGTCTCGTGGCCGAACGCGGACAGGCGGCCGACATCCTCAAGCGCAGCGGCGCCACCGAGAAGGAGCTTCTCGAAGCGATCCGTATCTTCCGCAAGGGTGCGACGGTCGATTCGCAGACCTCCGAACAGCAGTTCGACGCGCTGGGCAAGTACGCCGTCAACCTCAACGAACAGGCCCGTTCGGGCAAGCTCGACCCGGTGATCGGCCGCGACGAGGAGATCCGGCGCGTGCTGCAGATTCTCTCGCGCCGCACCAAGAACAATCCGATTCTGGTCGGCGAAGCCGGCGTGGGCAAGACCGCCATCGCCGAGGGCATCGCCCACCGTATCGTGGACGGCGACGTGCCCGAAAACCTGAAGTCGAAGGTGATCTACTCGCTCGACATGGGCGCCCTTATCGCGGGCGCCAAGTATCAGGGCGAGTTCGAGGAGCGGCTCAAGGCCGTCGTGCAGGAGGTCGTCGCCAGCGAAGGCGAAATACTGCTGTTCATCGACGAGATCCACACCCTCGTCGGCGCCGGCAAGTCGTCGGGCGCGATGGACGCCGCCAATATCCTCAAACCCGCGCTTGCGCGCGGCGACCTGCGGACCATCGGCGCCACGACGCTCGACGAGTATCAGAAATACTTCGAGCAGGACAAGGCCCTCGAACGTCGTTTCCAGAAGGTGATGGTCGACGAGCCGACGCAGGAGGACGCCATTTCGATCCTCCGCGGACTGAAGGACCGTTACGAGAACCACCATCAGGTCCGCATTAAGGACGAGGCGATCGTCGCCGCCGTCGAACTTTCGACGCGCTACATCACCTCGCGGTTTCTGCCCGACAAGGCGATCGACCTCGTGGACGAGGCGGCTTCGCGCCTGCGTCTGGAGATGAACTCCGTGCCTGAGGAGATCGACACCCTCGACCGGCGTGTGCGCCAGCTCGAAATCGAGCGCGAGGCGATCCGCCGCGAGAAGGACAGGGAGCGTGTGGAGCAGCTCACCAAGGAGATCGAGGAACTGAAGTCCAGAGACGCCGAGATGCGTGCCAAATGGCAGGGCCAGCGCGATCTGCTGAAGAGGATTCAGGAGAACAAGGACCGGATCGAGCAGCTGAAGATCGAGGCCCAGCAGGCCGAGCGGCAGGGCGACTACGGCAAGGTGGCCGAAATCCGCTACGGCAAGATTCAGGAGGCCGAAAAGGAGATCGCCGCCTTTCAGGAGGAGTACAAGCTGGCGTCGGCCAACGGCTCGATGATCAAGGAGGAGGTCGATGCGCAGGACGTCGCCGAGGTGGTGTCGCGCTGGACGGGTATCCCCGTGACGCGCATGCTGGCTTCCGAACGCGAGAAACTGCTGCACATGGAGGACGAGCTGCACCGGCGCGTCATCGGTCAGGAGCAGGCCATCGCCGCCATTTCCGATGCCGTGCGCCGTTCGCGCGCCGGGTTGAACGACCCCCGCAAGCCGATCGGCTC
>ULRR01013683.1_pt1 | contig 12993 bp, 10 predicted proteins | sample 1955651 | NCBI WGS metagenome assembly ULRR01 (sample SAMEA4835688, study PRJEB28245) | human gut metagenome | biome: gut microbiome; material: fecal sample | place: Denmark | collected 2008
ACAGCATGTCAGATTTTGATGGAAAATTTGAAGTACATTACAAGGAAAGCCTGGAAATGATAATGATTTCCGGGCTTTCTGAGCTTTGACACATGACCTGAGGAAGAAGGAACGGAATTGAAAAAAACAATAGGTATTATTGGTGGCATGGGACCGATGGCTACCTGCGATTTAATGAAAAAGATTTTTGAAGTGTCAGATGCAGACTGCGATCAGAACTATGTGCATGTTTGTGTTGATTGTAACACGAATATTCCGGATAGAACGAAAGCTATTCTTGAAAATGGAGAGGATCCTATACCAGAGATGGTAAAAAGTGCAGTAAGTCTGCAAAATATGGGAGCAGATTTATTGATGATACCTTGTAACACAGCACATTTTTTTTATGACCGGTTAAAAATATTTACTGATATCCCGATATTGCATATGCCCCGCGAGACAGTAAAAGCTTTAAAAGAGCAGAATATATCATGTGCAGCCGTATTGGCTACGGATGGCGTGATAAAGAGTGGGGTTTATGAGAAAGAGCTTCGGGCACAGGGAATCAAAACGATTTATCCGGATGCAGAGCAGCAACAGAAAATTATGGCAGTAATCTATCAGTGTATTAAAGCTGGAAAAAAGGATGTAGAAAAGTACGGACTTGACGATATTTTAAAATCCTTGATTAAACAGGGTGCGCAAAGTGTGATTCTGGGATGTACTGAATTACCAATTGCTTTTTCCTTGGCAGGAATCAGAGAAAATATAGTTGACCCGACGGAGATTGCAGCAAGAGCTGCATTAAAATTTCTGCAATTACCAATACATGCATTATAAAGCAGCTGTATTTTTATGAAAATAAATGATACCGGAAAAGGACTGGATTTCTATTAAAACCTGCTTCAGGACTTCATTCAAACTCCCTTCAAAAAGTCGCAACAAACATTGACAATCCGTGGGTTTGAGGACTATACTAATATATAAATTATAAATACCAGACAGGTTATTACAGAAAGAGAAAGGGAGGTATATGATAACAGGAAATTATCATATATTTTCAGAGCCTTTTTGAATATTTCTGAGGGGGAAACAGATGATTCAAAAATATTATAACAGTATTCTGGAACAGGTTTTTGCACAGATTGGAAAGAAAGAACACAACATTGTTCTGGCAAAATACAGTAATGATTTTTCATTAAAGCAGCTGGAAATATCAGAGCAGATAACAAATAATAAAAAGGTTCATTTTGCAGCCCACGAATTCCGGGCAGAGAAATTATCGGGAGCATATGAGCCGTTTCTGGATTTGATTTTTGAACTTTTCGACCAGCAGAAGGAGATGACATTTGATGAATTTCTGGACAAGTGTAATGTCTATTCCCTGCAGCGTCCGATTATTGCAGCATACCGGGAGACCGGAAAATGTATCCGGAAAGAGAGTTTATTGTATACAGAAGTTGACTATGAGCGGGAGCGGATGCATGATGCTATTGTGGCAATGCTTGTTGAAGTTTCTAAGATACAGCCGTTTATGCTTTGGATTAACCGTGTGCAGTTTGCCGGAATGGGAACCATAGAAATAGTCTATGAACTGTTAAAGGCAGAGCATACAGAGAATATCGGAATCGTTCTCGGCATGAATGAGCAGCAGCGGCTGCCGGAATATATGCTGCCGGGCTGGGAAAGCGTAACGGAGGAATTGGACAATAATGTTGCAATATTCCGCATTGGAAATGCCGGAGAATCCCGGGAACAAAGAGATGAGATTATTACAGCAGAAAGTATTGAAGAAGATATCAGAACATTACAGAATCTTGCTTTTTTCATGGATTTTGAACAGGCATTGTTTTATCTGGAGAAAGTAGACCGCAGAATCAGATTTGAAAATTTTACCGTATCGGATGAAGTGAAATACAAACTCTGGCAGTTCTATGCATATGTATCGGTATATATGAGGGATTTGCCAAAAGCACTGGAAATAAGTGAGGGTATCTTACAGCTTGCAGAGAAGAAAAAGAACCGCAGGATGCGCTTTCATGCATATTATATCCGCTCTGTAATTTACATGTATCAGTCAAAATTGCAGGAAGCCACTGAATGTGCAGGTGTTGCAAAAAGTATTGCAATAGAAGGTGGCATGGAGCGCGGTCAGTTTGAAGCAGAGCTGGTAGAAATACAGGCGAAGATGGCAGGCTGGAATAATATTTTCTTCTGTGCACAGAACGTGGAAGTCAGCGATGCCATGATTGAAAAATTAATGAAATATAACTACCGGAATCATCTGGCGTACATTTATGTATATGCCTATGACAATAAGCCGGAGATTGTAGCAAAGGCATATTATTCCGAATCCCAGCTTATTTATTTCAGTAAGGGAATCAGACTGGCAACAGAAATTGGCAATACACAGCTTATTTACAATGCATACCAGAAGAACATTATGCTGGCGTCTAGCAACGGTATGTATCCGATTGCGCTGCTGTATTCGGTAAGAACTTTCGAAGCACTGGATAATAAATGCTCCGTGGAAAGTGGACGTATTTTCTCGGGAATCGGTTATACCTTAACGGCATTAAGACAGAATGACCTTGCAAAGCGTTATTTTCAGAAAGCAGTAGAAATTTTATATAATCTGGAATTGCCGGAGGATATTGCGGAAGTACATTACAATATGGCAATTAACTGTATTGTAGCAGAAGAATTCAAGGAAGCCAATGAATATCTGATGCGCTGTATGAAGGCCATTGAACGTCTGCATTTAAATAGTCTGAGGGTCTGTAATTTAAGTAAATTGTATGGACTCTTAGCATTGTGCAATCAGAAGCTTGGCAACCGCTTCAACTGTGAACAGTACCTCAATAACTGCAAACAGTTCTTAAATTACATAATTGAAAAAGAAAAGCTTCAGAATGATCTGGGAATCATTCACGATTATGCACGTTGTGATGATGATATGTTCCTTTATCATTTCACACGGGCACTACTTGAAATGGATTCCGGTAATGATTCGTCTGCATTTGAAGATTTTAACTGTGCAGAGACACATCTGGTACGGACTGAGGGAAACCAGTTCTTCTGTTATCAGCTGTTCCGTAAGGACAGGATCCGCTTTTATGGGCAGACAGGACGAATGGAACTTAAGAGTAATGAAGAGGCAATCTTAAAACAATATCTTGAGGATAATACCCATTCTCTCACAGATGAAGAAATTAAGGTATTAGAGCCATTGGAACAGTATTTATCAGAAGAACCTCTTCATGTGATATCTACCCTGGAGATGGAAATGCAGCTGAAGCAGGAAAGCATTAACCGTGCTTACAAGCAGGAACGCCGTCAGATGGATTTTCTGTCGACATGGCAGAAGACCATTGATGTAACGGATGTTTCGGCAGAAGTAATGGTAGAGAATGTGATGCGGACATTCCTGTATCACTTTAATTTGGACCGGGCATTATATATACAGTATCATGGAAGAAAACCAAAGGTACTTTATGATAATACAGAAGCCAGCCTTTCTATGAAGGATCAGGAGTATTTAAAGGAAGTGTTCGAAAAGACACAGAGAGGGTTTGTTGTATCGAAAATCAGCAGTAACTATTCGGAACATCTGAATGTGATCAAACTGTTTGATGAAGATAATGTATGCTCCCTTGTTGCCATTCCATTCTTTGACAACGGAAAAGTAACAAGCATTATGATAGCATGCATTCTGATGAAGGATAACTGGCATTCCTCCATCAGCCGGTATATGCTAGATGAGAGTGATATGCGGATTTATGAGCTTTTGTTCCGGGAGGTACAGTATGCACTGAATCGTCTCTATGCATATGAGAAGCTCTATGAAATGAATGCTGCATTGTATAAATCTGCAGTAACCGACCAGCTGACGGGAATTCTCAACAGGAAGGGATTCTATCAGAACATCGGGGAAATTATCCGGAAGATTAAAAAGGGCCGCATGAAGCATGAATTTGGTATTATGTTTATCGATCTGGATAATTTCAAAGGATATAATGATACCTTTGGACATGATGTGGGAGATTTGCTGCTTAAGTCCATGGCAAATATCTTCAGCAGGGTCTGCAGGGACAAGGGCTTTGTGACACGTTTCGGTGGTGATGAATTTATTATTTTCCTCTACACCGGAGAGCACAAGACCTTAGAGGACACCGCAAAGGCTATCTATAAAGAGATTAAGAAACAGGATGGGTTCCGGGAACTGATTGCAAAAGAAATCGGACAGCCGGTTGAGATTGATGATAAGAAATTACTTTCCTGCTCTATTGGTATTATTTCTTCCAATCAGGTAAAGAAGGCAGAAGACATTGATGAAATGATTAAAGAGGCAGATGATCTTCTGTATGCAGTAAAAGCAGAATCCAAAGGAACGTATAAGTTCTTTGAAGAACAGGAACAGAAATAAAGAAAACGGGAAAACGTATGGTAATGAAGCTTCCAGAGCATGTTAAGTTCATAATTGAGAAGCTGCAGGAAGCAGGCTTTGAAGGATATGCAGTAGGAGGGTGTGTCAGAGACACCCTCCTTCAGCGTGAGCCTCAGGACTGGGATATTACCACTTCTGCCTATCCGGAAGAAGTAAAAGAAATTTTTGGGCGAACTATCGATACCGGAATTGAGCATGGAACGGTAACGGTAATGCTGGATAAAGTAGGGTATGAGGTGACAACTTACCGGATTGATGGCGAATATGAGGATGCCAGACATCCGAAGGAAGTAACCTATACAGATAATCTTTTAGAGGATTTAAAGCGCAGGGATTTTACCATTAATGCCATGGCATATAATGAACAGCGGGGACTGGTGGATGCCTTTGACGGAGCAGGAGATTTAAAGCGTGGCATCATCCGCTGTGTAGGAGAACCAAAGGAGAGATTTGGGGAAGATGCTTTAAGGATGCTTCGGGCAGTGCGTTTTGCGGCACAGCTGGGATTTGATATAGAAGAAAAAACAGCAGAAGCGATTCGGGAGCTTGCATCGATGTTAAAAAAGGTCAGTGCAGAGCGTATTCAGGTAGAACTGGTTAAGCTTCTTACCTCAGTCCATCCGGAGGAGATGCGTACCGTATATGCCACAGGAATTGCGGATGTGGTACTGCCGGAATTCTCGGTGATGATGCGTACACCACAGAATAATCCCCATCACTGTTATACAGTAGGAGAACATACCATTGAAGTGTTAAAAGGTGTGGAAGCAGACAAAGTGCTACGGCTTGCAGCATTATTTCATGATGTGGCAAAGCCCGACTGCCGCAGTACAGATGAAGATGGAGTTGACCATTTTTACGAGCATCCGCAGGTGGGAGCAAAGAAGACGAAGACAATTTTACGCAGATTAAAATTCGACAATGCAACCATTGATATGGTCTGCCGGCTGGTGGCAATTCATGATATTAATCCGGCACTGACACCGGAGTCTGTACGAAGGGTGATACAGAAGGCGGGATTAGAGTGCTATCCGGTTATATTTGAACTGAAGAAAGCAGATATCTTAGCCCAGAGTGATTATCAGAGGAAAGAAAAGCTGGAAGCATTGGACGGATATCATAAGATTTATGATAAAATAATCGAAGATGCAGACTGTCTGACACTAAAAGACCTTGCACTTAACGGACGGGACTTAATAGAACTTGGTGTGAAGCCCGGTCCGCAGATAGGGAACATTTTGGCAAAGCTTTTAGATGTGGTAATTGAAGAACCGGAAAAGAATACAAAAGAATATCTGACAGGTTATACTTTAAAGAACCTCTTCATATGATAGAAAGACGCATAAAGATTTGTGCGAATTCGTCGTATGGAGGGGTTTTTGTGTATAATTTATCGAGCCAGTTGTTAGAACAGTATCCGTTTGAGGTGACCGCCATCCAGAAAGGAAGGGGAACCTATATCTGCACGACATCAGAGGGCGGAAAAATAATAATAGGATCTTTTCGCGGGTCAAAAGGCAGAGCGGAAGCTATAGAACATGTTTTGCTCCGTCTGAAAGAAAATGGAATAGAAGCAGATGAAATCATACATACCAGGGAAGGAGAAATTTTAGCCCAGGAGGTGGATGAAACATGGTACTATGCCAGAAAATATATGGAGGGCAGGGAGTGTGAGACCAGGAGCCGTGATGATGTACTTGCTGCGGTAGAAGAACTGGCAAAGCTGCATCTTGTCCTGCAGAAGGTGGAGGATGAAAATTTAAAAATTGGCGGACAGGATTATGCCATGGAGGTATTCCGGCACAACCGGGAGCTTAAAAAGGTGCGCAATTATATTCATGGAAAGCATAAAAAGAATGAATTTGAAATGATATTTATGCGCAATTATGAGATTTTCTTAAAACAGGCACTGGACGTGGAACATCGGCTGATGAAACCAAATCCGGGTGAAACGCAGGGGCAGAGCGGAAAGCAGAGCCGGGAAGCAGCAATGTATGGAATCTGCCATGGAGACTTTAACCAGCATAATGTATTATTTACCCATGGTAAAATTATAATTACAAATTTTGAACAGGCACATTATGATGTGCTGGTAGGGGATCTGGCGCATTTCTTACGGAAACTGATGGAAAAACATAATTTTAATATCGGGCTGGCAACGGATATGCTGGCAGCATACGAAAAAAGACGAAAATTATTACCAGAGGAATGGGAGCAGCTTTATGTAAGGATGGCATACCCACAGAAGTTCTGGAAAGTGGCAAATCACTACTTTAATGCCAATAAGGCGTGGGTGTCCGGCAGAGACATTGAGAAGTTGAACCGGGTTATCGAACAGGAAGAAATCCGCCAGCAGTTTTTAAGAATGTTATTTTATTTTGTGGAATAATCATGTATAATCATGTACAGGCAATTGCCGGAGGAAAAGAGCATACAGGAGAAAAAGAGGTGCGAAATGAAGCAATCAGGGAAGCACTGGCTGTTGGCCATGGTTATTTTCACAGTATTTGTGGCCTTGAGCGGCTGTGGAAGGAAAGACGATGGGCCTGTCAGCATGAAAGGCTATGCATCAGGTGTTGAGGCAGCAACGGAGGAAGTGACACAGGCAGAGGAAAGCAGCCTGTATACGGTAAGTGGTGCTGATACAACACTTTCAACAATGACATTTCTGAATATTGACACGGGACGTTATGAACAGTATTCTTATACAGACGGGACAATTTTTAAAGACAGACATGGCAGTCTGATTTCGGCTGCATCCATGGTACCGGGAAAAGTGGTTACTTTAACACTCCGGGATAAAGACCTGATATTAGAAAAGGTGGAACAGTCGGCAGATGCATGGGAGATGGACGATATCGGAAAATTTTCCTATAATGAAGAAGATAAGATATTTACCATAGGAGACACAAAGTATTCTTATGATGAAGAATTACAAGTGTTTTCCGGAGATGCAGCCATAGAATTGTCCGCAGTTACCGGACAGGACACCTTAAGAATACAGGGAATTGACCGGAAAGTGCTGTCAGTGTCCGTTACAACAGGACATGGAGTCATCCAGCTTGTAAATACACAGGCATTAGAGGGCGGCTGGTTAAGCCTGAATCATAAGAATTATTATAAGATCACGGAGAATATGCAGTTAGAGGTGCCGGAAGGAACCTATGAATTAACCGTTGCCGGCAATGGCTACGGCGGTTCCACAGAGGTAGCTGTAACAAGAAATGAGCAGATTTCCGTGGATGTAGATTCCATAAAGGGTGAGGATCCGAAATATTGTACTTTAACCTTTGCGGTTGATGTTGCAGGCGCTTTGATGTATATTGATGGTAGTCAGGTTGATTATACACAGCCATTACAGTTGCAGTATGGCATCCATTCCATACAGATTACTGCAGATGGATATGACACCTGGTCGAAGCGGCTATATGTAAATTCACCGGAAGCACAGATAGAGATTGCGTTGTCAGGTGATGATACGGGCAGTACAGAGACAGAATCGACGGAAACTGCCGGAAATGAAAAAGACACAACCGTGGAGCATAAGCATTCCGACAGTACATCGAATTCCAGTGGAACTAACAGCTCCAGTGGAAGTTCATCCAGTGACTCTGATGCATATAGGAAGGCATTGAGTGAAATTATTGATACATTAACCAGTAACAATAATTCTTCGACAAGTACATTAAATCAGGTAGTTAACAGTCTTACGAATTAGTGGGAGAAATGAAAGGGCGAGACATCCGAAGGAGGCTGCCACTGGCAGGTTCTTTTGGTAAACAACATAAATGAAAAGCAGGAGGAAATCAGGAATGGGTTACAAGGAAACTTACGAAGCATGGCTTGAGGGAGCGTATTTTGATGAGGCAACCAAGGCTGAACTTCAGGCAATCAAAGACAATGACAAGGAAATTGAGGATCGTTTCTATAAAGATCTTGAGTTTGGTACAGCAGGATTACGTGGGGTGATCGGTGCCGGTACCAACCGTATGAACATCTATACTGTCCGCAAAGCAACACAGGGTCTTGCAAATTATATTTTAAAAGTAAATGCACAGGATAAGGGTGTGGCAATTGCCTTCGATTCCAGACATATGTCACCGGAATTTGCAGATGAATCCGCACTTTGCCTTGCAGCAAACGGAATCAAAGCATATGTATTTGAGTCATTAAGACCAACACCGGAATTATCTTATGCAGTCCGTAAATTAGGATGCACTGCCGGAATTAATATTACAGCAAGCCACAACCCGCCAGAATACAATGGGTACAAGGTATACTGGGAGGACGGTGCACAGATTACACCACCTCATGATACCGGAATTATGGATGAAGTAAAGAAAGTAACTGATTACAGTACCGTTAAGACCATGTCCTTAGAGGATGCCAGGGCAGCAGGCCTTTATGAGACTATCGGCGCGGCAATCGATGATGCTTATATTGCAGAGCTTAAGAAGCTTGTGGTACATCAGGATGCCATTGATGCAGTAGGCAAAGACCTTAAGATTGTATACACACCATTACATGGAACAGGAAATATCCCGGTCCGCCGTGTGTTAAAAGAGCTTGGCTTTGAAAATGTATATGTTGTTCCGGAACAGGAGCTTCCGGATGGAGATTTCCCAACCGTAAGTTATCCGAACCCGGAGGCAGAGGAAGCATTTGCATTGGGACTTGCACTGGGCAGGAAAGTAGATGCAGACTTAATCCTTGCAACTGACCCGGATGCAGACCGCCTCGGTGTATATGTAAAGGATTCTAAGACGGGAGAATATCATTCCTTAACCGGAAATATGTCCGGCTGCCTGATTGGTGATTATATCATCGGACAGAAGAAAGCAATCAACGGCTCCCTGCCGGCAGATGGTGCATTTATCAAATCCATCGTATCTACCAATATGGCAGATGCCATTGCAGAATACTATGGCATTCAGTTAATCGAAGTATTAACCGGATTCAAGTTTATCGGTGGCAAAATCTTAGAGTTCGAAAAGACCGGAAAAGGAACCTACCTCTTTGGTATGGAAGAAAGCTACGGCTGCCTGACCGGAACCTATGCAAGAGATAAGGATGCAGTGGTAGCATCTATGGCGTTATGTGAGGCTGCTGCATATTACAAGACCAAGAATATGACTCTTTGGGATGCAATGATTGCCATGTATGAAAAATATGGATACTATAAAGACCATGTTGAGTCTATTACATTAAAGGGAATCGAGGGTCTGGCTAAGATTCAGGAAATCATGGATACACTGCGCAGCGAAACTTTAACTGAAATCGGTGGCTATAAAGTTGAAAAAGTACGTGATTACAAGAAGGATACCATTACAGACCTTGCAACCGGAGCAGTAACAGCAACAGGACTTCCAAGCTCTAATGTACTTTACTATGAATTAAACGATGCTGCGTGGTTCTGTGTAAGACCATCCGGTACCGAGCCGAAAGTAAAATTCTACATTGGTGTGAAGGGTTCATCTATGGAAGAAGCAGAGCAGAAATATGAAGTCCTTGGAAAAGCAGTTTTGGACAAAATCAATAAAATGTTATAGACTAAATTGTATGCCTTAATTTACCGTATTTTCCTTGACAAATAAAGGAAAAACAAGTATAAATATATTCGTAGGTAATCTTGGAGAGTGTAGACCTCAAGAAGAATTATAAAATCCAGAGGAGGAATTTTAACATGAACAAAGCAGAATTAGTATCAGCTATGGCTGAAAAAACAGCTTTATCTAAAAAAGATGCAGAGGCAGCTTTAAAAGCTTTCACTGATATCGTAGCTGAAGAATTAAAAAAAGGTGAGAAAATCCAGTTAGTTGGATTCGGTACTTTCGAAGTATCTGAAAGAGCTGAAAGAACAGGAAGAAACCCACAGAGCGGTAAAGAGATGGTTATTCCAGCTTCTAAAGCACCTAAGTTCAAAGCAGGAAAAGCTTTAAAAGATTTAATCAATAAATAAGTTGATAAAATGATTCTGATTAGAGGTGTAACGAAAGTAGAAAACTGCTTTTGCTACACCTTTTTTTATTGAAATTCGAAGGAGAAAAGAATTTTTTATCATTCTATATGCATGAAGACACAGAAACGGAAACTGTTTTTGTGAAACCAGAATGCTGTAATTGCAGCCCTGATTTTTCCTTTTGTTAATTGAGCCTGTCTTTCCAATGTTTGACAAAATGCGGTGGGTGTTCGTCTGTATGCGGATACATGAACGAGACGGTTAGGGTGGCTTGCATTCTGCATAGCAACCGGCAACGCTGACACAGGGAGGTGTCAGCGAGGTGCAATTGGAGCATGGATGCGACTTTGCGCCGGTTGCCAGAATAACCATTTTCTTTAAGCAGAATGCTTAGCCACCCTTGCTGGCGAGTGGTCGTATCCGCAGCAGACGGACAACCGCCGCATTCCGTCAAAGCAAGCGGAAAGACAGCCTTACATCAAGGAAAAATCAGGACAGAAATTACAACGCATTCTGATTAGATACAAAAGCCAGTTTCCGTTTCTTTACTTCATGGAACATAGAAGGATGGACAATGCTCATTCGAATTTCAAAAAAGAAAGAAGGTAAGCAAATGAGATTAGACAAATATTTAAAGGTAACCCGCCTGATTAAACGCAGAACCGTTGCCAACGAAGCCTGTGATGCCGGACGTGTCACCGTAAATGGCAAACCGGCGAAAGCATCCGTCAATGTAAAAGCAGGTGACATCATCGAAATCATGTTTGGCCAGAAGACGGTGAAAGTAGAAGTGGTTGCAATCGCAGATACCACCAAGAAAGAAGAGGCAGGAGAATTATTCCGCTATCTGTAAAAGAGTAAAAACGCATAAAAAGAGAAACAGTCTCATATATTTTGGAAAGGACTAACTTTCGGGTAAAGGAGTATGAGACTGAATGGAAGAATTGAAAACAGCAAAAGCACATAAAGTATTGTTGGCAAACCGGAAAAGTGCAAACTTCAGCGGAGTGCTGGATGTGCTTTCTTTTGATGTAAATGAGATTTTACTGGAAACAGAACAGGGAATGCTTCTGATAAAGGGAAATGACCTTCATGTAAACCGCCTGTCCTTAGAACAGGGGGAAGTGGATGTCACAGGGAAAATTGATGGCTTAACCTATTCGGATGTGGAAACCTATCACAAAGGTGGCGGAGAATCCTTTTTAGGCAGGTTGTTTAAATGATAGAAATCAGCCCGGAAATTTCCGGTGAAGCCTTAAGGTTCCTCCGGTTCATGCTGGTGGGATTTCTGTTAATCTTAGCCTTTGACCTGCTTCGGATTCTGCGCAGGCTGATACCCCATAGAACCGGGATGGTTGCAGTGGAGGATATGCTGTACTGCATCGGCAGTGCCATATTTATATTTATTATGCTCTGCCGGGAAAATGACGGAGCAATCCGGGGCTTTTGCATGCTGGGCATGAGCGTTGGGATGCTGTTATGCAATTATGCCATCAGTCCATGGCTGGTGAAGGGAATCGTAAAAGTATTTAAGAAACTGTTTCAAGTAGTGGGGAAACCATTGCGGGCAGTATTTCGCATGGTGGCAGTACCCTTACGTTTCCTGAAAGGGAAAATCAGAAGATTATTACGAAAATTACAAAAAACGTTGAAAAAAATCCGTAAAACTATTAGAATGGTGTTATGTAAACTATAGATGAGGAAATGAGTATGACAAATAGTCGAAGAAAAAGAAAACAGAAACGAAACGGAAGAATCTGTATCTCTTTGATTGCGATAATGTTCTTAGTGATTATGTCAGTTCAGATTGTTAAGCTCTACCAGAAGGAGCAGGAGTATACTGCCAGAGAGAAGGCACTGACGGAATCTTTAGAAGATGAAACAGAACGTCAGAATCAGCTGGATAATTACGAAGAATATACCAAGAGTCAGGAATATATTGAAGACCAGGCAAAGAGCAAGCTGGGACTGACCCATGAAAATGAGATTATCTTCAAGGAAGACAAGAAGTAGAACAGCTTCGAAAACATAAAGACCATAGAAAAACTTAAAATAGACAAACCATTCCGCTTTTTGCCGAAAACTTTTTTGAAATGAGACAACGGTTTGACAAAGATTTCGGACAAACATTTCTATAATAGCTTCTGCTGTCACAAATGACAGGAGAAGGAGGAATAATGGAAATGAAGAAATTGAGAACGAAACAGGCGGTAATATGTTTTATAGGGGTAGCAGTGTGTAAATTAGGATTTGCAGGCTGCTACCCTTTTATCCCGGCATATTTTGCGGCAGCTTACCTGGAACGGGGCGGACGGCTGCTGCTGGGAATCGGAATGTTTCTTGGAATGGCATTTATGCTGCCGCTGACACTGATGACAAAATATGTAATGACACTGCTGGTAACCATAGTAATCATCAAGCTGGCAGAATGGGTAAATAAAGGCTGTTATACCTGGATAGCTGCCTTTGGCGCAGGCTGTTCGGCAACCTTATTATCCGTATTTGGAGAAATGTTAAACGTAAGAGACGGAATGCGGACGGAAATGGCGGTCTTAGAAGGAGTCTTTATATTTGCAGCCACCATGGTGTTAAGCCGTATCATACATAG
>ULRR01028214.1_pt1 | contig 12993 bp, 9 predicted proteins | sample 1955651 | NCBI WGS metagenome assembly ULRR01 (sample SAMEA4835688, study PRJEB28245) | human gut metagenome | biome: gut microbiome; material: fecal sample | place: Denmark | collected 2008
GAGGGCGAAAAAGATTGACGGCGCAAAGTATGCCGCGAACGGTTTAATGACAAGCCGGGCATCGGAGTTATAAACTGCTCCGATGCCCGGCTTGTTTTATCCGCCGTTTTGCTTGTTATGGCAAACATTCCGCCCGTCTTCCGTATTTTCCGGGAAAAAAGTAAATGGTTGATAATCGACTGATTATCAACCATTTACGAGAGCGGAAAACGGAAACCGAACCTTGGGTTTCTTTCCGTTATGTATCAATATGTTACGGCGTTCTTTGGTTTTTTAGGTCACCGATAAGTAGCTCACCTTTTGCGCCTTGCTGCATTTCTATGCGTCAATACAAAGATACACAATTTTTTAGACAAAAACAAATCTTTTATTCTATCTATTTTGGCGGAGTATTTTATCGTACCCGTCGAAATCCATCAGGTCGAACGATTCCACCCGCTCCTCCGCTTCCCGCCGGGCAGCTATGATCTCCAACAGTTGCCCGAATTGCCGGAACCGCCTTATCGCGTCGGCTCCCGACGGGGTTTCCCGGCCTCCCGCCCACATATCATGCCTTACGGCATAGGCGTATGCGAACACTTTGAGCGAAAGATGATCGTGGCGCGGCGTTTCCCGCAGGCGGAATATCGCGTCCATATCGTCCGGGGTCGTCAGGTAATGATACCACCCCGGCGGCGGCTCGGACCGCCATTTGCGCACGAAGACCGTCGGCAGGTGTTCCGCCCGGATCACGAAATTATTGCGCCGCAGGTAGGCGACGCTCTGCCGAATCTCCTGATAGGGATCGTAATAAGGGCCTCCGTATATTCGGTACTGCTTCCGGTCGGCCGGATAATGCAGGCTCGCATAGCCGGGATGGAGCAGTTCGTATTGCACGGGCAGCGGCACGGCCATATCCGTCAGCAGTTCGCGCAGCAGTCCGACCATCTGCGCCCCGGCATGGTGTTCTTGAAAAACGAGCAGGTCGCAACGCTCGATAAACAGCCGGAACAGCTCCGGGGGTGAAAAACGCTCCGCGCACCGTTTCACCACCTCCCGACGATCCGCCGCGTCGATTATCGGGTTGCATTCGGCGGCTTTGCCGTGCGAAACGTTTTGCAGATATTCCCGCCATTGCCGGGCCGTCAGCACGACGGCGACCTCCAGCCCGGAGTGCTTCGCCCGTTGTTCCAAAAGGCAGGCCGCAACCGACCGCTCGGCTTTGCCCGTCAGGGCGATCAGCACCCGGACGCGCGACATGGATTTCAGATAGTATGCGGCGAGTTGTTCGAAATACTGCGCCGTGCGGAAACCGCGGCCGCAGCCGTACAGGATGCCGAGGGTAAAGGCTGGTTCCATAGTTTGTGGTTGTCGGATTAAAAAGCGGATGCGGGGCCGAAACAATCAAGTGACGCAACTTCACAGATTGAAGAATTCGTTTCGGCCGCCCGCATCCGCAAAACAAAAAGGACGGCCGGGCACGGGATTACTTGCGTGTTACTACCAGATTTCAGGGCCATGCCCGCCGTCCTTGTGAAGCCCCCGGCAGACACGGCAATGCCCGCCGACCAAGGGCCGACGGATGCCAAAAACGCCTCTTTTCGATTGATTTGCCGTGACATAATACCGGGGTTGAGTGTGGGAGTGCGCCCCGGATGGAAATAAAAAAGGGGCGCATTTGCAGCCCCTCACAGCAGGTCGTGGAAAACCCGAATCAGTAAGCTGTCCTGCGCCCTTGTCTGCCCCGCCCGTAAAGGGCAGGACACAACAAGGACTGACAACTATTATACCTGATTCAAACCCTCCCGAAAGAGGTTTCCACGTTCGCTATGAGGTATAAAGAGTTGTTTACCCTTTATATGTTATGTCCGTCGGCTACGCCGAGTCGAGATAATTCCTTGAAGTTTGCATAGTAGTTGCTTGCCAGTTTGTTCCCGGACGGCCTCTGCCGCCCCTATACAACGAAACTGCTTCAAGAAATCCTGAAACAAATATACGAACAATTTCGAATCTAATACCAACGGGCCGTGTGTTTTTGGAAAAATCTTGCTAATTTTGTGGGTATGAAGAACTCCATCGACTTTCTGCCCGAACGCAAACAGCGGGATTTACACGAATTGGCCGCACTGATCCGCGACGAGGTAAAAGATGTCGTTATGATTATCCTATACGGGAGTTATGCGGCGAATACCTATGTCGAACGCGACGAACGGCGCGACTACGGCGTACGGACAATCTACATGAGCGACTACGATCTGCTGGTCGTTACCAAGCGTCGGCTGGGAGAAAGGGAAAGCACGGTAGAGGCCCGCGTTAGGGAGCGGTTTGCAGCCGGGAAGAACGACGAGAACCTGCCCCGACCCCAGATTATCAACGAAAGCATCTCCAAGCTGAACGACGCCCTGACGATGGGACGTTATTTCTACGTCGAGATCGTCGCAAAGGGAATCATGCTCTACGATTCGGGCGAATGTCAGTTAGCCACGCCCGGAGAGTTGGATTATGCCGAGATAAAGAAGATGGCGGAAGAATATTATAATAAACGAGTAGCAGACGCTAACGATTATTTATGGGGTGCTTTACAATACTATAATGTATTCAAATACGATAAGGCAATTTTTCTTCTTCACCAAGCTACCGAAAATTATTTAAAGGCTATTCCGTTAGTCTATATTCTCTATGGGTATAAAGAACACGATCTTGAATTTCTGATCGGGAAATGCAAGCCCTATACGCTGGAATTGGCAAAAGTATTCCCCTGCGACACGGACGAAGAAAAACGCCTGTTCGACTTGCTGCGCCGCGCCTATCTGGAAGCCCGCTACAACGATAAGTTCGTTGTAACAAAAGCCGACATCGACGCTCTCGTCCCCAAGATCGAACTATTGCGCAACATCGTGGAAAAAGTCTGTAAAGAGCGGATCGCCGAATATTGCAGTTTTGGAGGATCGTCCCATCGGTAGAAATCATTTTTTATGAATAGAATTATACTTATAGGTAATGGTTTTGACTTGGCGCATGGCTTGAAGACTGGCTATAAGGATTTTATCGATTCGTATTGGGATGAGGTTGCCGTTACAACCTATGATAAATATGTGGACTATTTCAGAAAATCGGTTGTAACTATCCCAGACTCCTATAATGACAATTTAATCAGTATTCGAATATACAATGGGAAAGCCTCGATCCCGGACAGAGTTATTTCATCTTGTGAATCCCATAATCGATATGGTGTATTATGCTCATCTATCAACAAATTGAACAAGAGTAATAAACGACCGTTTTCCGCCGAGTTAAAATTCAAAAATAACTTCTTTGAGCATATATCGAATCAGTGTTCGTTAGTAAATTGGGTTGACATTGAAAATGAATATTATGAAGCATTAAAGAAATTGCTTTTAGTGGAAGATGCTCAAACGCGAAGCATAAGTGTCAAGAAACTTAATAAAGAATTTGATGCTGTTAAAGGACTTCTGGAAAAATATCTTACGGAGGTATCCAAATCCGTAATCGAGGCAAAAGAGTCGATTACAGATGTGTTTAAGTCGAAAATAAGTCTTGATAATATAGCGGTTACTAAAAGAGACTTGTTTCGAGAGTTGGTTGTAGAATCTGCTCTATCTCATCGACCTGTTTCAACGCATCCACAAACATATTATCGACATATGCTTGAAACAGTAAAGGAAATCGAGAGAAAAAAAATCAGGCAGTCAATGGGCACGGACTTTGTGCCAGACAAAATATTATTACTAAATTTCAACTACACCAATACAGCTGAAAAATTATATGTCAAAGGTGGAGCTTATGAAGTTATCAATATCCACGGAGAGCTGAACAATAAAAATAATCCCATAATTTTTGGATATGGCGATGAGTTGGATGATGACTATAAGACAATCGAAAAATTGCAGGACAATGATTTTTTAGAGAATATCAAGTCGATCAACTATCATAAGACAAGAAACTATCGGCGATTATTAGATTTCATACACTCTGGGCTATATCAAGTGTTTGTAATGGGGCATTCCTGCGGCAATTCCGACCGGACTTTGCTAAACACACTTTTCGAACATGATAATTGCGTGTCTGTTAAGGTCTTTTATCACCAAATAGAAGCCGGTAAAGATGATTACAGTAATTTAATACGGAACATCTCCCGCAACTTCAACGATAAAGCAAGAATGCGTGATACGGTAGTAAATTGGGAGGATTGTTCGCCATTGGTCCCTCTTGCCGAAAAATTGGTTATGGCATAAGGAACTTACTATAAGAAACATACAATCCATTCCGGCTGAAATGAGGTGTTCGTAGTATTAACGAACGCCTCGCCCTCTTTTCTTCGACGGTACTGTAATCACCTGCAGCCTCGGTTTTTGCTGCTGTTCCGGTTTCACCTGCGGCTTTGTGTCGGGTTTTACCTCTTGTGGCTGTTGCACGGATAATACGCACTCGGTTAGCATATCTTTCTGTCCGGGCTTTGATTCCACTCCGAAACGTGATCGGTAAACCGTTCCGTCCTGTCTGCAGAACGCCTTAATCAATCCCTGTTCGGAATACAACTGTTTCTGTTCCTGCACCGTCAGCCGACAGCCTTTGATTGCCGTAACCAATTCACGTGTAAAGGCTTCATCCCTGCGGCGCAGGGCGATAAGGGTGTATTGCAACCCTCCTGCATTGTCGAACCAGTATTTGCGCAGCATATTTGCATCGCTCCGGCGAACGATTATCCGCAGCATCCGGTTCTCCTGTAACTGCCGCCATTGCTCCTGCGTAAGTCGCGTACCGCCGATTTCGACCTGCTGCGGCGCGCCTATATAGAAGTCCGCTATAACAAAAAGAATTTCATCGTCACCAAAGCCGACATCGACGCCCTCATCTCCAAGATCGAACTATTGCGCAACCTCGTGGAAAAGGGTCTGCCTTGAACGAATCAATTTCTATGATCAAATATAGCATTCCGATTTATTAATTAGTCTGTATCATTATCATTCAAGGTTATATAATCTTCTATTATTTCTTCGCCTGCTTTTTCATCATCATGAATCGCTTTGTATTCAAATTCAGGTTGTATTTCTATCTTTAGTTCTCCTTCGCAATTATGATATCGAGAGAGCAATATCCATTTTATAGGGATTTCTTCTATATCTAACGGAGCTTTGAAATAAAATGCATCACACAGATATGTATCTTTGGGAACGATGCTTTTAACACGAAATGCAATAGTAGTATTATCAATATTGATATTAGAGGGAAACATTTGATGAAGATCATACAAAACACCACAATTTTCAATATTAGTCTTAACCAACTCAATGTCGTCACATTTAAAATGTATTCGAATCTTACACTCATCTAAGGGGCAATTACCTGTATTATGTAATTTGAATTGTATTTGACAATAACTGTGATTGGTTTTCTTATGTACAACGCTCCACTTTGCGACAGGAATTTGAGGAATTTGAGGAATTTGAAATTTATCTCTAAGAGCAGACAGTGCAGAAATTTGAGACAATAGGGAATTAGTAGAATTGATAAGTGCATTTCTCACTACCATTGGGGGCGTAATTTGTTTAGCTGAATAATATGTTAATTTGTTGTATCTCGGTGTACAAATTAAACATTCAGATTCATTGGCAAATGTTAATTTAGCAGCATATTGTGTATAAATAGCAACACTATTCTCATAATTTCGCCGAACAGATAAATGTATATCCATAAGATCCACAATATCATTCCAAGACTTTATGGAAATCGAAAATAATCCGTTCTTTCTGTTTTCGATATCTTTTTCTCTTACATATTCTTCAATTTTTACATCTTTATCTGCTGTGGTTGCAAAGACGAGCCGCTTTAGGGCAGGTTTAAAATCTATTGCGTTTTTTATTTCGATATCGATTTCCTCAGCTGATAATGAGGTATTTCCTAGCTTACATTTGCATTGTATGCCACTGTATTCAGTTTCGCCATTCTTTTGTCCGGATAGATCCACACCATGTTGGTTTTGACCATTGCGACCATTTTTTATCAAATCTTGACATTGCCATTCTTCTCGCCAAAGCATCCAGCATAATTTTTCAAAATCCTGCCAATTTGAGGGTTTCCGTAATGTTTTAGTAATTTCCATTATTGTAAAATTGATTTGACAACCGCATTGTGATAGAACTATATATTATAACCAAAAAAGCGCATCCCACAATCTGAATTTGAATTCATTAGAGGATATTTATCTGGGAAATAAAAGCCTATAACTTCTTGTACTGCTGAATCACCAAAGAATCTTAAGGATTGTGTAACTTTTTCTATTTTGGTTGATGTAATACTTCCGGTATGTAATAAATAATCCCACTGCTGAATAATCGTTTTGATGGAATTATTAGCTTTATTAAGAAATCTGGTGCGATTTAGTGGATAACTTGTATAGCAATGAAGGCAATCGACTACCATTTTTACATCTCTCCAGTTAATCCTATTAATGTTAGAGGGGGAAAGAAGATTTTGAATCGTATGGGTCCTATCTAATCGCCACAATTCTTTGTGCTTAATATAATAAGCTCGCAATTGTTTGAAATATTTTTTCAACTCACCCTCTTTACTAACAACAGTTAACACCCTTTTTTGGGTAACTTTATTAGATGGTTTTAAAGGATGTTCATGATATAAATAATTAAAAAAGTAATCTATTTCCTGAAAGAGAGTATAGCCATCCTGCACCATATCTTGATTCCTACCAGTGATGCTTTCGTAATAAGTTGCAAAATTTCTGTACAAATCGCATTTAGCTATGTATTTATCATTCACATTTTGTCGTGCTGAATAGGGTGGCAAATTGCATCGTTTAGGAAATATATCCCCATCTTGATATTCTGATTGTATGGGATTAATAGTTTTAGGAATAGTCGAAACAGGATGTGCTAATTTCCACCATTGCATGAAAAGCATCTCTATGCTTTCAATATCTTCAATGGTTGTCCCAATCTCATACCTTCGAGAAAATGCCGTTCCTGTAAGATTAGCTGATGTTATTAAACACCAATCATCAATCAAATAGATTTTAGCATGTAGGCTATGAAGAGATCGTATACTTGTTCCGTAATGCATAAATTCATTAAAAGTGTCGACCTTAATAAAACCATCTTGGATATCAGTTAAAATTCTAAAGTCAACAGAACTTCTCATCCAATTTCCTCCAATAATCCTTTTTATACTATTTATTTTGCCAATAAATGGAGAGGATATCCAAATTCTTTTTGATGCTTGATCACATTTTTTTCTTAATGTATCAACTAATTCTTGATTATAAAATATCATAATATTGTAGGCTATTAATGAATGATTTTTATAAAGATACAAGATTAATGCGACTAAACAAAGTCTGATTCCTACATTTTTACTATAGATGCCGTCCTCGTTTTTTAGGTGATATTGTAATCACCTGCGGCCTCGGTTTCTGTTGCTGTTCCGGTTTCACCTGCGGCTTTGTGTCGGGCTTCACCTCTTGCGGCTGTTGCACGGATAATACGCACTCGGTCAGCATATCTTTCTGTCCAGGCTTTGATTCCACCCCGAACCGGAAGCGGTAAACCGTTCCGTCCTGCCTGCGGAACGCCTTAATCAACCCCCGTTCGGAATACAACTGTTTCTGTTCCTGCACCGTCAGCCGACAGCCTTTTATCGCCGTAACCAATTCACGCGTAAAGGTTTCATCCCTGCGGCGCAGGGCGATAAGGGTGTGTTGTAATCCTCCTGCATTGTCGAACCAGTATTCGCGCAGCACATTTGCATCGCTGCGGCGAACGATTATCCGCAGCATCCGGTTCTCCTGCAACTGCCGCCATTGCTCCTGCGTAAAGCGTGTACCGCCGATTTCGACCTGCTGCGGCGCGGAGGGTTGCGGTTCGGCTGAAGCCGGTTGTGTCTGCCGCGACTGTTGCAGGCGGGGTGTTTCTTCCCGTTTGATCTGCGGCGGTTGCGGTCTTTCGACTTTCCGCTGCTTCGGCGTTATGTTGCGTTCCTGCTCCCGCCGTCTTTCCCACATGTATTTGATCTCCTCACCGGCCGTTTCCCGTGCCAACGCCTCGACCCGTTCGCGGATCGTCTTCGACAATCCGGCATAGCTGAATTTGCGGTCTACCTGCGAGCCTTTGAATGTCAGTCCGTCTTTGGTAAAGATTACGCCCTGAACCGCTTTCTTCGGGTCGTTGCCCCGGTGGATGAACTGCATGCCGATCCCCTGCCGTTTCAGCTTGGCCGACAGGTCGGCGATCCGGTCGCATTTGGGCAGGATGCGGGTTATGGCGTCGAACACCTCCTGCCGCACTTTGTCCGCTCCGTGCAGCCGTTCAGTCTTTATGTCCCGCCTGCCGTTGGAGAATGTCAGTCCGTACTGGCGTTTAAGCTGTTTGCAGACTTTGACGTTCCGGCGGCGTTCGTTCTTATCCGCCACAAGCGTCCGGTCGTATTTCACCCGGTTGTAGATAATATGCAGGTGGGGATGTTCCGTGTCGTTGTGCCGGGCGACGATATACTGCGTATTGGCAATGCCCATACACTCCATGTAGGCCGCCGCCAGTTCCCGCATCCGATCGTCGGTCAGCTTTGGTGCATCGTCTCGATGGAACGACAGCGAGATATGCCCCACGACCTTTGCAATCTCCCGGCGGGCCTTGCGCTGGAAGTTAAAGTCGTCGATTATCGACCGGATGCTTTCGGTATCTACCCCGTCGCTATCCAGCAGGCGGGCTTTCTCTTTCCTGAGGACATATTCGACGGCTCCGCCGAACGACTTGCCCGTTACGATCTTTCCTATCATTGTATGGGTGATTTCTACGTGTGATTGATTTCAACCGCTGAAACCAATTAGCGACAGCGTGATTTCAGACTACGGTTGATTTCTTCCTCTGCTTGATTCAGTCTTACGTTTCAATCGGTTTATAGTCTGGTTATAAAACCGGATGATCCGCATTAGTTCCGCTTCCCGCGTTGCGGCTCCTGCGGCATTCTGGACTTTGGCAAGCTGGTTCAGGTTGTTCTTCTCGCGGGTCAGTTCGGCGACGAGGCCCAGTTCTTCGGGGCTGGCCGGGGCGATGATCTTTCCGGCAAGCACCATTTGCCGGGCATATTCCGACAGGGTCAGCCTGCCTTTCGCTGCGCTTTGTTGCAGGGTTTGCATCTGGGCGGCCGTTACGCGGAAACGGACGGTTTCGGAGTGCTTTGCGGAGGCGGTTTTGGGCGGTCTGCCGCCCTTGTTCTTTCGGTTCTCGGCCATATGCGAACCCGTGTTAGTTCAACGCATGGCCGCACGTCCGACCGCTGCCGAATGACCGAGTAAAACGAGTGGAGCAGGCACGGTCGTAAACCCGCGTCGCAGACGCCCCGAATCCCAAGCCCGCGGCGACCGCAGGGAGCGGCGGGCGTTTCGGAATGCGACCCGTGCCGGGAGCAGTCCGAATGGGATGGCCTCGCAGAGCAAGGTTGTTTGAAGTGGTCGCAAAAAACGTCGGAGACGGATTTTTGTGGCACGAAAACACAACCTTGCTTCCTCCCGTTTCGGGAGCGGTCGATGCCGGGGCCGAAGCCCCGGACACGGCACGCCGAAGCTGGCCCGCAAGACCCGCCGGATATAGTCGGCGGAGCCTTAGGGCGGCAAAGGCGGGACGTATCGCATCGATGCTCACGCAAAGGCGCAGGCGGACGGATCGGGAAAGTCAGTACCCCGAAAGGCGGGAGATCGGAGAGTTAATTTCAGGGCGGGCGGCTCTTCACGACGGGCGGAAGGTCGCCGGAGTGGAATGGATGGTTCGGGTAGTCATAAATATGTCGGATTTTAAGGTTTGCGGCGAAGATAATACACAATTTTCCAATCTGTTACACGCCTGATATTATTGCGCCCTGCTGCGCAAAACTGCTCCGTAGTATGAACAAAGCCTCCGGATGTTGGATTTTGGCACTGATACCCCGAAACTGCGGCTGATTTTGTCCGGTTTTCGGGGTCAATTAGCACCGTTCATAACCGTTCACTCCCCGGACAGCACCAAGTCGGGACGCTGCCCTTATCTTGCCGCCAAGTTTGCAGGAATGCCGAGGGGAGAGGCCGGGAGTTATGCCGCGGAATCCGCCCGATTCATGGGGCCAATTAGGGCGAATGAGGGCGATCGGGGGACCAGCCAGTACCAAATCGGTCGACACACCTTATCTTGCCGTCGGATTTGCAGGAGCATCGAAGGCGGACGGTCTGGGCGGCATGGAGCGGCCATGGTTCCGGAAACCTTCGGTTCGGTATTACCTTGCAAATGAAATTTATTATTAACCTATTTAATTCAAATTTTTATGACAAGTATTTGTATGGACGAGCGCGTATGAAGAACGCTCACGGAACGGCTGAAAACATTGGCTGCTCAATCACAACGAACCGGGAAGCGTTATAACCCGCCGTCGCCCGACGGCTGACTGGACGGGGCGGAGGTTTGTCAGCGATTACGGATTTCCAAACGCACGCTCCAAAGCTACCGCGACAGGCGGGTACTGCCCTATTCAAATGTCGGCGGTAAGTTCTTCTACCGGGAAGCTGATGTAACCGGGTTTCTGCGGACGCGGACAATCAGAAAAGGGGTGTAACATGGAATCGGACTATTTAACGATGGAGAGCGAGGAAGTCCGGGAGTTGCTCGCTATGATCGATCGGGCCGAAGAAACCCTGCAACTGGCCGATAAGAACTATCGTCCTCCGGTCGGGGCGGAGAACAACCTGACGGGCAGCGAGGTTTGCGATCTGCTGCACATCTCTCCCCGAACCTTGCAAACGCTCCGCGATACGCGGCAGATACCGTTTGTCGCAATAAGCGAGCGTAACATCCTCTATCCCGAATCGGCGATCCGGGAGCTGCTCATGCAGCATTACAGACCTGTCCAAGACTCATTTTAGGTCGGTGTCGGTGTAAGTGAAAAGGCGGGGCGCACGGGATTCGGAATGATCCCTAATGCGCCCCGCCTTTTAATTTATATCATTGATAATACTATTCCATAGCCTCATATCCATATGCCTTTATGTAAATCTTTTTCTATATAGCTTGTTCCACTGGAATTGGGATTAGTAGTCGATTCCTCACCTCTTCATAGATGGGGAGTTCTACGTCCTCTGCCACTTCTAAGGTCACAGCTATCGCATATGGTATAGTTCCATCAAATGTTATAGCATCTTTTTTACAAATTACTCGTATACCTAAATTGCATCCATCTTCGAAAGGAATTGCACTTTCTCCAATGAATACTTCATGTTGTAAAGTACCTCGCTTTACAGTTTGCCAATCTACATCATCGCGATTAACTCCGAGAACATTTCTCTCTGCCTCAAAAAAAAGGCTGGCAACTCTATATTTTTGTGTGTTTGAGGCAATGGGACTAAACCAACCTAAGGTCACAGTAAGTTTCCTATTTTCTGGTCTTGCGGACAATGAAGGAGGAAGCGGAAGGCGGAATAAATGTACTTTGTCTGCCGTTAACTCTCCGAAGCCAAGAACTGTTACCCTCTGGGCTGTACATTCGGTTACCTTACCCATATCAGGAAGTCCATACCCAATCCATCTTGTGATTATTTTCTTTATATCTGGATCTGTGTAGGTTCCTCTTAATATAGTATAGAGCCTATTTTCTATTTCTTTCCAGCTACACCCGTGTGCGAGCATTACTTTTATAAGCAAAGAGAGATATTTCTTGTATGATGGATTATCATATTCATTTCCAAAAACATCTTTAAGCGCCTCGGCAATACCAATAGCACCTCTCGTAACTAACGCTGTAGCATTACTGGTACCTCTTGTAAAAATTGTTTTGTTGAATTCTGGTGAAGGCGCTGCAACAAGATGCCCTGGCTCCGCATTATTACAAGAGTAATGTAAGGGAGTTGGATTATTCTCTGAAAGAGCTTCATTGAAGAATTGCCGCCCTCCCGAAAACACCAAATCAGGCTTAATCGCTTTCCGGTAACCGCCACCGAATGCTGAATGAACATTCGGGAGTAATGTGGTAGATGGATTAATCCTACGATCGTACGCCCTTAGATTAGAGCTATCATGATGAGTAGACCCAACTGTAATATTATTAATACTTTCAGCCGGAGATAATAATCTCCGATTCCTCATGTCTCCGATAACTTTTTTATAGATTAACTTTTCTTTTTCAAGATCATTTAATATTTTAAAATCCTTATATGGAATAGAAAGTTCCAAATTATTTAGGTGATTGCCCGCACTAATAATAAACAAAACTTTATATTTAAAACTAAGCCAATCCAATAATTTGGCTACGGGACTCATTGTATGATAGAATACTAAGGAATTGTCTCCTATAGAAAGGTTGATAACCTTTATAGAGTCTATCGGCTCATTATCAATATCTCCCTCGAAAATTCTCTTTACAGCTCGATGCAATAAATCAACAAATAAGACATCATCTGGCACACGCTCTATCCGACCATTCATCCACGGTCTCAATTTCATAATTGGACGAACATATAAAGGAGTCGAAATAGGGGCGTTATTATTATTTAAGTCTCCGTGAATAATAAGGGAACTCATTCCCGTGCCATGAAATCTATATTGAGATTCATAATTTTCACTAAAATTATCAGGGTCATCAATTATCAGACGATTCGACAATAAGTGGTGATTCTCCATAGGTAATCCGTCGAATAACGCCGCGATTGGGGAACCATTTGGATGTGGGCTATCGTTTTGGTCAAAATCCAAAGTCTCGTCCAAATTGTAATCAGCTTTAATCGCAATTTGACCTGAGGGGCGAAAGAACATTACATCATCAAACCTTACTAACCTTGAGGTCGGAGAGTCAATGATTCTTTGTATCTCAGCAACTGGCAATTCGACCAGAAGGGCATGGTATGATATCTCAGGAATTATTGAACTAGTAATGTACCGTCCACCTAAAGACTCTAACAATTCTCGAATAATCTGATCGTTTTGCTGTCGTTTTGCCTCTGAATTGCTAAACCATAACTGGAGT
>ULRR01003000.1_pt1 | contig 12985 bp, 12 predicted proteins | sample 1955651 | NCBI WGS metagenome assembly ULRR01 (sample SAMEA4835688, study PRJEB28245) | human gut metagenome | biome: gut microbiome; material: fecal sample | place: Denmark | collected 2008
GTATACTATAGGTACAGAAACAAAGAAAGGAGATTAACAAGAAACTATAGGTTGTGGGGATAACAACTCCACGTTGTGGGATAAGTGTACCCGATTGCGTGCGGTTGTATTGGTACACCGACAATGACGGCGGCCATGAAGATTTTTATATCTAAAGGTTTTCACGCGGGTTTGTACCTAACAAGCCCGTTCCCAACGGTCTAGACGTCTAGACAGATTCACAAACCAAATAACGTAAAGGAGTAACAACCATGAGTAAAACCACTAACAAAGTCGCAAAGTTCGACGTAAAGCAGATTCTCTCAAAGCCCGAAGTCAAGATGTTCAATGACCAAGTAGCCAAGTGCGAGAATGCGGGGCGCCTTGCTCAAGTCACAGTCGCCAATCTCATTTACGCCGCGGATAACGACGGCACTACTAAGGCGATGGGACTTGACAGCGCCGCCGATTTCCTTATTCAGGTACGCGGATACAGCCGCTCGCAGGCCTACAACCTTCAGCGTGTCGGGCGTTTTCTCAAGGGTGCAACCGAAAAAGACCTAGGCGGCAACGTGTACAGCGTCTCCGCGTTACTCGAGCTGTTAACGGCCTTCAATAACGACTATGAAGCCGTCCACAAGTTTATAGCAGAGGGCAAAACCGACGCTTTCACTTCCGTCCGCAAGTTGCGCTCCGCACTCAAAGCCGCCGCTACTCCGCAAATCGCCGCGGACGCCGAAAGCAAGGACGTTACGGACGGCAAGGTCGAAAGCGAAAGCAAGGCCGAAAGCGAAAGCAAGGCCGAAAGCGAAAGCAATGACGACAATAAGCCGTTTATCGTGGATATGGCTATTATTGTCCCCAACGGTGTAGGCGGTGAAGTAACGTACAAGTCCATCAATGGAAAGTACACTTTGCCCGGTATCGTGGTACCTCTTGCCAAACTTGCCGCAATCAACAAGCACCCCGACGGCAAAATCGTCGTCACAATCAAAGCTGTAAAGTGATTTCACTTTACACCCGCCCCACGTGGGCGGGCATTTTGTGACTCCAACATATGAACAAGTGTTCATGTGAACAGTCCAGTCGTCTAGACTTATGAACACTTGTTCATATATCATTGACCTGTTATGTGAACATATGTTCACATGTTCACATTCTCATTTCCAAGTATTACCAGTTTTGGCATAAACTGGGTTTACAACCAGGGTTTACAACCAGGGTTGTAGCCCACAACCATAGGTTGTAGCCCACAACCATAGGTTGTAGCCGGTTGTAATCTCTGTCTGGATACTACCGCGCATTTTATGAATGCAGTGAGTGTCGCGGCAAGTCCAGACGTCTGGACTGGTTCCAGAAAACACCCCGCCTGACCAAATAACCCGCCTGAGGTAAAATTTTATGAAAGAAAAATTTCGTTGGTTCCAGTTTGAAGTCGTTCCCTATCTCGCATTTCCATTCGGAATAGTAGCGTTTTACTTAGCGGGGGTGATTGCCCCGTGATTCCTAATATCAAGAGTTGCCCGCAGGAATGTATTTGCTGGCGATGTAAGAATCATGTAAAAGGTTACTGCTGTGTTGAAACACGGCATCACAGTTTGGCATGCCCAGACGAAAAAACAGGTCAGTCCTGTCCCGATTTCACTCCGATTCAGTCCAGACGTCTGGACTGAATAAATAAACCGGCCTGACGGCCACAAAGAAAGGAAATAAAATTATGTTTAACTTCCGTGAATCCGCAATGAACTCCACCCTGCTGTCCGCTCTCCAGAACAACCGCGAGAAGATTTCCACCGAGGATCTTATCAACGCCTTCCCCGACGGTATCACCGTCAATGCCTTCGACTTCGCCACTGTGCAGGACAAGACCTTCGCCGTTGTCACGTTCAAAGAGGACGACGGCCGTTACTACAACGGCGGTACCGTCCTGACCAAGATGTGCCTGAACTGGGCGGCAGGGTTCGCGGGCGACCCTGAAGCGGCTTCTACCGCTCTGGCCAAAGCTGGCGGCGTCAAGCTGAAGTTCACCGAGAGCAAGACCAAGAACGGCAACAACGTGACGACCATCACCGTCGTCTAATCTCGAAAGTGAGGTGACTAGGGAGTCCAGACGTCTGGACTCCCTTTATTATATGAGAGTACAAGAATATGTCGGTTATGTTTGCGCCACTGCGCGACGTAGGCACGGAGAACCGCAATGGAAAGTTGCGCAGCATCTCGGAACGTGTCAGCAGACAATCTCCAACTTTGAGCGCGGAAGGTGTGATTCTTACCCCGTTATAGTGTATTACATAACGTGGTTTCTCAACGAAGATGACATAAAAATGATAAGAGAGGTTGTTCGTAATGGCAAAATCAAAACGCAATCCCGGTCAAGTAAGAAACACAAAGTTCCAGTTGAGCCAGAAGTCGTTGGACGTTCTGTCAATGGGTGTCCGCAATCTCTCGCGTCTGTCTCTGAAGGAACAGAAGGCGACACTTCGGCAGTTAGTACAAACAGCTAACCGTAGAATCAAGTCTCTTGAGCGTCTTAGTCTTACCCCTACAGCCCTGCGTCACATTAATGCAGCTGGATATAAAAAATTTAGTCTCAACGTAACAGAGAAAGAACTGCATAAAGAATACGCGGCCTTGCAGGACTTCTTTACGCAAAAGAGTAGTACCTATGCAGGGGCGGTGGCCATTGAGAAAGAGTTCTTTAAAAATCAGGCTCTCATGGCAACTATGACACCGCGAAGCGCCGCTGACCTGACAGAGGAACAGGTAAAAACTCTGTATAGGGAAACGGGCGGAGAAATCACTCCAGAAATGGCGGAGAGGTTTGCCAAGGAAAACATCGTGCAGTTCTGGGATATTTTCCATGAGATTCAAGAGACTGACCCTAACTATCGCGAAGCCCGCGGTAGTTTGGCGTTAAAGCAGGTCTATGAACGGGAGTACGACCCTGACGAAAATGTCAAAAAGATGAAAGACAGAATTATGTCTATCATGAAATCTCAAGAACGCGGCGAAGTAGCCGAGAAGAAGGAGAAGCGAGATGTTTTTTCTGCGGGACGAAATTCTCTCTAATGAGGATTTTCTGTTCACGTTAGAGATTGAAAAACACAGCTTTGAAATCGTCAGTGTGCGCAAGAAGTGCAAGTATTACAATGTGCCTGCATCGTTCGATATTGAGACTTCCTCGTTCTTAGTCCAGACGTCTGGACTGAAATGCAGTACGATGTATGAGTGGACGTTCGGCATAAACGGTTTTATAACCGCTGGCAGAACGTGGGACGAATACATTGAGTTGATTTCAAAGGTAGAAGAAATCCTAGGAATCAACGAGAATCTCCGCTTGATAGTTTATGTACATAACCTATCATATGAGTTTCAGTTCATGCGCAAGTTGTTTGAGTGGGACAAAGTATTTTCACTGGATGTTCGTAAACCCGTCTATGCAATTACAACATCTGGTACAGAGTACAGATGTTCCTACAAACTTTCTAGCTACAGTTTGGAAACTATCGGTAAAAACCTGCAAAAGTACAAAGTCCAGAAGATGGTAGGCGACCTAGATTACTCCAAAATACGTCACAGCAAAACCCCGCTGACGGAGAAGGAGTGGGGCTATTGCGCTCACGACGTTTTGGTCGTCATGGCGTATATCCAAGAGAAAATTGAAAGTGATGGGAACATCGCAAAGATACCCCTGACCAAAACTGGATACGTTAGACAATTTTGCCGTGAAAACTGTTTCTATCAGTATCGTTCTCACAACAAATGGACGAGCAAGTACAAGAAATATCACGCTTTAATGAAAACTCTGACCCTGACGCCTGACGAGTATACACAGTTAAAGCGGGCATTCCAAGGTGGTTTTACTCACGCTAACGCATGCTATTCCAGAAAGACCTTAAATAATGTTGGGTCGTTCGACTTCACTTCATCTTATCCATACGTCATGGTTTCCGAGAAATTTCCAATGGGGCCGCCAGAGCATATAACAATCAACTCACCAGAGGAATTTGAGTATAGCACTGACTTGTACTGCTGTATGTTCGATGTTGAGTTCACAAAAATTTCCTCTATTACCTCGGTTGACCATCCTATCTCAGTCTCTAAATGTTGGGATGTTGTGCATCCTATTGTGGATAACGGTCGTTTGGTGTGTGCTGATACTATAACCACGACTATTACAGATTGCGACTGGGAAACGTACAAACATTTTTACACATGGGATGACGCCAAAATATATAACTTTGTACGGTTTCGTAAAAGTTATTTGCCTACTGATTTTGTCAAGTCTATTCTAAAATTGTATCAGGACAAAACGACATTGAAGGGCGTAGCTGGCAAGGAAGTAGAATACCTAGGTTCAAAGGAAATGGTAAACGCCGCATACGGCATGACAGTTACCGACATTTGCCGTGATGAAATCGAATACGAGTCCAGACGTCTGGACTCTGTTTGGTCTAAAGAGCGTCCAGACTTGGAAACAGCAATCGACAAATACAACAAATCCTCTCAACGTTTCCTGTATTATCCTTGGGGAGTTTGGGTAACAGCTTATGCAAGACGAAACCTATTCTCTGGTATTTATGCCTGCGGTGATGATTATGTATACTCCGACACTGATTCAATAAAGGTTCTAAATCCAGAATCTCACATGGATTATATCAGAAGTTACAATAAGATAGTTGTTGATAAGCTGAACGACGCTATGGAATATCACGGTCTGCCCGAATCATCGTACAAGCCTAAAACAATAAAAGGCGTTGAGAAGTGTCTCGGAGTATGGGATAACGAGGGCGTTTATACTAGGTTTAAAACTCTTGGTGCAAAGCGGTACATGACTGAAAAAGACGGAGAAATCTCACTTACTGTATCTGGATTGAACAAGCACGTTGCAATGCCCTACCTGATGGAGAAATACGGAGACGATATATTTGAAGCCTTTGACGACGACTTATACATCCCGCCGAATTACACAGGTAAAAACATGCTAACGTACATCGACGATGAACAAGACGGAATTGTAACCGACTATCTAGGAGAGACAGCCGAGTTTCATACTCCGTCTGGAATCTACATGGCACCGACAGATTACTCGCTGAATCTGTCCGCCGAATACCTTAAATATCTAATGGGGGTAAAAGATTATGAGTACTGATACAGTCCAGACGTCTGGACTGAAAACCAAAAAACCTAAGTATTACCGATTGAAAAACATTCTCCAGAAGAATGCAACATATAGTGTTATGTTCGGTGAACGTTCAAACGGTAAAACCTATGCAGTACAGGAATACTGCATAAAACAATATCTGAAAACAGGCGGTCAAACCGCTTGGATTCGTCGTTGGCAGGACGACTTCAAAGGTAAACGCGCGCGGACTATGTGGGATGGTTGTGTAAACAACGGAGAGTTGGAAAAGTGGACAAACGGACAGTTTGACCACATCAACTACAAAGGTGGCGCATGGTATCTGGCAAAGTTCGACGAAACGTTGAACAAGGACGTAGAATCCTTAACGCCACTTGCATACTCGTTCGCAATAAGCGCCATGGAACACGACAAGTCTACTAACTACGATGGAATTATCAATGCAGTGTTGGACGAGTTTCTGACACGAACGTTTTATCTTCCTAACGAGTTTGTGCTGTTCATGAACGTTTTGTCAACCATTATCCGTGACCGTGACAACGTCAAAATTTTCATGATGGGTAATACAGTAAACCAGTATTGCCCGTACTTTGCAGAAATGGGTCTGACCCATATTAAAGAGATGAAGAAGGGTGACATTGACGTTTACGAGTACGGCGAAAGCGGATTGACGGTTGCTGTAGAATACACAGACTCTCCCAACAAGGAAGGCAAAAAGTCCGATAAGTATTTCGCATTTAACAATCCCAAGCTGTCTATGATTACAGGTGGTGCATGGGAAATTGCAATCTACCCGCATTGCCCATGCAAATATAAACCGAGTGACGTGTTGTACACGTACTTTATAATCTTTGACCGCGAGATGTTACAGTGTGAAATCATCTTCACCAAAGACGAACGTGATAACGATGTACTGTTCACGTTTATTCACCGTAAGACAAGCGAACTGAAAGACCCTGACCACGAGTTGATTTACAGCCCTGACTATTCGCCGTTACCTAATCGCCGTCGTAAGATTACCAAACCCACTGACGAGCGCGAGCGCAAAATCTGCTCGTTCTTCAGCAAGGAAAAGGTGTTCTATCAGGATAATACCGTAGGTGAAATCGTCCGCAACTATATAATGTGGTGTCAGAAGGGAGAATAACAATAGCCCCAGTCCAGACGTCTGGACTGGGGCTATTGTTATTTGGTAGTGTAGTTGATACCGAGTTTCTTCAGCAACTCGGTGACGGTCTTAAAGTCACCAGCCGACAGCGGCCCCGCGTTGATATAGTACAGGTTCACCGTACTGTCACGCTTAACGGAATGGTACACGCCGTTCGCCACGCTGGCGTATTTGTTGACAAAGTTGTCGTCAAGCCAGTTCAGCGGATTGTACCGTCTGCCCTTCCAGATAACCTCGAAGTGCAGGTGCTGGCCAGTCGAGTTGCCAGTCGAACCCATGTACCCTATAATCTGTCCGCGGTATACATTCTGCCCCTGCTTAACCAGAATACGGGACATATGCGCGTACCTAGACTGAAGCAGACCGCCTTCGAAATGACCGTGGTTCAACCGAACCATGTTTCCGTAGGACTGCATACCTGTTTTGGTTTTACCGTCCCAATACTGTAGCTGGTCAACGCGCCCAGATTCCGCGGCATAGATGGGTTTCAGTCCAGACGTCTGGACTGTCTCGGTGACAATGTCCAAACCGTTGCCATCATTGATAAAACCTCTGGTCAGCTGATGCGGGGCATCAATAGGCCAATCGAACAACCATTCACCATTACTCTGAATTCCCATTAGAGAATCACTCCTTCCTTGAGCATTTGCTCAATCTTAGTTTTTTCGGCTTCAGTAGCCGTAATACCATCCAGATGAACTTCACGAACTTTTACAAATCCTCTCCGCGAACCGAGCGTGCCATCCAGCTGATACGGCTGACCAAGCAAAGATTTGTACTGGTCGGCCACTACAGAAATAGGACGTGTAACCAAAACATACGGTTTCATCTCACCAAGCAGACCAGTGTTTGCAGAGATAGAACCAGTACGTTGTGTCTGGATGCCATTTATTGGAGACATAGCCACGTCAGCTACTCCGCCAATAAGTGCCCTAGAAGCCATTCTTGAACCAGCAGTACCGCCAACAATACCACCCATAACGCCGCCACTAACAGTGCCTACAGCGGCACCTATAATACTAGCAATAAGTCTACTAGCATCACTAGACGTAACAGGTATTGCCGCGCACATAGCCGCCTGATATGCGTACCGAACATCTTCATCAATAAGCACCTCGGCGCAAGCAACTCCTGACAAGAAATCAATGTTATATATAACATGAATCTTGTGCGGTGTAATGCAGTCATTTGTGCTGATATTTACGTCTCCAACAAACGGAAGAAACAGGCTCAATCGAGTGTACGGTTCATAGTCTCTAAAGTCGTGATACTCCCTAGGTATTTCAATAGTACCGCAATCAAACTGCATGAACTGATTGGGTATTGTAGGCATCTTTAACTCGGTAGCGCCAATGTTGCAAATTACAGGCGACTTGACAGGACCATCAACTGGAGTAACGGCCCATTCAGTCAACTGAATAATTGCATTGATTGGGTCACCAATTATAGAAGCTATAGTACCTTGAGTAGTACCGCTATACAGAAATGCCCCGAGTTTTTGAAGATTATCAGCTGACGGGTGCCAAAGAGTATACAAACCGCCTTTTATATCTGTGTTAGGAATATCAGACGGGCCGTTATTGGCATTGGTGTAGTTATCCTGAAGCTGTCCAGACGTCTGGACTGTGTTGTCTCCATTCTGTGGTGTTGACTGAACATAATCTTCTGGATAGAAGTATTTAATAATAACATTGGGAATTGAAGGGTCATAATGAGGTGATTCCGGGTCTAAGCGAGGGTCATCTGGTTCTATAGGCGTATTAGGCGAACCCGGTTCAGTCCCAGGATTTTCATTTGACGGATTTACTTTAAAATACGTCAACGGCATATAGCAATCATCGTTCCAGTTTATAACCCTACCAGACCATTCAGTTATTTGAGGAACTGTGGTATCTCCACCGCAAGGCGGAAAATTTTCGTCCTTAGGTAACGAATAATGATGCCTACTAACACCACCGCCGCGAGTAACTCCGCCACCAGCCACAAAATGCGGAGAACCGAGCATAATACTGAAACTAGATGAACCGTGGTTAGTATCTTTTTCTCCATAACATAATCCGCCACTAGATGCAGTTTGAGTTGTGTAAATGCTAACATCAGGTTGAATTTCTATACTAATATAACTATAATATGACCCATATTCAACAGTATATGTACTATACATAGTATTATCCGAATAAATTGTAAACTTTGTTGGAAGTTCCTTATACATGTATAGCCAGTAATACGTTGAGTTTCTAAATGAACAATACCAATTACCATATGTATTTAATACATCTTGGTATCTAATATTGTCTAAATGGCTTTTGAAATATTTTAATGCCGGATTAGCATTAACTATAGTATCATCATTTAATAGTTGATTTAGAGTATAAGGTGTACCGTAAACAATATCTCCTTTAGTCAACCCTGGAGGAATTACATTAAATTCATTGTCTGAACTTGGATAACCTCCACCAATATCACTAGCCAGCCATTTCTGAACCCAACTGACAAGTTTACCCGGCACATACCAAGCGCCAGTAGCAATATTCTGAAGGGTTTTCAGAGTATATTGACCGGTTAGATAATCCCTCATAGTACTGTCAAGCATCAAGTCACGTTGCATTTTAAGCATAGTAACCGCCGCTTTTGCGTTATCGGTAATCTCAAATCCCAACGCGGCCACAATAGAACCCAGCATAGAAATAATCGAAGTGGCGCCATTTTGCTTATAATCGGTATCCGCCATTATTCTATTGCACCCCCTGACGTAGTAAGGACATATTGAATATCCTTTGTAAATCCTTTAGGAAAGTAATATTTTTGTACTTTCTTATTGATATTTATAGGCATATCGCTGTCAATCAGTCCAGACGACTGGCCTACTTCTTCTCGCTCAATAATAGGCCTAAGAGACTTTATCTGAGCAGAATAACTCATGAGAACATCACACCGCATGGACACTTCCCATACCCGCGTCCTTACAGACGTAATATCCGTGATGTAGTAATAGCGACCGAACTCGGAGATATGGCAGTAGTTGTAACCTGCGATGTTTTCTTCCGATTCAATCCTAATCTTAGGACTCAAAACGCTTGTCTGATTACGAAGTTCACCAGACAGCTGTTTTTCATTGGTGAGAACTTTTACAACTCGGTTATTCTCCGAAGCTGTCTTAAACAATGAAATTGTAAAAGCCATCTTTTATCCTTTCCAGTCCAGACGTCTGGACTAAAATAAACGGGCTGACGGGTTGCCCGTCAGCCCGTAGGTTGGTTATGCGACGTAGAACACCACGAAGTTCTCGTTGAGGTCGTTGAAGTAACCAGCGTCCATCTTGTAGAAGTAGTTGGTGAACTCGGCCTTGGCGTTGTAGTTCGTAGTGGTGCGACGGTTCATGTTGCAGACGCCCAGAGCGTCACGGTCAAACATGACGCACAGGATGCCCTTGGCGTTGACCTCGTGGCCGTTTGCCGTCTTGATGTGAATATAAGACGTGCTGGAGAAGGAAAAGTCCGTACCAGAACCCTGCCAGAACGGGACGCTCTCGGCCTTGGGAAGGGCGACAAACTGGTCATGGTAAGTGTCGCTCTGAAGGTAGGTAGACACACCAGTCTGGAACTCGGCAAGCATGACGACGTGGAGCATATCAGAAGGCGTGAAACGAGCCTTGCCGCCGACGTTGAACAGCTTGCTCATAGAGCGCATACGAATCTCGTAAAGACCCATGATGTAGGCGGCAAAACGCAGGAAATCCTTGTCGAAGATGGCCTGCTCGGCGGTCAGGGTCTTGTTGAACTTGGTGTTGTACAGATTCAGAAGATTGACAGCACGGGCGTTGCCAGCATCGGTGTATTCACCACTGGAAGTAGCGTCATGAATGGTTTCAGCAGTCATGTTGTTGATGGTCTGCATGATAAGGCCGTCCAGCTTGACAGTGAAGGACTTGTCGACCTCGTTGAAAATCATGTTGATGAAACCCATCATCTGGGCGGCAGAACTGAACGCAGACTTGACCTGACGCTCGGTGATAGAGTTCTCAATCTCGAACGTCACGCGGCTGGAGAAGAACTTGGTTTCAGCCTTGGGCTTGTGGAACACGTTGGGGTCATAAGACGTGCCGTCTTCCAGCTCCCACGACTTGTTCTCGGTGGCGACAGGCATCTCGCTGGAAATCTTTTCCAGAATGGCGCCGTACTCCCAGCCGTCCATCAGAACGGACGGGGCAGACCCCTGATAGGCTCGGTTTACGAACACGACTTTGCCGATGTGGTCGACGAGGGTTTTGACGTAGTTGTCGTAGGAAGTGGCGCCGAGAGCCTGTTTACCCATGTCGATAAGACCTTTAAGGTCAACGGTCTGAATGGCTTCTTCGCCAACAATCTGCTGCTGAACATCATTAACGATAGTGGCAACCTGATTAACAGTCATTTGAAATCATTCCTTTCTTGTGTTTAGTCCAGACGTCTGGACTTAGTAGATGGGGATTGTGAGAACGGAATCAACGTCTTTGAATACCTGCTCAAAGAAGTCGTAAATCCATATGTTGCGCTCCTGCTGGAGCAGGTTTTGGAAAGTGTTCGTACCGATGTTGCCTGTACGAGTAAGCTTGCGGGAACTCGTTCCGGCAGTTGTGTCAGTACCGGTTTCTGTGTAACTACGATTGTAGGTGTCTGTGTTGGTGCGGTCGGTAGTGTCAGTACCGGTTTCGGTTTCGGTGAGGTCGCGAGTAGTCGTATTCTCGTTGGTCGCTGTTCCGTCGGACATATCAGACGGGACAGAGGTTGACGAGTTGAAGCCCCAAATACCGTTCTGGTTTGTGTTAGTGGCAGAGCCATTATCATTGACAGTACCAGTTCCTTTACGGGTCAAATTTGGAGTTCTCTTGTCCTGTCCAGTCGTCTGGACTGTGCCAGTGTCACCTTTGGTAAGGTCAGGAGTTCTGGTCGAACTTTCGATGCCCTCTACAGTTTCTTGCATCTTGTAGTTGGTAAGAGGTTCGTAATCGACTGGCTTCATAGTAGCCCAAAGGCGCGTCCACTGAATACCGAACATCGCCCACAAAATGTTTGCAATAAGCGTTCGGTTGTCAGACGAGAGAACATCAGAATCGTTAAGACGATGATTGATGAAGTTGGAACAATAGCGTTCGCCAGAATTCCCGTCCAAATACAAAATGTCGAGGTTAGTACCGGACATTGTATCAGTCCAAGGAGCGTTTGACATTGGCGAGAATACACCGCCGTCAGTTGGGTAGTTGCTGTACACATCAATCATCTTGTTGAGATTGATTGTCTCCATCATCATCACCTTCTTTCGGTTCATCGTCAGGCTCGTTTTCCTGTCCAGACGTCTGGACTCCTTCGGCTTCTGCTTTCATTTCCTTGATTGCATACTCGGATTCCAGCTGAACATCTTCCCACGCCGAAGAAAGTTTCACTGAAATATTTGTGCCGTACATAGCGTTGACCTTCTCAAGATCTTGCTGACGACAGAGCAGCATCTGGTCAATCATGGGGAGCATAATGTCGTTGTTCAGACCCAGTTCTGCGGCAGACAAAGACTCTCGCTTCATGTTGTAGTTAGCCTGAAGTCCAAGTTCATTAAACCATTTGGATTCAATATACTGATGAAGTTCGGTGAGTTCTGAAATCTGCGAAGAACCAGAGTTCTGGCCATAGGGTTGCGCTGTGATGCCGTCAAAGAACGGTGTTGTCATGACCGCGGAAAGTTTACCTTTGACAAGGTCATCTACGAACTTGTCCGCCGCGTCTTTGTCGCGGTCATTGTCAGCCCGCAAGAACGTCTGGATACGCTTGTTGATTGACGCCATACGGATAGAAATGAAGTTTTCAGCCAAGAGGGTTGCATACCGGGAGCAAAGCGGTTTCAAGCCCTCAAGGAGGAAGTCATTTCTGATTATCTCGCAATCCTTGTGGATTTCCAACGAAGCCGAGTATTCGAGAGCCGGGTTAGCGACTGTCAATACCGTGGGCTGGTAGTAGACGTCGGGAACCCCACCCAGGCCACCCCACATTGCGTAGAGTTCACCGCGAACTTTCACTATGCCAGAGAATCCAGACGTCTGGACATAGGCTTCCAGAAACTTAGGAGGAATAGTATCAGGAAGCCCTGTGTACTCAAACATAGCCTGCGTGCGGATAAGCATATAGCGGACTATGTCGTTGATTAGTCTGGTCTTATCCGTGAAATCGTAGACGACATTACCAAGGTGCAACCAGTCATTGCCGTAATCCCAGCAGGGCGTGTTCTTAGCCATCGTTCTTACTCAACAGTGCCACAAGCTGTTTAGTTGCGACAGTGTTATCGTTGATAACGCTGGTGAGTTTGGAGATTTCCTCAGAGTGAGATTCGGTCTGTTTGTTCATCTGACGGTACATCAGAAGACACATGACAGCGGGGAAACCGACAGTGGAAATAGCCTGGAGAATAAGATTTGCGTCCATTGTAACACTTCCTTTCATTATAGTCCAGACGTCTGGACTAGACCAGGCATCTAGCGATTGTTTCAGTCCAGACGTCTGGACTGTGAACTGAGGACAGAGTAGTAGCGTGGCGAAACCATGGGGATTACAATTCTGTCCCTAGTATCAGTATACCACAATATGAGGGATAAATCCATTGACATATTGCACAAACTTCGTGTACATTTTCGATGAAATATTGTTGAAATTGCTGCCGAATATTAGGAG
>ULRR01046111.1_pt1 | contig 12947 bp, 10 predicted proteins | sample 1955651 | NCBI WGS metagenome assembly ULRR01 (sample SAMEA4835688, study PRJEB28245) | human gut metagenome | biome: gut microbiome; material: fecal sample | place: Denmark | collected 2008
GCCGCCCTCTGTGTGTTTCAGATGGGCTCGCCCTGTGATCAGCGTAATCTGCATATCCGTAATCGGAGAACCGGTCAGTACTCCCGGGTGTTCTCGTTCTTCCAGATGAGTCAGGATCAGTCGCTGCCAGTTACGGTCCAGCACATCCTCACTGCATGCAGTAAAAAACTGCAGTCCGCTTCCCGGTTCTCCGGGTTCCAGAAGCAGGTGTACTTCTGCATAATGACGCAGCGGCTCAAAATGACCTACACCTTCTACCGGCTCTGCGATTGTTTCTTTATATACGATATTTCCTGTGCCAAACTCTACTGCCACATGAAAACGCTCCCAGATCAGATGCTTTAATATCTCAATCTGAACCTCACCCATCAGCATGGCATGGATTTCTCCAAGCTGTTCATTCCATACAATGTGAAGCTCCGGTTCCTCCTCTTCCAGCTCTTTGAGTTTCTTAAGCATCTGGTGAACATCACAGTCCTCGGGAAGCAGAATTCTGTAATTTAATACAGGTTCCAAAACCGGCATTTCGGATTCCCGTTCAATCCCAAAGCCTTGTCCCGGATGTGTCCGGGAAAGACCGGTTACTGCACAGATGGTTCCTGCAGGGGCCTCCTTTGCAAGCTCAAATTTCACACCGGAATAGATACGGATCTGATCCGCTTTCTCTGTATCTGTGAGAAGTTCCTTTACCTTCAATGTTCCTCCGGTGATTTTCATATAGCTTAAACGATTGCCCTGATCGTCTCTGGCAATCTTGAATACTTTTGCCCCGAACTCAGATGGATATGTCGGTGTCTCGCAGTATTTTTCCAAACCATGGAGAAATTCTTCTACACCTGTCATTTTTAGCGCAGAGCCAAAGAAACATGGGAAAAGTTTTCGCTCTTTGATTACTTTTCGGATATCTGATGTTGATATTTTCTCTGTTTCCAGGTATTTTTCAAGCAGTTCTTCATCGCAGACAGAAACATCTTCCAGAAACTGAGAATGCAGATCTGATTTTTCCCAAGTGAAATCAACGCAATTATCACTTAATCGCTTCTTTAATTCTGCCAGAAGTTTCTCTTTATCAGTTCCGTCCTGATCCATTTTATTGATAAACAGAAACGTCGGAATCTGGTATCTTGACAGAAGTCTCCATAAGGTCATAGTATGCCCCTGCACACCATCCGCTCCATTTATCACAAGAATCGCATAATCCAGAACCTGCAGTGTTCTCTCCATCTCCGCCGAGAAATCCACATGCCCCGGCGTATCCAGCAAAGTTATCCCCCTGTTCCCCAGTTCAAACTCCGCCTGCTTGGAAAAAATCGTGATTCCACGCTCCCTCTCCAGGTTATAAGTGTCCAGATACGCATCCTTATGATCCACACGCCCCAGCTTACGGATTTTTCCCGTTAAATATAAAATCCCCTCCGACAACGTAGTCTTACCTGCATCTACGTGGGCAAGGATACCAATAACAAGTTTCTCCATAGTATATTTAAAAACTCCTTTTTCTTTATAAAATCAGTAGTTATTCTTTTATCGCTTCATCTGTTAAAATCCTTTATCAATTAATTATTTTAACATACTGATATAGATAAATCCAATAGGGTTGTGTTTTTATGTGTTCATTTAGTCCAAAAGAGCCCACATTTACAGTTAATGTGGACTCCGCTTCCATTATTTTTAATATGTGGTTTTCATATTCTTTTTTTCATTCAGCCACTTATGTACAGTCTTTTCTTCTACTTTTACTCCCTGAGCAATCTGCTGCACAGATAATCCCATTTCAGCCAATGAAATTGCTGTTTCCTTTTTAGTTTTCATTACTCCTTCTGCCATACCAGCTTCATACTCAGCTTTCCTGAGTTTCCTTTTTTCCTCTTCCTCATTGTATTCAAATATACTCATAGCGACTACCTCCGCTCGATTCTTTTGCAGAAATTCTTTGAGAATTCCCTCCTGAATGCTTTCGCTCACTGCACGTTCTACTGCCGTATTCAGTTCCATTTCATTAGAATATCTGCGTACTTTGTCAACATACTGAGCATATTCTCTTAGTGTCCGACATTCTTCCATTAGTTTTTTATTATGCCCTACATTGATATTTAATGTGATGACCTTTAGTTCAAGATTTGGTTCTCCTGACATATTTTCATACGATTCTGACAGATAATCTACCCACCTATCTTCTTTTTTCTCTGTTCCATTATAAAATACGATAAAATTCGGTGTGGGTATTCTCAGTCTTGTTGAGGTATACAAGGACTTCCAATCCACCATTTTCTGATATTCGCTGGAAATGTAGAATAAGTCTCTCAAAGGCATGTTCGGGTTATACGTAGACTGATGTTCATACAGAAACAGATTCGTATTTATAATAAACGCCAGATCATTCTTCATTCCCATATAGATTGCGTTCTCAAGTGTCACAATCTCTAATTGAGCAGCATCTGTATAAGAAGTTTCATTGATTGCATTATACAGCGACAACAGATTCTTTCTGTCTGAAAACAGCATACGGAAGACTGTATCTTTGTACTTACGGTTTGCAGTTGCTGTGTTGCCTTTCAATCGGTTTCTTTTCACAATAATTTTTTTGTTCTTTCTTTTTGCCATTGGCAATACCTCCTGTTTTCCGCAGGAGTTAAAGAACATTTTGTGCTATTCTTATCACTTCTCAGCTCCTGCTTTTCATAATTAACTGGAATTAAAAGCATGGATTTCTGAATTGAGATTAGAATAATCAGACGGCAAAAATGCCTTGAAATATAAGAGAAATATGCTTTATACTTATGTTAGCATTACTTACTCTTATTTTCAAGGCATTTTATATTCTTTTTATTTTATAAATTGTATGGGAGTTACTGTTCACACACCACTATTCCGCGAGGTGTTTTGGCATGAATATGCCAAAATCCCGAGACATACAAGCCAAAATTCCATTGCCGCAGGCAATCTGGAATGAATTTTGGCTACGTTACTGTGAACGGAGTGAACAGTAACGTATGGGAACTTTTTTATTCCTTATGTGTCCCTCTGACTACTTTGATTCCACGTTCTTCTATCATATTGCAAATCTGTGTCATCCTTGGACATTCATGCTTTCCATCCGGGAGACGACAGACACCAACGTGGATGGTACTGATTTTTTCACTGACCAGTCTGTCTATCTTTTCCAGGATTCCTTTGTCTTCTACGGGGTCTGTCGGGTTGGCGCCTTTGCATCCGTTACAGGTCATCATTGCTGCCAGACAGGTATCTTCCGGATAATCCTGAAAGAAATCGGTTCTGTTCTGAAATGCTGCCAGGCATCCAACTCTGGCGCATACATTATTAGAATGAATACACGTCAAAATTCCTATTTTATTCATCTTTTTTCTCCATATATAGCAGGCCAGAGTCAAAAATTTTCCTGACTCTGGCCTGTCAATACTCAAACATTCGAAATCCTCTGATTTACTACGTAAATTGCTACTTTCTCATGTTTGACGAGTCCCAAGCTCCAAAGTCTTATCGTGCAAGCACGAACGACTTTCTGACCTTTTGACCCTGATATCATATTATAAAAATAAAATATGCATCTTCCCGCGGCTGTCATTTACCACTTCCGAATCTACCTGGTAAATCCTTTTGATCAGCTCCGGAGTGAGTACTTCCTGTGGAGTTCCATATCCTTCCAGCACACCATCTTTCAATACATAAATCTTATCGCAGTATGCCGCCGCAATATTCAGGTCATGGATAGCTGATATTACAGTTACGTTAAGTTTCTTTACCAGTTTCATCAGCATGATCTGATGTGTGATATCCAGATGGTTAGTCGGCTCATCAAGGATCAGTGCAGGTGTCTGCTGTGCAAGTGCTCTTGCCAGAATAACCCTCTGCTGCTCTCCACCTGACAGCGTAGAAAATGTGCGATCCGCAAATGCATCCATCTGTACCGTTTTCAGTGCTTCTTCAACAATCCGGTAATCTTTTGCATTATCCCGTTCCAATGCTTTCTTATGAGGTGCACGTCCCATCAACACGACTTCCCGTACGGTAAAATCAAAGTTGTAGTAATTGTGCTGTGCCACAACTGCCATTTTTCTGGCGGAGCTTTTTACGCTCATGGAATGGAGTTCTTCGCCGTCCAGATAAACGGCACCTGCATCTGGCTTCAGGATACGGTAGATGCATTTTAATAATGTAGATTTTCCGCTTCCGTTTGGTCCGATGATCCCTACCAGTTCCTTATCCTTTGACTCTATGGAAATTCCCTTCAGTATCTGTCTGGCGTGAAATCCAACCTGAATATCTTCTGTAGTGATTTTCATTACTTACTACCTCCAAATCCATAGGATTTCCGCACAAGCAGATAAATAAAGCATGGAGCACCGATAATGGATACCAGCACACCGATCGGCATCTCAGAATTCTTCAGGATCACACGACATGCCACATCACACCAGATCAGGAATGATGCACCAAGCAGTGCACTTAATGGCAGTAATCTTCTGTGGTCTGTTCCAAACAGGATTCTGATCACATGAGGGATCACAAGTCCTACAAAGCCGATCACACCCGCACAATATACTGCAAACCCAATCATTACAGAAGCAACGATCAGATAAAAAGTTCTCAGCTTGTGCAAATCAGTTCCCAGTGTGATCGATACATCATCTCCTAACAGCATCAGATTCAGATTACGATATTGCGTCCAGAAAATAATTACACAGATCAATGTAACAGGAAGCATTACACCTACTCTGCTCCAGCTTGCGCCTGCAAGGCTTCCCATCGTCCACTTCATTACTTCTGTTGCTGCATTTTTGTCATTGGTGATATAGATAACAAAATTGGAAAAAGCAGAACATACCGCACTGACAGCCATTCCGGCAAGGATCAGTTTGGCAGAAGTAGCTTTTCCGCCCATGTTTGCAATGGCAATTACTGCAAAAGAAGTGACCATTGCACCAATAAATGCAGTAACACCAACTGAATTTCCACTGAGAAATCCACCAACTCCAAGCATGATCGCCAGTGTTGCACCAAGGGATGCACCGGATGAAATACCAAGTACATACGGATCTGCCAGTGGGTTCTGGACAATCGCCTGCATAACTACGCCACAGACGGAAAGAGCCATTCCAACTGCCAGAGCCAGTAGGACTCTGGGCAGCCGGATCAACCACACAACATCGTGAACTGCGCCTTCTGCATAGGCGGACAGGCTTTTGATATGAAACAATTTATATGCAATGACACTGTAAACATCTTTCAGTGACAGACCTGCATTTCCAAAAGTGATTGCTGCAAGAATGGAAAAAATCAAAAATGCCGCAAGCCCGATAAGAACTGCCACATACATGGATGTCCTGAGCACACTGCCTTTTTTTGTCTGTGAAACCTGTTCTTTCACTGTTATGTCCTCAATCAGTCAAGATTCACATCCGGATATAATCCTTTTGCGAAAGTTTCAATACCATCCTGTGTACGTGTTGCACTTGCGTACATTTCACTGAGCATGATCGGATAAACACGACCGTTCTTTACAGCGTCAAGGCTCTGAAGTGCTTCGTCATCCTTGATAACGGCAAGCTGGCTTTCTTTTACAGTTTCCGGATCATCACCTGCATATGGCATGTATACAACAAAAATCACATCAGGGTTTGCTGCAATGATATCTTCTTTTCCTGCTGTAGAAGCATCCGGGTTTGCCAGAGTCGCACCCAGTTGTGTTACCATATCTCCACCAAGGCTCTTTGCACCATAGTTTGTAATATCTTCTCCAAGAGGTTCCAGAACCATTACGCTTGGTTTCTCTTCTACATCTGCTGTTGCTGTAAGAGTTTTATCGATCACTGCCTTTGCATCATCTACGATTGCCTGTGCTTTGTCCTGTACATCAAAAATCTTTCCAAGATTTAAGATGTCTGTAAATTCATTTTCCAGAGTTCTGTCTCCGTCAGGGCGTGTGTTTGTGTTGTAATAAGTGTTGCAGCCTTTGTCGATCCAGTCTGTTACATTTCCGAGATTTTTATCAGAAAACAGGGAGCTCCAGGATAAGATCATGTCTGGCTCCAACATCGTTACAGTCTCAAGGGATGGGGTAAATTCATCAAGATAATTTGTTTTTGAAAATGCATCTTTAAGTTCATCCGGAACTTCATTGTCAAGACCTGCAGTAGCTACCAGACGGTCTTCCAGGCCAAGTGCAAGCATGGTTTCAATGCTTCCCTGATATACAGCAAGAACTTTCTCCGGTGCCTTTTCATAGGTTGTTTCGATTTCATTTCCATCATAATCATAGGTTGTGATGGTCAGAGGATATTCTGTCTTTGTACCTTCTGCGTCTGCTGTCTTATCTGCATCTGCTGAATCCTGTGCATCTGCATCTTCCTGTGTATCAGAGTCTGCATCTGCTGCCGGCTGATTGTCCTCTTTGATTGTCTCAGAGTCTGCTCTCTCTGCTGCAAAAGCTGCCGGAGCTGCGGAAACTGCCATAGCTGCTGCCATCATAATTGCCATGATTCTTGTGGATAAATACCTGTTTTTCATTTGACTTCCTCTCTTTTCGTATATGTTATTTACCTGTTCGTGTAACCGAAAAGATGGGACTTCAGAAAAAGTAAAATAGAAGTGATAAGAATAACGGATACTTTTTACGGAAGCTCCCTCTTTACGCTGTCAGGCAGGTTTCCTGACTCACAGATCACAGAAAGTTCCCATAAAATAAAAACTGATACAACATCCATGCTTCAGCAGTTCATGAATGTTGTATCAGAAATATTTCCAAATACTCTCTGACAGCCGGATTCCGCCTTCTCACATATTTATGCAATGACATATTACAATCCCGCTTTTTTTCTGTATACAGTGGCCGCAACCGTTCAGGCATTTCACCTGATTCCCTCTCACATTATCATACACAAAATCTGCGTATGATAATGTTCACTTAACAGCTATTCAATTACGCTGATATAATTTTAGCACACTGCTTTTATAATTACAACCATATTCGAGACACATCAGAATTCTTTCTTCTCCATAAGCCGGACCCCAATCCCAAAAGATCCCATATATACAATTACTGTAAACAATACAGCTCCGGCCAATACCATTCCCCGGTTAAGTCCATTCAGCCATGCACCGACTGCGTCTGCTGAAAGTCCCATTGTTTTTATCAGAGTATAAACTACGGCAATTATAATAGCCCACATGACCATTGCAATATAACGTCCTTTTTCCGCTCCAAAATGTATTACAAGCGGGAGCGATACCGCCAGCATAAGAAGTGCCAGTGGAATGTATATCAGAGTGCCAATAATTTTCTCACTCAGGCACCCCTGAAGCTCTGCCACACCTTTACAGATCACTCCCGTTATTGCTTCAATTCCCCACGCTGCAGCCGTAAGCCCTGCTCCCAGCAGATATTTCTCCGCCACATATTGTTTTCTGGTAACCGGCAAGGTCATAAGAAACGCAAGACCATTATCAAACTCATCATAACTTATAGTCGTAATGGCAAAAATTGCTGTGACAATCGTAAAATATCCTATAGCAAAACTGACGCTCCCGCTTCCTGCCAGATTCAGGATGACTCCCATTACAACAACCAGGACAAAAAACTGTTTCTGCTGTTTCATCAGTTCTATATCCTTTACAAATAATCCCTTCATACCTGTTCCTCCATCATCACTACCAGATCATCAATCTTTCCATTCTCAATTACAACATCCGGGTAATTTTCCATATAAAATTGTTTCTGGTTTGTCAGACACCTGTATCCATAAGCTTCTTTCCGGATCTTAATAAGGTATTGCTGATCCAGTTTTTCATACTCTTCTTCTGAAACTTTAAGAACTGCATAATCTGACAGCAGTACATCTGTATCCTCATGAAGAATAATTTTTCCGGCATGGATCATATAAAAATCGTCACAAAGACTCTCCAGATCTGATGAAATATGCGAACTGATCAGAATAGAACTGCTTTCATTTTCTTCCATATATTCTCTCAGCATGTTCAGCACCTCATCCCTGGCAATCACATCCAGACCAACTGTGGGCTCATCCAGAATCAGCAGTTCTGCCTTATGACTTAATGCTGCCAGTACTTTAAACTTTGCTTTCATGCCAGTGGAAAATTCTTTGATTTTCTTGTCTGTGGGCAGATTGAATCTTCTGCACTGCTGCAGGAATTTCTCTCTGTCAAAATCCGGATATATGCTTTTCATAATATTGGCCACGCCCGCTGCTGTCAGATACATACTGAAACCTGAATCTGCAAAAACAACTCCCAGTTTCTGCTTATCCTCCGGCCTAAGCTCTTCTGCCTTTTTCCCAAAGACCTCTATCTCTCCGCCATCCGGATGAATCAAGCCGAGCAGAGCTTTAAATGTGGTGGATTTCCCGGAACCATTTCTTCCAATAAGTCCTGTAATCATCCCAGGCTGTACTTCCATAGAACAGTCCAGCGAAAAACCTCTGTAATGTTTCTGCAAATGACTGATTTTCAACATGTCTTAGTCCTCCATGATCATTTCAAAAAGATTTCTGATTTCCTCATCGTTCAGTCCACATCTTCTGCCCTTCATGATTGCCTGCTCCAGATCATGTTCTACTTCTTTGAGCTGTTCTTCCCTCATCAGGTTTTTATTTGTGGCTGCAACGTAGGTTCCTTTTCCATGAACAGTGACGGTAAATCCCTCTTCTTCCAGATTGTCGTAGGCTTTCTTCACAGTCAGGGCACTGATCTTCAGTTCCTTTGACAGACTGCGTACTGAAGGTAATACAGTGTCAGGCTGTAACTCTCCTCTGATAATCGCAGACTTAATCTGGTCTATGATCTGTTCATAAATAGGTACCATGGATGAATTATTGATTATTATATGCATATGTTTCTCCTCCATCTGTAAACAGTATATAACAGTACATAACTGTTGTCAACTGTTTTATACTGTTATACATGATATTTATTTGCTTATAATCAAAAATGGATATTCAACCTTATTTCCGGCAATCTTTCACAATCGCCTTCTCATAAAATTGAATATCCATATAACCTTAATCTAACTCTGTTTTTTCGAATTAACTTTTAGTGGAAGTCTTATGGTTACAACTGTGCCTTCTTCCAGCTGTGAGCTTATGGTAACCCCATATTTCTCTCCATAAATCATACGAATCCTTTTATTTGTATTTCTGACGCCTATACTCTTTCGCTCTTTATTCAGAACCTCTTTCAAATCTTCCTCACAGATTCCACATCCATTATCCTCTACATAAAAAAGAATATCATTTTCTTCTTCCTCTGCTGAAATCCAGATCTTCCCGGAATCCTGATAATTTTTAAATCCATGCACAATGGCATTCTCTACAAACGGCTGCAGAAATAACTTTGGAACTTCCAGACTTCTTAAATACTCCGGTATATCCATACTCACTTCAAATTGATCCTGATATCTTTTCTGCATAATTCCAATATACCGTTTAAGCCAGTCCAGATCCTCCCACAGCGGAACCAGAACATCACCATTCTGGCTGGTATACTGAAGCATTCTCGACAGATCCAAAAGCATTTTGCTGGCATTTTCCTGTTCTCCTTTAAGGCATACCCAGTTAATGATATTCAGCGAATTATAGAGAAAATAGGGATTCATCTGTATATTTAACGACATGATCTCCGTGTCTCGTTTCTGGATCATCATCTCATATTTCTCATGAACCAACATCTGCAGGTTCTGATTCATTTCATTCAGTTTTTTATAAAAAAACGCAAACTCATCCCTGTTGTCATATACAATTCTTGCAGTAAAATTACCCTCTCCTGTTTTCTCTATCATGTGCAGCGGTTTATAAACTTTTTTCCCAATCTTTCTGGAAATAAGAACAGCCGTAGTAACAGATAAAATAATTTCTATAGTTACCAGAATCAATATTGCCCTGGTAAGATCTGTAGCAATATTCTTGCTGAAAACATTAACTGGAATCATGGCAAGTGTATACCATCCCGTCACCATACTTTTGGAATAGGTTACGATATATTCCTGATTATTTGCACCGTAGTATTTTACAGTTCCTTTATTCTCCGTAATTCCCATATCAGCTGCAGTTACATTTCGAAACAGCTTTGATTCATTCTCACCGTAAGGACCAACAACACTGCCATCTTCACTCATGATATAATAAAGAATCTGAGAATTTGCCTTTGTATACTTTTTCAGCATATTATTCAGATTATCCTCTGTAAAATTAACCACCAGATACATTTGATCAGTCTTATTTTCCAGATGTTCAATATGTCCTGATTCTACCCTGCTTAACTGCAGCTTTCTGACAGCCGTAAATACATGCTCATATTCCAGAAAATCTCTCGGCATATCTTCAATTGAAAACATGTCCATATAATTATATGCCGGAATCCACACAAGTTTTCCATTTGCCTCATCTGCTGCTTTCTGTATTTTAGAACCCATAAAGCTATAATTTGGATAATAGTTCTTTTCCTTTTCGCCAAACTGATAATACGGAGTCACAATATGCGTAGAATAAACCGTGTTATTCCACGGCAGATAGTCCAATAAAATTTTTGAAATTTCCTGACTGGCACTTTCAAGCTGCATACTGTCAGACGTATCCAGATTCTGAAATATTTTATAAATTCTCGTATCTACATTTATTTTTAATGAAAATTCCTCAATATAATCCAACTTTTCATCCAGAATATCACTGACATTCTCAGCATTTTGCCACATTTGTTTTTCTGACTGCCTGATCAGTTCCTGTTTTGACAAATGGAAGATAAATAAACCCAAAAGCACAACAGGAATAATGGAAATACAAATAAATGAACTAATCAGCAGAGTTTTAAATTTTGTATATTTTAATTTTTCCATCATCACCCAACTCTTTTGCGAAATTCTTCAGGTGTCATATTATGACGTTTCTTAAATGCCCTGTTAAAATAATTGGGATCCTTATACCCTACTTCCAATGCAATCTTCCTTACCTTATCAGAAGATGTTTTCAAAAGATTCTCTGCTTTCTCCATACGAATATCTGACAGGTATTCAGAAAAGGAAATTCCGAATCTCTGCTTAAATAAAGTACTGAAATACGAAGCATTAAAATGATACAATGCAGCAATCTGCTCCAGGCTGATCTCGTCCTGGTAATGTTCCTCTATATACCGCCTGCTTTCATCCAAAGGATCTGTCTCCTGTGAATCTGCTATTTCCCGGAAAGCGATTATATTTTTTATTAATTCCGCTGACCTTTTTTTCAATTCAGAATACCACTGACTTTCGATCAGACGATTATCCAATGCATTTAATTCTGACAAGTGTTCAGCTTTCAGATAGGGCTCCATATAACGTAAGATTCTGAAAAAAAAGAATACGATTTTTCTTTTAAAAATATCCGGCTGAACACTTTTATGCTCTGACAGAACCTCTGTTATTTTTTCAAAAATTGCTTCGCTTTTTTCCAGATTTCCTTCTTTTATAGAATTCAGAATTGCTTCACTGCCTACAGAATCCTCCTGCTTTTCATCAGACAGATATTTCTCTGCCTGCAAATATCTTTCTTCTTCATAAAAAGAATACTTCATCGCGGCCATAGCCTCTTCATATGCCTTGTTTCCGCAGCTTTCCATATCCGAATACAGAGAGCTGACTGCAAAATAAATTCTGTTTTTCTCAAGTACCAGGATATTTTGAATAAACTCCTCTATCTGAGTGATCTGTTCCTGTTCAATTCTTGATCCTGACAAGGCCAACACAGCCAGCAGATTTTCTGTTCCGTTGACCTGAAATGTAATTGACGATGTATCTATCAGATGTTTTTTTATAAAATACCCTATCTCCCGTTTCATCTCTTCATTAAGAATCAGATGCTGCTTATTGATCCGGATCAACATCAGATAGCCTTCCTGTCTCAGAGGAAACATCTCACTTAAGGGCTCCCATACCTTACGTCGTGTATGGTGGATATACTGATTCAGAAGCCACTCCATATATCCATATGCAGATTCCTTCAATCGTCGTTCCATCTGATCTACTTTTTGTTTTTGAACCTGATCCTGATTTTTTGATTTCTTTATTTTCTTAATGGCACGCTTTAACTCTTCTGCATCTACAGGCTTTAGCAGATAATCACTTGCATGAAACTGTAACGCCTCTCTTGCATAGGAAAAATCTGCATATCCGCTTACAATCACAAATGCAGTTTCTGGATAATCTGTTTTTACTTTTTTTTGCAGCTGTAAGCCGTCCATTTCTGCCATACGTATATCGCTGATCACAATCTCACAGGAAATATTATTCATGATCTCCATTGCCTCCTGACCATTTGATGCTTCCCACAGCATATCGTCCGGGCATATTTTTTCAAGAAGCATAATAAGTCCTTCTCTGTGAATTCGCTCATCATCTACTACTAATATATTGTACATTTTATCTCCTGTTCTGTCTGATATATACGTTTTGATTATAGCACAACAGGTGTGCATGAACAATTGCACACCTGTCTTTACAAATTCTATTTTTTTGTTCCGTGATACATCTTATCCAATGCATCGGCATAGTCTTCCTTGGAAAGAATCAGTACCGGTATTTCTGAAACCTTACACTGTTTTCCATCCGTCTCAAGACTTGCACTGATCACTCCTGCTGCCTGTGTTTTCTGTCCCTCCACATACAGGGTTACCTGTTTCATTTTATGCTGTGTATCCTGAGGGAAAGGATGCTCTGACAGCATCACGCTCTTCTCGCCTCCTGCCAGTTCATCTGGCAAACTGATGTAAAAACCAGCTACCTTATGGGTATTCTGTGGTACTTCTCCCACCATGCATACTGCCTTATTGTCTGAAAATACAGGTTGATAATCCCAGTGATAGAATTGTTTATACTGTACTTTCCATCCATCAGGAACTTCTATCTTCACTTCTGCATTTTTCCATTCTGTGTCTGTTGACTGGCT
>ULRR01051280.1_pt1 | contig 12937 bp, 9 predicted proteins | sample 1955651 | NCBI WGS metagenome assembly ULRR01 (sample SAMEA4835688, study PRJEB28245) | human gut metagenome | biome: gut microbiome; material: fecal sample | place: Denmark | collected 2008
GGGCATAAGCAAGTGGGAAAAGGACATGACATTGCCCAACGCCGTCCAGTTCCTCGCCTTGTGCGGGATATACGGCGTTACTGATGTTATGTCAACCTTCACCGGCTCCGGCGGGAGCACCGCGGGGCTCAACTCCGAGGGGCGCAGGCTCGTCGCGGACTATATCCGCGTGCTGCTCGCCAGCGGACTGTACTCGGAGGAGCGCGACACGGAGACCGGGCGCGTCCTGCCGCTCTATACCCTCGCCGCCTCGGCCGGCACCGGCCAGTTCCTAGACGGTGACGACTGCGAGCCCATAGACGCCTCCGCCGCGCCGGAGGAGGCGGATTTCGCCGTACGCATCGCAGGCGACAGCATGGAGCCCGAGATATCCGACGGCCAGATAGTCTGGGTCCGCCGCCGCGAGACGCTCGAGAGCGGGCGCACCGGCATCTTCGTCCTCGGCGGCATGGCCTATTGCAAGCGCCTGCACGTGGACGAAAAGGGCGCCTGCCTCATCTCCGTCAACCCCGCTTATGCACCCATAATGCTCACGCCGGAGAGCGAATTTCGCGTCTGCGGCGAGGTCGTGGGCTGAGGCTCACTCGCCCGTCGCGTAGCGGCAGACGTGCGCCACGCAGCAGCCCTCGCACTTCGGTGCGCGGGCAGTGCACACCGCCCGGCCGTGCAGGACGAGGCGGTGGCAGAAGTCGGAGCTCTTCTCCGGCGGCAGCACGGCGCGGAGCGCGGCCTCGATCTTCGGGGGGTCCTTGGTGTCCACAAAGCCCATGCGGTTTGAGAGGCGAATGCAGTGCGTGTCCACCACCACCGCCCCGGGCGCGTGGAACACGTCGCCGAGGATGAGGTTCGCCGTCTTGCGGCCAACGCCGGGCAGGGCGAGCAGGTCGTCCATGTTGTCCGGCACCTTGCCGCCGTGCTTGGCGAGCAGCACCTGGGCGCAGGCGACGATGTCGCGCGCCTTGGTGTGGAAAAAGCCGCAGGAGCGTATGTATTTCTCCACCTCGGCCACGTCGGCCTCGGCAAAGTCCTTGAGCGTCGGATAGCGCTCGAAGAGCGCAGGGGTTATCATGTTCACCCGCTCGTCCGTGCACTGCGCCGCAAGGCGCACGGAGAAGAGCAGCTCGTAGTCCTTCCCCCAGTCGAGCGTGCAGTCCGCGAGGGGATAGGCCTCCTCGAGCCGGGCAACTATCTCCGCAGTCTGTTCGGGCGTTCTCATATCTATCACCGCTTTCGCATTTTTACAGCATTTTAGCATTGTTTCTCACATATTTCAACGTATTACGGAGGTCAGGCCATGCACAGACCCTTGGCAGACGAGATAAGGCCGCTCGAGCTGGACGACGTAGTGGGGCAAAAGCACATTCTCGGCCCCGGCGGACTCCTCCGCCGCGTCATAGATTCCGGCAACATACCCAATATGGTGTTCTACGGGCCCTCCGGCACCGGCAAGACGACCGTCGCAAACATAATTGCCCGCAAGACCGACCGCACGCTGCGCCGTCTCAACGCCACCAACGCCTCTCTCGCGGACATCAAGTCCATAATCGCCGAGCTGGACACCATGCTCGCCCCCGGCGGCGTGCTGCTCTACCTCGACGAGATACAGTACTTCAACAAAAAGCAGCAGCAGAGCCTCCTCGAGTTCATCGAGGACGGCCGCATAACGCTCATCGCCTCCACCACCGAGAACCCGTATTTCTACGTCTATAACGCGCTGCTCTCCCGCAGCACCGTGTTCGAGTTCAAGTCCGTGCCCCCCGCCGAGGTCGTGCCCGCGGTGAGGCGTGCGGTTGACATAATATCTCAGCGTGAGGGCATAGAGGCCGTCGTGGAACCGGGGGCGGCGGAGTATATCGCTCAGAGCTGCGGCGGCGACGTGCGCAAGGCGATGAATTCCGTGGAGCTGCTGTTCTCGGCGGCGCCGCGGAAGGACGGCGTGGTTAACATAACACTGCAAGACGCGAAGGACGCGACGCAGAGCAGCGCCATGCGGTACGACAGAGAGGGGGACGAGCACTTCGACTCCGTCTCTGCGCTGATGAAGTCGCTGCGGGGCTCCGACCCGGACGCGGCGCTGCACTATCTGGCGCGGACGCTGGAGGCGGGCGACCTCATCGGGGCCTGCCGGCGGGTGCTGGGTTCGGCCTCGGAGGACATCGGGCTGGCGTATCCGCAGGCGGCGATGATAGTCAAGGCCTGCGTGGACTCGGCGCTGCAGTTGGGCCTGCCGGAGGCGCGGCTGCCGCTGGCGGAGGCGGCGCTGCTGCTGGCCACGGCGCCGAAGTCGAACTCCGTTGTCGTGGGCATAGACCGGGCGACGACGGACATCCGCGCGGGCAAGGCCGGGCCGATACCGCGGGAGCTGCAGAACGTCCACGCCGACGGCACGGGCTTTGAGCGCGAGCAGGGCTACAAGTACCCGCACGACTACCCCGGCCACTGGGTGGAGCAGCAGTATCTGCCGGACAATCTGAAGAACGCGCACTACTATGAGTACGGCGACAACAAGACCGAGCAGGCCGCGAGGGCCTATTGGGAGAGAATAAAAGGGGAGGGCCGCTGATGGACATAAGGGTAGGCGATACGCTGCTGATGAAAAAGCCCCACCCCTGCGGCTCCTGCCGCTGGCAGGTGCTGAGGATAGGCGCGGACTTCAGGCTACGCTGCGAGGGCTGCAAGCGCGAGGTGATGGGCCCGCGCTCGAAGTTCGAGCGGAACGTGAAGGAAATAATAAGGCCGGAGACGGCGGAGGAGTGAGGTCATGTCTGTATACGGAGCAGATTTGAAGGAATTGCAGCGCAGGGCTGCACGCAAGGTGCAGCTCGACAACCAGCTGCGCGAGCTGGAGGAGCAGAGGCGAGAGCTGGAGGCTAAGGTCGAGGAGCTGGCGGCCATAAAGCACGACGAGCAGGCGGACGTGGACCGTCTCGAGTCCGGCGGGCTGGCGGCGCTGTTCTACTCGCTGATAGGCAAGGGCGAGGAGAAGCTGGACAAGGAGCGCGCGGAGGCGGCGGCAGCCGCGGGGAAGTACGAGGCCGCGGCTCGGGAGCTGGCCGACGTGGAGAACGACCTGGAGCGGTTCCGGGCCGAGCGGCGGGAGCTGGAGAACGCGGAGGAGGAGTACCGCCGCGCGCTGGAGGCGAAGGCGGAGGAGCTGCGCAGGAGCGGCTCCGGCGCGGGCCGGGAGCTGCTGCGCATAGAGGCGGAGATAGCCGCGGAGGAGAGCCGGAAGAAGGAGATAGTGGAGGCGATAGCCGCGGGCAGCGACGCGCTGAACACAGCGCAGGCGATACTCGACGAGCTGGGCGACGCCGAGGGCTGGGCGACATGGGACCTCATCGGCGGCGGTCTGATCTCAGACCTCGCCAAGCACAGCCACCTCGACAGCGCGCAGAATAACGTCTCGCTGCTGCAAAGCCAGCTGCGCCGCTTCAAGACGGAGCTGGCGGACGTAGGCTCGTCGGTGTCGGGCCTGCAGGTGAATATCGACGGGTTTATGCGTTTTGCGGACTATTTCTTCGACGGGCTGTTTGTGGACTGGATGGTGCTGGACCGGATACAGCAGTCGACGGATCAGGTGGAGGAGACCTACGCGCGCATAAAGGGCGTGCTGGATTGGCTGAACAAGTCTCTGGAGCAGGCGACCGCGCGCACGAATGAGCTCCGCACCAAGGCTGACGCCGTGGTCGTCGATTCCGAGCCCCCGCTCCTGAATTGACCACCCCGCCGCTCCCGCATCGCCGCGCGAAGCGCGTTTGAAAGTTTCGCCCGCCTTTTCAAAGGCGGCGGGGTGCAGGGGCAGAGCCCCTGCCCGCGCTCCGCTGAGCGCGGAACTCTCTTGTGCTTATTTAAGCGCAGGAGGGGGTCTAAGGGGGAACCCTCGCCGGGGGTTCCCCCTTTTATTTTATTGCACTTTGTACGTGTGCGCCGTTTCCTTGGGAGGTTTTTGTTACCCCCTACTGCCATTCGACCCCATTTCTTTGGTGCTTGCCCAAAGAAACGGTGTCGAGCCGCCAAAGAAAAGCGCTTTTTTACCCCGGCGGCTCCACCATCCGCGTGAGCGCTACCTGTAGGTAGTAGGAACGTTCCTCGCCCGACTTGGGGCTGGGGGCTGATGGGATTTTTTGGTGCGCACGCACAAGCGTAAAGAAAAAGGGGAACCCTTTTTACGGGTTCCCCATGAAGTCTTTGAAAATACGGCGAGACTGCTAAGCTTGGGGCGGGTCGTCGGAGTCGTCGTCCTTGACCCACTGCTCCTCGATGCGCTTCTGGCGGCGTTTGAGGGCCAGGTGCTGTCTCTCGCGGACGCGGTCGGAGAGGCGCTCCCAGGCCTCCGGGCCGGCGTCCCAGCGCAGCCACAGCCAGCCGCGCCGCAGCTGGCGCACTATCAGCCACACCGCGCAGATGACCGGCAGCAGCGCCGTCAGCACGATGGCTATCAGCAGCGCCGCAAGCGTGTCCTCCGTCAGGCGCGCCGCGTTCTCCCAGTACGGGAACGCCACTCCCGCCGTCTGCATCGACCGCGTGCCGTAGGCGCGCACGACCTTCAATATGCTCAGCGGGCTGAACCGGCCCGTGTTCTGCACCACCTGCGCACCCTGGAAGCCCTCGGTTGCGAGGCCAAGCGTGAAGCCCGAGATGGGCTCTGCGCACACAAGCTCGTAGCAGCTCACGCCGCCGCTCCCCGTTCCCAGCAGGCTCTGGAGGGCGTCCAGGTGCAGGAAAACCTGACCCGTCGTCGCCGTGTAGCTCTTCTCGGTGGACTTGTCGCTCTCGATGGCGACCACGCCCGCGACCACGAAGGGCTTGTTGTTGATGACCACCGTCATGCCCGCGAGGTCGTAGCTGCCGAAGATCTGCCAGGCCAGCTTCTCGTCGAGCACCACGCGGTCGTGCATCAGGTCGTTCTCGTCAAAGTAGCCGCCGGAGCGCAGCGTCAGCTGGTGGAAACTGAACCAGTCCCCGCCCACGCCCGTGGCCGCGACGGTGGCCTTGCCCTTGTTGCCCTCCACCGTCAGCTCGCCGGAGCCGCTGTAAGCGTCCTGCCACAGCGGCGGCGCGCCGTCCTTGGCCTCCAGCGACACGTCCAGCAGTTTGCCGTTTATCGTGGAGCGGAAGGTGTATATGTCCGCGATGCTCTTCTCCTTCCCTACCGGGAAAAACACGGAGACCTGGGCATAGCGCTGCTCGCCCTCGCCCTCGTATCGCTCCGCCGCCTGCTGGGTCAGCAGCTGGCCCGAGCGCGCCGAGTAGACAAAGCACAGCACGCAGCAGGCCGCGGTCAGCGCGAGGCAGACGATCAGCAGCGCGATCTTGCCGCGGCTGAGCTGCGGCCGCCGCAGGCGCACGGCGGGGAGGTTTATTTTCGGCTTTGTTATGCTCTTTTTCTGCTTAAGTCCGCTTATCTTCATCCCTTATCAGTCCGGAAGGCGCACGAGCATGCCGTCCTCGACCGGCTTAGTCGCCGTGGTGAGGACCATGTCGTAGGCCGAGAGGCCGCCGGAGACGGCCGTGTTCACGTCGTCCTTTGCAAGCTCGGTCACGTCCACGCGGGTCGCGACAAAGCGGTTGCCGAGCGGGCTGCTCTTCGCCACGATGACCAGCACGAAGCTGCCGTTGGAGTCAGAGCGGATGGCGCTGTTCGGCACGATGGTGTCGTAATTCTGGCTGCGCTGGCCGATCGAGATGGACACCTGCGTGCCGCTCTCAATCTCGCTGCCGGTGACGTCGAACACCAGCTGCTTGCCGGGAGCGCTGGCCTGCTGGCTCTGGGTGTCCGAGCGGATGCCCACCAGCTTGCCCTGCATGTCGGATCCGCCCCAGTAGCCCGTGGTGATCTCCGCCGCGTCGCCTATCGTGACCTTCTGGGCCTGCTCATTGGTGACGCTCATGGACACGGTGTAGCCGCGGTCCGGGACCTCGATGGTCATTACGGCGTTGGCCGGGTCGGTGTTGTTTCCGGCGGAGACGTTGATGTCCTTGACCACGCCGTTGACCTCGGAAACGATCTGGCCGCCGGTGACGTTGCCGTTTTCGTCCTTCTGGCCGCCGCTGAGCTGGGCGATCTGGTCCTTGAGGTTCTGTATCTGCTTGGCCATGCGGGAGAGCTCCAGGTTGTCCAGCTTGGAGGTCTTGACCAGGGTCTCGAGTGCGGTCTCGGCGCTCACGACCTCGTCCTTCGCCGCGTCGTAGGTGGTCTTTTTGGCGCTAATCTCGTCGTACTCGGCCTTCATGTCCTCCATATAGCGCTGGGCCTCTTTGACCCTCTGGTTGAGCTCCGCGTTCTGCGGCTGCGCCTGCTTGAGGGCCTTGTCATAGGCCTCCACGGCCTTGTCATAGGCATTCTTCGCCTCAACGATGGCGCTGTAACCCTTGGCTATGTCCGCGAGGTTCTGGCTGGGCAGATTCCCAACGAGACTGGAATAGGTGGAATCGTTTATATCCACGCCGGATATGCCCAGGTTTCTGCGCTCGGCGGCGGTGTTCTCCGCATATTCGACGAAGTAGCCATTGACGGTGGAATCGCCCGCAGCGGAGAAGGCACCTGCAATGGCCTCGGCATAGGCGTTCACATCAGCGTAGTGGCTGCCGCTCCTGTACGCGTCCTTGGCAAGCTGCTCTATGAACGCGCTCTCCTTGTCATAGCGCACCTGGCTGGAATTATAGGCCAGCTTGGCCTCGTTTGCGGCGGTCTTGAGGGAATCGAGGGAGTCGGCGCCGGTGCCTTCGACGTAGCCGCCGGCGGCCTCGAGCTGGTCGGAGAGGCGCTGGTGCTCGTCCTGGGCGGCCTCGTAGCGCAGCTTGGCGAGCTCGACCTCCTCCGCCGTGCAGACGTTGGCGTCGCGCTTGGCTATGGCCTCCTGCAGCTTCTCCTGCGCGCGGGTGACCTCGCTGCTGCCGCCGCCCATGTTGATGAGCTTCTGCTGGTAGGAGTACTGTGCGTCGTCCAGCTGGGTCTGGAGGTCCTTGAGCTCGCTGCCCTCGCCCGCGGCGAGGAGTATCAGCACGTCGCCCACCTTGACCTGCTGCCCGCGCGAAACGAGCACGGACTGCACCTTGCGCGAGGTGCTGGTCTTGACCTCATAGGTCTCCTTGGCCGAAATTGTGCCGGTGCCGCGGATCTGGGTCGTGATGGCGCCGGACTGGACATACTGCACCGCCGCCTCGGGCAGGGAGGCGTTCATTATCGTGTTGGAGAAAAAAGTCAGAACGAGCATGACCGCCAAAAATATGATGGCGACGTTCTTGACCCAGCCCCTGTTTTTGACTTTCTGCTCAGTCATCTTGCAATTTCCTCCGTCTTTCGTATAGCTTCATGGGCTCAACCCTTTACCGAGCCCTGGGTGGCGATGCCTTCGACCAGGTATTCCTCGCCGTGGAGGAACAGCAGCAGCGTGGGCACCATGTATATCGTGGCTATGGCGAAGGCCAGGCCGACCTCGCCGGTGTTTATCGTGGAGAGGTACACGGAGAGCGGCTGCTTCTCGGCGTCGGGCAGCAGGACTATCGGCTGCTCGACCATGTTCCAATAGTCGATAAACACGAGTATCGCGATGGAATACAGCGCCGCGCGGCACTGGGGCATGCAGACCCGGGAGAACACCTGCCACTCGCCCGCGCCGTCGATCTTGGCGGCCTCTATGAGCGAGTACGGTATCCTGCGCATGAACTTGGTGAGCAGGAACACCGAGAAGGGCGCGAAGGCGCCCGGCAGGACTATGGCCCAGCGGGTATTGAGGATGTGCAGCCACTGGGAGACGAGGTAGTTCGGCACCAGCGTGACCTGATAGGGCATCAGCATGAGGATGACGTAGAAGAAGAATATCGCCGCCCTCACCTTGCCGCGCCAGCGCGTGAAGCCGTAGGCCGCTATGGAGGCTATGGCCACCTGGAACACCACGATGGGCACGACCAGGATGACCGAGTTCCAGAACTTGAGCAGGTAGTCCGGGCTCTTCAAAAGCACGGTTATGTACTGGTCAAGCGAGACCTTGTCCGGGATGAACTTGAGGTTGACCTTCTCGGAGATGTAGGTCTTGCCGCCGGTGGAGGCGGCGTTCTGGAAGATGACGCCGTAGTTTGCGCTTATCTCCGACTGCGTCATGAAGGAGTTTGAGATGGTCAGCAGCGTGGGCAGCAGGAAGATGACCGCCATCACGGCGCAGACGACGAAGATGACGCCGCGGGAGAAGTATTTCTTTTTCCTCATCCCTCCACGTCCTTTCCGAACCAGTCCTCAACCTTGAACAGGACGGCGATGATGACGACCATGGCAATGGCCATGACCACCGCGGCGGAGGACATCTTCTGAAAGTCCAGGGAGTTGAAGGTGTTGTTCATGAAGTGCTGAAGCATGTACAAACTGCTCACCGGGTAGCCGCCCGTCATGAGATACACCTCGCGGAAGACCTTGAAGGAGCTGATGAGCGAGAGTATCGTGACGAAGAGCACCGTCGGCGAGAGGTAGCGCAGCTTGATCGCGAAGAACTTGTACGTCTCGCTCGCACCCTCGACATCCGCGACCTCGAGCAGCTCCCGCGGGATGTTCGCCAGCGAGGACATGAAGAGGATCATGTTGTAGCCGAGGTTCTTCCAGAGGAAGAGCGTGAGTATGACGATCTGGCCGTATTCGGACTTTATCCAGTCTATCTTGGCGATGCCGAAGAGGGCCGTGAACTCGTTTATGACGCCGTTGTTGCTGAAGAGCACCTGCCAGATGAGCACTACGGAGGCCACGGGGACCATCATGGGGCTCAGGAAGAAGGTGCGGAACTGGCTCTTGAGCGGTATCCTCGCCTCCAGCAGCATGGCGAGCCCCAGCGAGAGGATGACCGCCAGCGGCACCGCGAGGGCCGAGAACGTGGCCGTGTTCTTGGCCGCGTCCCGGAAGGCCGAGTTCTGAAAGAGCGCGATGAAGTTGTCCAGGAACACAAACTCCGGATTTATGGAGTTGCGTATCACGGAGTAGTACACCACGACGCAGAAGGGCAGGACGAAGAAGATGAGGACCCCTAGCACGCTGGGGCCGATGAAACAGAGGCTCAACGCCAGATCTTTGAGCTTTCTGCTCCTGCGCTCCGCTGTCAGGCGCTCGTGCCTGCGTGCCAAGGATCTCATTCTCCTTCATCCCTCCCGGATCTTCTGGTTATGCTGTCTTTCTGTATTATACTACTTAGGACAGCAAAGCTCAACCTTAAATATCACAATTTGTGCGGTTTATTTCGACAAAATATACACTATCTTGTATCTATTTTGTTTCTTTAGTGTCACCTTTGCTCGTTGACGTAGATGGACACGCGGTTCTGGATAGTGGCGGCGACATCCTGGGCGGTCTTTTCGCCGGAGAAGTAGTAGGCCACTTCCTCGTTGATTATGTCGTTTATCTGGCTGGTGTTGTAGTCGGCAACCATGCTGGTGTTGTCGATGATGTCGGCGATGAGGTCGGCATTCTCCTGGGTGAACTTTATCTCCTTCTCCTCGCCGGTGCTCTCGTCATAGGTGTAGTAGCTCTGGCCGACCATGTTCTTGATGTTCTCGTCGAAGAGCTCGCGGTTGGTGACGAAGCCGTAGCCGTAGTTCTCCTGGTAGTCACGGGTCAGCAGGGTGCGCACGAAGCTCCAGGCGGCGTCCTTGTCGGCGCAGGTGGAGGAGATGGCAAGGCCGGTGCCGTTGGAGTAGAACACGGCGCCGCTGCCCGGCACGCCGGGGTAGCCCTTGAGAGTCATCTCGCCGTTGAACATCTCGGAGTAGTAGGTGTAGGAGTAGGGGTCGGACAGGCTGAGCATGACCAGCAGCTGGCGGCCTTCCTTGATACGGGTGCTGTCGTTGTCCTCGGGTGTCCACTCGTGGTTCTCCCAGTCAAAGGTCTCGGGGAAGCGGTTGGCAAACTCCATGAGGGAGATGAACTCCTCGGAGTCGAAGCTGCACTCGCCCGTGTTCCAGTCCACGAAGTTGGAGAGGTTCATCGTGCAGATGCTGGAGAACACGTCGTTCCTGGTGGTGCCGAGGCTGAAGAGCTCGCAGCCCTCGGGCATCTGGTCAAGCGCGGCGAACATGTCGTCATAGGTCCAGCCGGGCTCGGTGCCAATGATGGAGGACGGGCCGGCTATGGTGCGCACGGCAAAGCCGCTGGTGACCTCGTAGAGCTTGCCCTCCTGGCTGATGGCGTTGAAGAAGGGCTCGACCACGCCCGCACGGCCGCCTATCTCCTCGTCCGCCTCTATGTAGGGCCAGAGGTCCTCGAAAAGGCCCTTCGCGCCGAAGGTGTCCATGGGCAGGCTGTCGGTTATGAGGATGTCGGGCACCGCGCCGGAGCCTATCTCGGTGATGAGCTTGGTCAGACCCGCGGTGTAGTCGTCGTCGGTGTTGAACTCGGAGTAGTCGCGAACCTCGATGCGGTAGTCGCTGCTCTTGCGGTTGAAGTCGAGCACCATGTTCTTGACGTCGTAGTTAAGGTAGACGCAGGCAAGGGTCAGCGTGGTCTTCTGCGGGACCTGGTCGTAGGGGGTCTTCTTGAGCGTGATGAGGTAGGTCGTCGCGCCCTCGCCGGTGTTGGAGTACTCGCTGGAGAGGCAGACGATGTCTCCGCTCTCGGTTATGCTGGCAGAGCTGACGTTGCTGGAGTTGACGTCGCAGTTTATCCAGGTCACCAGCTTCTCCTCGGTATCGGTGGCCATGGTGTAACCGTAGAAGCTCTCGCCCTTGTTGTAGCAGAGGTCATAGCCACCGCCGGAGGGGGCGGCGCTGTAGGCGTCGGTGGGCAGGCTGGCGATGGACTCGCCGAGCTTCATACCCGTCATGTCCACAGGGCAGAGGTCGAAGGAGCTGTAATCTTCGGAATAGACCAGGGCGGCCACGCTGCCGTCGGCGAGAGCGATGATGTTGCCCACGCCGGTCTGCTCGGTGCTGAGGTCTATGCTGCCGGTCACGTTGCCCTGGGCGTCGAGGATGGTAAGGGCGTTGCCGCCGGTCATAAGCACGGTGTTGCCCTGTCCATCGACGGCAAAGGCGGAGACATAGAAGTAGTCGCTGTCCTCAGTGAGGCTGGAGAGGTCGATGCAGAGCTTCTCGTTACCGGCTGCGTCGAAGACGCGCAGGTTGTATTTCTGGACGGAGGTGTACTCCACCTGCTCATCTCCGCCGGGCATGGGCTCGGGCACGGCCACGGCCACGTCGGAGCTGGTGGCCGCGAGCGGGGTAACGCCCGCGTCGACGCTGCCCTCCGCGGCGTCGGTACCGCTCTCATCGCCGCTGCCGTCGCCGGCGCTCACGGGGATGGAGTAGTAGACGTTCTCGATGATGGCGAAGCCGCCGTCGGGCGTGGCGCACATGTTGTTTATCCAGAAGCTGCCGCCCTCGGCCTCAGCGGGCATCTCGGGCTTGACGTAGCCCTTAACATTCTTGAGATCGCTGCCGTCGAGCTTCACGGAAAAGAGCGCGGGCTCGGTGCGGGTGTAGGTGTACTCCTCCATGACGGGGTTGCCCTCCTCGTCGAGGATGGGGTTGCCGTTCTCGTCATAGCTCGGGTACTCCTCCACGATCTCCTCGCCCTCTACCTCGCCGGCGACGTAGATGAGGCCGCCGGAGACCACGGTGTTGTAGACATAGCCTATGTCGCTTCCCAGCTCCGTGTAGGTCGGGACGTAGGTGTATTCCGGCGTCTCGGTGTCGGTTTTGCCGTCGCCGCCTCCGCAGGCGGAGAGCAGGCCGAACACCATGGCCAGAGCCATGATAAGGCAGAGCGTTTTCTTCATTTTCATCTTCTTGTCCTCCATAACATATTGTCAGCCCAATTCACTGAAAAAGGCCGAAACTTGCCTGTTGAGCGCCGCGGCGGTCTCCTCGGCGGAGGCCTCCCCGGCAAAATACGGCGCGGCGGCCGTGTCTATGAGCTCCGCGAGCCCGGCGGGCAATGTCCTTGCGCAGGTGCCGGCGGCGTCTATCGCGCGGTAGAGCAGCGTGGCGTCTGCCTCGCTCATGCCGTCCTGCATCTCGTGCGTGATGAGCGCGTCGAGCCGCTCCATCACGATGGGCAGCCCGGTCCCGCCCGAGGCTGCGTGGGCCTTGACCAGCTCGCGCACCAGCCGCCAGGCGGCGTCCGTGTGCGCGCAGCCGGAGCTTATCGCGAGCTCCGCTCCCACGGCCTTTGCTGCCGTGAAGCCGCCCTCAGCCCCGGGCAGGCCCGTGAGCGCCGCGCCGGAAAAGAGCTCCGTGAGCCCCCAGGCCGCAGATGGGCTCCTCAGTTCGGTGCGCAGCAAAAGCTGCCGCCCGGCATGTATGCGCTCGCTGCTCTGCTCCCCCTCGGGCAGATAGTCCTCCGGGTCTGCTGCGCTCTCCGCCGGGAAGGCGGCGCAGAAGTCCAGCAGCGCGGCAAAGTCACCGCCGTCAAAGCGGCCCTTGCCCTCGGCCCAGTCTATGTACCGGTCCGGCTCCGCCCCGACCAGCGAGAGCAGCAGGCCCGGCCCCGTCGTGCCGTACTCGAAGAGCTCGCGCCCCGTGCCCCGCGCGGCGAGCGCGGCGTCGTAGCTCAGCGCCGCGTTCAGGCCCGCCGGGCCGAAGGCGGTCAGCACCGAAAAGCGCGTTGGAAGCGTGTAAAGCCCGCCGTCCGTCTCAAAGGCCGCGAGCACGGGCTTGACCAGCGCGTTTTTGAGCTCCGCGTCGCCCTCGAGCAGGGCGCCGAGTTCCGCGAGCCGCCCCCGCGCCGCCGCGGCGGCGGTGGAGACGCCGGAGCAGTTGAGTATGTCCCCCGCACTCCCGGCGAGGAGGTCGGCCTCGAAGCGGCGGCGGCCCTCCCCGGGCTCGGCGTCGCTGGAATAGCGCGAGTAGTCCCGAACCGTGACGCAATACTCAGTCTCCGCGCGGTTGAACTCCACTATGCAGCGGAGCGAGGTGTCGTCCAGGTCGAGGCAGGCGTAGGTCAGCGCAGTCCTGCGCGGGG
>ULRR01036904.1_pt1 | contig 12931 bp, 10 predicted proteins | sample 1955651 | NCBI WGS metagenome assembly ULRR01 (sample SAMEA4835688, study PRJEB28245) | human gut metagenome | biome: gut microbiome; material: fecal sample | place: Denmark | collected 2008
TTTCCAGCACACTGCCCGCGGCACGCGGCGGCAGCGCCGCGTGCAGACACGCCCGGGCCGCGCGGAGCAGCGCCTCCTTGCCGGAGAGCAGGTAGATGCTGGCGGCCAGTGCCACCACGGCGTTGCCCGCAGCCCCCGCCGCGCCGGAGACGAAATCCGCCGCCGCACGCGCCGCACTGTGGGACAAACCGCCGAACCAATTTTGCAGTGCCGTGCCCACCATCTGCACAAGCTGTTCCGCCGTGGCCGTATCGATGCCGAACGTATTTTGCACCCAGACCAGCAGGCCGCGGATGGTCTCCTCATACGCGCCGAGCCGCCCGGCAAAGGTCGTCACGCTCTGCACGAGCTGCGGGACGACGAGCGCCGCCAGCAGCGCCAGCGCACCGAAAAACAGCGCATAGCTGACGGCCATCGCCCCGCCGCGCCTGCCGCCAAAGAGCTTTTGTGCAAAAAAGCGCGTTGGTATGTCCAGTACATAGGCCAGCAGCAGCCCCCAGCCAAACGGTGCCAGCAGCCCGAGAAACGCCCCGGCCCCGCGCAGCACGTCCGGCAGCCAGTCTGCCGCGGCAAACACCGCCGCGACGCCCGCCGCCAGCAGCAGCCAGTCCTTCATCGTGTGGGGTGTGCGGTCAAAACAGTTTTTCATTGTCGCTCCTCCTGTTTTGTGGTACACTGTTTACAGCGCATACTTTGTTCATCTTACTTGCTTCTGTTATACCACTTTTTTCCAAAAGGTAAAGAGCCGTATGATTGAAAATTACAATAATTTACGGAAAACCGATGTTTTTCGTGAAAATTCTCGTCAGCGCCCGCCTGCCGGGCGCGTCGGTGCTGTAGGGGGCGGTGTCCCCGACGCCCCGGGCACTTTGCTGCAGCCGCACACATCCCGGCGGCATGAGGGCATGCCGCCCTACATTCCCCCTTACAAGCAAACTGTAGGGCGGGGTGCCCTCACCCCGCCGCGGAGGGGGCAAGACCCCTCCCTGCAAAGCCGCTCGAAAGAGGGCTGCAATCCTTTGCACTTTTCTTGCAGTTTTGTAAAATTTCTTCGGCAATCTTGACAGAATACCGTCATAATGTTAAAGTGGTCACAAAGCCGCTTTCTGTCCCTGAAAGGAGATTTCCATGTGGTTTGATACGATTTTATGGCTGGTTGCCGTCGTGGCGTTCATCATGGTCGAGGCCGCCACAACGGCGCTTGTCTCGGTCTGGTTTGCGGTGGGCGCTGCCGCAGCCATGCTGGTCAGCTTTTTTAATGTCGGCTTTGGCTGGCAGATGCTGGTTTTTGCCGTTGTATCGGCCATTACGCTCGGCCTGATGCTGCCCCGGCTCATCAGTCGGCGCGGCGCGCACCGTGCCCCTGTCACGAACGGTTCGCCGCTGACCATCGGCAAGCAGGGCGTTGTGCTTGTGGACATTGAGCCCGGCCTTCCGGGCCGGGTCCGCGTGGACGGCCTGGACTGGCAGGCCCGCGCCGAGGTCACACTCCCGCAGGGCACCCGCTGCAAGGTCGTGGCCGTGGACGGTGCGATCCTTATTGTCGCTCCCGTGACCGCTGACGCGGCTGCGGTTTAAATCACAAAGGAAAAAGGAGGACCCCCAAATGCTGTTAGTCTTTGCCATCCTGCTCATCATTATTCTGGTGGTTTTGGTGCGCTGCATCGTTATTGTGCCGCAGTCCAACGCCTATGTCACCGAATGGCTCGGCGTCTACAAGGATACCTGGGGCGCGGGCCTGCACATCCGCACGCCGTTTGTCGAGCGCATCTCCCGCAAGGTCTCGCTGAAGGAGGAGGCCGCCGACTTCCCGCCGCAGCCCGTCATCACCCGCGACAACGTCACGATGATGATCGACACCGTCGTTTTCTTTCAGGTGTTTGACGCCAAGATGTACGCCTACGGCGTGAACCGCCCGATCCAGGCCATCGAGAACCTGTCCGCCACGACGCTGCGTGACATCATCGGCTCGATGACGCTGGACGAGACCCTGACGAGCCGCGACCTCATCAACACGAAGATCACCGCCAGCCTTGACGAGGCCACGGACCGCTGGGGCATCAAGGTCAACCGCGTCGAGCTGAAAAACATCGAGCCGCCGGTGGAGATCCGCCAGGCCATGGAGAAACAGATGAAGGCGGACCGCGAGAAGCGCGCCTCCATCCTGCTGGCCGAGGGCGAAAAGCAGGCTGCCATCACCCGCGCCGAGGGCGAAAAGGAGTCCGCCATCCTGCGTGCCGAGGCTGTGAAGCAGCAGCGCATCCGTGAGGCCGAGGGCGAAGCCGAAGCCCTGCTGACCGTCCAGAAGGCACAGGCCGATGCCATCCGTATGATCAACGAGGCGAACCCCAACCACAACTATCTGGCCCTGCGCAGCATGGAGGCCATGGAGAAGGTCGCTGACGGCAAGGCCACCAAGTTGATCGTGCCCAGCGACATGCAGAATCTCGCCGCAACCGTGTCCGCGATCAAGGAGATTTCCGGCGAAGTGACCGAATAAAATTTTACATTCTGTTTTCCCTGCCCGCGGTGTTCTGCCGCGGGCAGTTTTTGTGGGGACGAACGCCGGCGGAAAGGCGCGAAAGCCTCGCCCGCACTGCTCCTTTCCCGCAATTTTTTCTTGCGTTTTCCACAAAATCAGGTTATAATATAAGCAGAATAGTATGCCTTTTTGCGCATACTACATAAAATATTGCGAGGTGTATCAGTATGAAGGAACCTATGGTCATCACTATGGCGCGTGAGTACGCATCCGGCGGCAGCGAGATCGCACAGGCCGTTGCCGACAAGCTGGGTATTCCCTTATATAATAAGGAGCTGATCACCCTTGCCGCCAAAAAGAGCGGTCTGACCGAGGAGGCCATTGCCGCCAGCGAGAACCAGCGCAGCGGCAGCCTGATCTACAGCCTGTACATGATGGGCAACACGATGCCCCTGGCTGACCAGGTCTACATTTTGCAGAGCAACGTCATCAAGGAGCTGGCCGCCGAGGGTCCCTGCGTCATTCTGGGCCGCTGCGGTGACTACGTCCTGCGTGAGCGCCCCAACGTGCTGCGCACCTTCGTCTACGCGCCGCTGGCGACCCGCACCCAGTTTGCCAAGAGCCGCCCCGACGCCAAGGACATGCCGGACCGCCTGTGGGAGACCCAGCTGGCCAAGCATGACCGCGCCCGTGCAAGCTACTACAACTATTACACCGAGAACCGCTGGGGCGAGGCCAAGAACTACGATCTGTGCCTGAATGCGACCCTGGGCCGCGAGGCCTGCGCCGACCTGATCGTGGCCGCCGCCAAGGCTATGCAGGAAGCCGACAAGTAAAAAGGAGCCTTTCACTATGCTGCGCTATGTCAAAAACGGAATGCTGCTGTTGAGCGTCGCGTATATCGTCATCGGTATGCTGCTGCTCATCATGCCCGAGACCAGTCTGCTCTGGATCTGCAACATTTTTGGTGTTGTGGTGCTTGTCACCGGCATTGTCTGCCTGATCCAGTATGCCCGCATCCGCGGCACCGGCTTTACCGCGCCGTTCATGCTGGTGGGCGGCGTCATCACGGCGGGGCTGGGCATCTTCACGCTGGCAAAGCCGCAGGTAGTGACCAGCTTTCTGCCCATTGTGTTCGGCATCTTCATCGTCGTTGACGGCCTGAGCCGCATCGGTACCGCCATTGACCTTGCCAAGCGCAAGGGGCAGAAATGGTGGTTGCTGCTGCTGTTCAGCATCGTATCCGTTGCCTTGGGCGTACTGCTGGTGCTGCACCCGTTTGATGCGGCGGTCAGCGCCGTCATGCTCTGCGGCATCCTGCTGATCGCCGAAGGTGCGCTGAATTTAGGCTGCATTCTCTACGCCGCCATGGAGCTGCGCACACTGGACCGCATGGCCTCTGCCGCCGCTAATGCGGCCTTGGGTGCCATCGGCGATGCCCTGGACGAGGCCGAAGCCGCCGAGAGCGATGTCGGTAGCGACGGCCCTGTGGTGTACGACGCCGAGAGCAAGGATGTGTCGGAGGACGGTGAATAGCCGTTCCGTGACACCGTAGGGGCGCATTCTATATGCGCCCGCAGCGCCGTGCCATCAGCAAACGGGCACGGGCGGATATAGAATCCGCCCCTACAAGCTCCGTTTGTCCTTATTTTGTTTCCCGCGCGAAGAATCGCGAGTTATGTTTAAAGGAGAGAACCCCTATCCATGTATGACCTTATCATCGTAGGCGCCGGCCCTGCCGGCATTTTCACCGCGCTGGAGCTGCTGCGCAAGAGCAGCACCCCCCACAAAATTTTGCTCGTCGAAAAGGGCAAGCCTGTGGAAAAGCGCCACTGCCCCAAGGATAAAACCGGCGTCTGCGTAAACTGCAAGCCGACCTGTGCCATCACCACCGGCTTTTCCGGCGCGGGCGCATTCTCGGACGGCAAGCTGTCCCTGTCCTATCAGGTCGGCGGCGAGCTTCCCGACCTGATCGGCGAGGATTTCGCGCAGGAGCTTATTGACTACACCGATAAAATTTACCTCGAGTTTGGCGCCGACCCGAAGGTCGAGGGCATCTACGAGGGTCCCGACATCAAGGACATCCGCAAGCGCGCCATTCAGGCGGGTCTGCAGCTCGTTGACTGCCCCATCCGCCATCTGGGCACCGAGAAGGCCCAGCAGCTCTACCTGAACATCCAGAACTATCTGGCCGACGCCGGTGTTGAGATGCTGTTCAGCACCGAGTGCGAGAACATCATCCTCGAGGGTTCCGTCTGCAAGGGCGTCCGCCTGCGCGAGAAGGACGGCGTCCGCGACGTCTACGCCAAGCAGGTCGTTATTGCCACGGGCCGCCGCGGTGCGGACTGGCTGGAAAAGATCTGCGCCGAGCACAACATTGCCCACAAGCCCGGCACCGTTGACATCGGTGTCCGTGTTGAGTGCCGCAACGAAATCATGGAGAAGATCAACAAGGTCCTGTATGAGGGCAAGCTGATCGGCTACCCGGCCCCGTGGCGCAACAAGGTGCGCACCTTCTGCCAGAACCCCGGCGGCTTCGTTGCGCAGGAGAACTACGACAACGATCTGGCCGTCGTCAACGGCCATAGCTTCAAGGAGAAAAAGAGCAACAACACGAACCTGGCTATTCTGGTCAGCCACAACTTCACCGAGCCGTTCAACCAGCCCATCGCCTACGCGCAGAAGGTCGGTGAGCTGACGAACATGCTGGGCGCGGGCCACATTCTGGTGCAGCGCTACGGCGATATTCTGGACGGCAAGCGCACTTGGGCCAACGAGCTGGCCCGTACGAACGTCCGCCCGACGCTGAAGGACGCCGTGGCCGGTGACATCACCGCCGCCATGCCCTACCGCGCCATGGTCAACATCATCGAGTTCATCAAGATGATGGACGAGGTCGTGCCCGGCTTTGCCAGCCCCGAAACGCTGCTGTACAGCCCTGAGCTGAAGTTCTACTCCAACAAGGTCAAGATGGACACCGATCTGGAGACGAACATCGCGGGTCTGCACTGCCTGGGCGATTCCTCCGGCTGGACCCGTGGCCTGATGATGGCCTCCGTCATGGGCGTCCTGATGGGCCGCAAGCTGATGGAGAAGCACGAGTTCTGATTTTTCGGGGACGCGGGTGTTCTTTTCTTAGAAGAAAAGAACCAAAAGAATTTTAAACATAAGCAAGGGGAGAGCGCCGGGTATGGTGCTCTCCCCTTTTTTGCAGGCGGCGAGTGGCGGCGGCATGAGGGCATGCCGCCCTACGCACTCACTTTATGTCATTCGTAGGGCGGGATACCCCCATCCCGCCGCGGGCAGGCATCCACTTTACTGCCAGCCTGTAGGGGGCGGCGTCCCCGACGCCCCGCGCCCACTTCCCGCAAAAAAATTTCAAAAATCTCCAAAACACCCGCTCCGTGTGACAACTTTGCAACATCCGGAGTGTAGGATAGGGGCAAACCAGGCACAGAAAGGAGCTTTGAGGATGAAAAAAGTAGCTTTATTATTGGCGGCAGCCATGCTGGCGCTGGCCGGATGCGCGTCTGCGGGCGATACCGCGGCGGCTTCGGAGGCCGCACCGGCTGAGAGTACGGCGGAGAGCGCCGCGGCGGAGGACAGCACAGAAGCAGCACTGCCGGGCGAGCCGCACTCCCTCTCGGCCTATAGCGCCTGCGCAGTCAGCGGCAGCAGCGTCTATACGGCGGTCTCCCACTTTTCAAGCAGCGAGGACAGTCTCGGCAGCTTTGATCACAGCACCGTCTACAAAACCGACCTTACCACCGGGCAGACCTATGAGATGTACCGCACCGGCTCCCAGCTTGCGTCCGCGCCGCTGATCATAGACGACACGCTGTATTTCATCTGCTACGACGGCGGTATGCTGGCCCTGCCGACGACGGGCGGTGAGGCGCGCGTGCTGCCGTTCTCCTACGACGACTGGATGCCTGTTTTTTACGCAGGTCACTACCTCTACTGCCGGAGCGTCAGTGCCGCGCCGTTCTGCCGTACCGGCGGTATGCGGTTTAACTTGGAAAACGGGGAGACCGCGCCGTGGAATATCCCGGTGGAGACAATGTACATTCCCGATGTCGTCGGGGACGCGCTGCTGCTTTGCCGCGTTGTCTCGGATTATCCGGTGCCCTACCCGGACGACGACGAGATGTCCCAGGCGCTTTTGCAGAACACCACACTGGAATACACCCTGGCCGACCCCGCGACGGGCGCGGTGCGGCAGACCTGCTTTACCCTCCCCTATGACATACCGCAGCCGGGGAACCTTACGGTCTACACCTACCTTGGCAAGTGCGGCAGTGACTTCTATTTCCGCGCAGACCAGTGCGACGATGAGTACGCTTTGGTTTCCCAGTCCGTGCTGCGCATCGGCACGGACGGCACCCGGACCGACCTTGGCATTACCAAAACGCCGGATTACCTGGATTACTGTGCGGTTTTGCAGGGCGATGAGGTACGCTGGCTCCTGACCCGCGGCCCCGACGGCATCTATCTGATTTACGACACGCAAGGCCATGAGATTGGCCGCAACAAGCGGCCCGCCGGGCTGGAGACCTTCTTCCCGCTTTGTATGCTGGACGACGGACGCCTGTTGATGGTCGTCGGCTACGACTGGGAGCACGACAGCGCGGCCCGGTACGCCGTGATGGACGCCGACGAATTTCTGAACGGCGGGTCGGCATACCGCGAGATGACGTTTGCGGAGTGAACGGGCCCGCCCTACAGGGAACGGCACGGTGGGCCGGGCCCGCTGCCGCAGGTTTTTTTCAATCACCGGAAAGGACGTGTACCCATGAAAACGAATAAGCGCATTCCCCTCATCCTCACCGCAGCGCTGGCACTGTCCGCCTGTGCGTCGGCGGCGAATTCCGCAACCACAGCCGCACCCGCGGAGACTGCCGCCGCCACACCGGAACCGACGGCGGCACCTGAACCGGTGGGGGAGCTGCACGCCCTTGCCGAAACTGGGCAAGACCAATTCGGCAATGTGATTTGTCAGACCCGTCCCGCCCTTGACGATGAGGGCAACTTTACTGGAACCGTCATTTACAAAACAGACCCTGACGCCAGACAGACAACCGCGCTCTACCAATACAACGATAGCGCGTATAGTACGTTATACCAATTTTTAGCAAACGACACGCTGTACGTCGTCATGTACCGCTATGACAGCGACACCAAGCTGCTTGCCGTTCCGTTGGACGGCGGCGAGGTTTGGGAAATTCCGCTTGGCCTCAACACATGGGGTGCCAAGCTGTACGATGACCGCTATGTCTACTGTATGTCTTACAGCCAAGCGCCGACCTCTCCCACCTGTGGGATGCGCCTTGACCTGAAAACCGGGGCAAGCGAGAAATGGGACATTCCCATCGAAACCTACAATGTACTCGGCGTGGCCGACGGCGGCATTGTCACAAGCCGCATCGTTTCGGACTATCCTATCCCACTCCCGTCCGACGCCGAAATGCTCAGTGCCATCATGCAAAACTCCACCTATGAGTTCGACCTGACGGACCCTGCCACGGGGCGGCCTATCAAAAAGATTTTTGAGTATCCCTGCGACGGCGCACCCGAGGGGGACGGCTATATCACCTACACCTACGCGGGCAAAAACGGAAGCGATTTCTATTTTATCGCCGACCACATGACACCGTCTTACTGGGTCGGCTCCTCTATCCTTTGCATCCACAGTGACGGCACGCAGGAAGATTTGGGCATTATGACGGCGCAAAAGTTTATTCGCCCTATGCACCAAAACGAAGCGCTGCGGTGGTTTATGATTCCGAACGATGACTTTCCCCGCACTTACACGTTCTACGACTTGCAGGGCAATGAAATCGGACACAACGCCGCCCCTGCGGGTGTTGACGTGGCCCTTATTATGGAATATCTTTTGGACGACGGCCGCGTTGTGCTGACCCTCGGTAGCGACCCCGCGCATAATTATGTCACCAATTACGTCACCATCCCCGCCGACGCATTTTTGAACGGGAGTACGGAGTATACGGAGATGGAGTTTGTGGGGTGAGTGTCATTGCCCGGGCGGTTTTTACTGGCCGGAAGCGGGCACGGGTCGTCGGGGACGCCGACCCCTACGGACTGGCCGTGGGGCTTCTGGCTGCCTGTCGGCGGCCAGAGGACTGCCCGCCGTGGCCGTTTCCGTTAGCATAAACAAAACCCAGCCCCCGCAATGTTTTCCACATTGCGGGGGCTGGGCTGTTTAAAGCTTTAAGACATGAACCGATCCTTCAGGTTCTTGAAGAAGCTCTTGCGCTTCTCGTAGTTCTCGTCCTTCAGGCTGTCTTCAAAGGCCTTCAGGGCTTCGCGCTGGGTGCGGTTCAGCTTCTTGGGGATCTCCACGTCCACAATGACGTACTGGTCACCGCGTCCGCGCCCGTTCAGGTACTGGATGCCCTGGCCGCGCAGGCGGAACTTCGTGCCGCTCTGGGTGCCCTCGGGAATCTTCTGAACGACCTTGCCGTCCACGGTGGGGACCTCAATTTCAGCGCCCAGCACAGCCTGGGAGTAGGTAATGGGCACGCGGACGTACACATCGTAGCTGTCGCGCTCAAACACGGCGTCGGGCTTGACCGTCACATGGACGATCACGTCGCCCGCGGGGCCTCCGTTCGTACCGGCGTCGCCCTGGCCGCGCAGCGCAATGTTCTGGTCGTCGTCGATACCCGCGGGGATCTTGACCTCCAGCGTCTTGCGGGCACTGGTCTTGCCGGTGCCGCGGCAGGTCTTGCAGGGGTTCTTGATGATGGTGCCGCGTCCGCCGCAGTGCGGGCAGGGCTGCTGGCTCTGCATCACACCAAACGGCGTGCGCTGCTGGGTCACGACATAGCCGCGGCCACCGCACTCGGTACAGGTCTCGGGGCTGGAGCCGGGCGCACAGCCGTTGCCGCCGCAGTCCGGGCAGGTCTGCTGACGGTTCAGCGTGACCTTTTTGGCGCAGCCGTGGGCAGCCTCCTCAAAGGTCAAGATCACATTGGCCTGAATGTCATGGCCCTTGCGCGGCGCGTTGGGGTTGGAGCGGGTCGAGCCGCCGAAGCCGCCAAAGCCGCCGCCGAAAATATCGCCGAAGATGTCGCCCAGATCGACGCCGCCGGCACCGCCGAAGCCGCCAAAGCCGCCACCGTAGCCGCCGCCGGGCTGGCCGGCCCCATAGTTGGGATCGACCCCAGCGAATCCGAACTGGTCATAGCGCTTGCGCTTGTTCGGGTCGGAAAGAACATCGTTGGCCTCATTGACCTCCTTGAACTTTTCCTCGGCGTCCTTGTCGCCGGGGTTCAGGTCGGGGTGGTACTTTTTGGCCAGCTTGCGGTAGGCGCTTTTGATCTCGGCATCGGTGGCGTTTTTGCCGATCCCCAGCACCTCGTAGTAATCACGTTTTTCTGCCATAGAATCTATCCCCTCTATTTATGGGTTGTAAAAAGGCTTCCCCTTAAGGGGAAGCTGTCCGCGGAGCGGACTGATGAGGTGAGACCTGCCGGATATTGCCCGCAAACAGGCAATCCCGGCAGCTTGGCCCTCATCCGGCCTTGCTGCGCACGGCCACCTTCCCCCGCGGGGGGAAGGCTTTATTTTAACTTTCTCTATAACCCCCAAGGGCCGCCGCCGGGTTTGCCCAGCGGCGGCCTTATTATGGGTTTGTTACAGCTTAGACCTCGTGGAAGTCGGCGTCAACGGCGCCGTCATCCTTCGGCTGCGCACCGGCATCGGGGCCGGGCTGTGCACCGGGCTGCTGGCCCTGTGCCTGGGCGGCCTGCTGGTAGACCTTCTCGCTGATGGCGTAGAAGGCCTTCTGCAGGTCATCCTGCTTTGCCTTGATGTCATCAACGCTGCCGGACTTCAGGGCTTCCTTCAGGGCAGACAGCTTGGTCTCGACCTCGCTCTTTTCCTCGGCGGAAACCTTGTCGCCGAACTCGCCCAGTGCCTTCTCGGTCTGGAACACCATCTGGTCGGCGTTGTTGCGCACATCGACTTCCTCGCGGCGCTTCTTATCCTCGGCGGCATACTGTTCGGCGTCCTTGACAGCCTTGTCGATGTCGTCCTTGCTCATGTTGGTGGAAGCAGTGATCGTGATGCTCTGCTCCTTGCCGGTGCCCAGGTCCTTCGCGCTGACGTGCACGATACCGTTGGCATCAATATCGAAGGTGACCTCAATCTGCGGCACGCCGCGGGGAGCCGGAGCGATGCCGTCCAGATGGAAGGTTCCGAGGCTCTTGTTGTCGCGGGCAAACTCACGCTCGCCCTGCAGGACGTTGACCTCAACGCTGGGCTGGTTATCAGCCGCAGTGGAGAAGATCTGGCTCTTCTTGGTGGGGATGGTGGTGTTGCGGTCAATGATCTTGGTGCAGACGCCGCCCAGAGTCTCAATGCCCAGGCTCAGCGGGGTAACGTCGAGCAGCAGCAGACCCTTGACGTCGCCCTGCAGAACGCCGCCCTGGATGGCAGCGCCGACAGCAACGCACTCATCGGGGTTGATGCCCTTGAACGGCTCGCAGCCCAGCTCCTTCTTGACAGCGTCGTAGACGGCGGGGATACGGGTGGAGCCGCCGACCATCAGGACCTTAGCCAGGTCGGAAGCCTTCAGGCCGGCATCGGCCAGAGCCTTGCGGACGGGGGTCATGGTGCGCTCGACCAGATCAGCGGTCAGTTCATTGAACTTAGCGCGGGTCAGCGTCATGTCCAGATGCTTGGGGCCGTTGGCGTCCGCGGTGATGAAGGGCAGGTTGATGTTGGTCGTGGTCGCGCTGGACAGCTCGATCTTGGCCTTCTCGGCAGCCTCCTTCAGGCGCTGGGCAGCCATCTTGTCCTTGCGCAGGTCGATGTTGTTCTCGCGCTGGAAGTCCTCGGCCATCCAGTCGATGATGCGCTGGTCGAAGTCATCGCCGCCCAGGTGGGTATCACCGTTGGTAGCCAGAACTTCGGTAACGCCGTCGCCCATCTCGATGATGGAGACATCGAACGTACCGCCGCCGAGGTCGTAGACCATGATCTTCTGGTCGGCTTCCTTATCGATGCCGTAAGCCAGAGAAGCAGCCGTAGGCTCGTTGATGATACGCTTGACGTTCAGACCGGCGATGGTACCGGCGTTCTTGGTGGCCTGACGCTGGCTGTCGTTGAAGTAGGCGGGGACGGTGATGACGGCCTCGGTGACAGGCTCGCCCAGATAAGCCTCGGCGTCAGCCTTCAGCTTGGAGAGGACCATAGCGCTGATCTCCTCGGGGGTATAGTCCTTGCCGCCGGCATGGACCTTTTCAGCCGTGCCCATCTTACGCTTGATGGAAGAAATCGTGTTCTCGGGGTTGGTGATGGCCTGGCGCTTTGCGACCTGGCCGACCAGACGCTCGCCGGTCTTGGTGAAGCCGACGACAGACGGGGTGGTGCGGGCGCCTTCGGCGTTCGCGATGACGACAGGCTCGCCGCCTTCCATAACGGCGACGCAGCTGTTGGTAGTACCCAAGTCAATACCGATGATCTTGCTCATAAATAAAACTCCCTTCAAATTTGCTTTGAATGCAGTGAATGTCAATTTATATGGAAACGAATCGTTTGATTCGGTTCGACGTGTTTTCTTGGCTCCCTCGGCGAGGGAGCTGTCGCCGCAGCGACTGAGGGAGCGAACCTTCCGGAAGGCTCTACCCCTCCGCCCTGCGGGCACCATCCCCTTCTGGCACTTCGTGCCACCTCCCCCGTATCGGGGGAGTCTGTCCTGCAAGGGGAGGCAAGTAAGCGGTGCGTTATTCTGCGACGACGACCATCGCGTGGCGGATGATCTTGTCACCGATCTTGTAGCCCTTCTGGAAAACCTGCACGACGCTGCCGCTCTCCTGCCCTTCGGCGGCGGGGACCTGCTGGACGGCGTTCATGAAGTTGGGGTCAAACGGCTGGTTCAACGCCTCGATCTCGGTGATGTGCAGCGTTTCCAGAGCCTTGGCGGCCTTGTCCAGCGTCATCGTGACGCCCTTCTTGTAGTTCTCGTCCGCGCAGGCGGCGTTGGCGGCCATGTCCAGCGTGTCCAGGATGCCCAGGATCTGGGTCACGGCGTGGGACACACCGTCGTTGAACTTCTGGTCAGCCTCGCGCTGGGAGCGCTTGCGGTAGTTGTCATACTCGGCAGCGGTGCGGAGCAGCTGGTTCTTGAGGTCGGCGTTTTTCTTTTCCTCCGCCTCCAGCTTGGCCTGCAGGGCCGCGGTCTCGTGGTGGTGATGCTTGCAGTCGTGCTTGCCCTCGTTCTTTTCCTCGGCTTGGGGGGCCTCTTTTTCAGGGGCCTCCTGTGCGGGGGTCTCGGGCTTTTCAGCAGCCGCTTCCGTCTCCGGGGCGGTCTGTTTCTTTTCTTCTTGGCTCATTGCGGGTCTCTCCTTCTTCGTTTATTGGCCCTGCCCGGCCATGCTCTGCCCCATTCTGGCGGCAAAGTAGTCCAAGATCGGCAGCAGCCGC
>ULRR01037672.1_pt1 | contig 12895 bp, 9 predicted proteins | sample 1955651 | NCBI WGS metagenome assembly ULRR01 (sample SAMEA4835688, study PRJEB28245) | human gut metagenome | biome: gut microbiome; material: fecal sample | place: Denmark | collected 2008
GGCCTCGTCGAGCCCGCGGGCCGCGGCGACGCGGCGCACCTGCACCTGCGCCCCGCGGGGCGAGATGTCGGGATCGAGGCCCGAACCGCTGGCTGTCACCATTTCCGAAGGCACCTCTCCGCGGGAGAGGTAAGGATGCGCCGCGAGGAAATCCTGCACGCGCTGCTCCACATCGGCCAGGTATTCGGGATTGGTCGTAGCCTTGTTGCTGCCGCCCGAGCCGCCGCCGTTGTAATCCACGGCCGAGGGACGCCCCCAGAAATAGCGCCCGCCGGTGAACTGCTGGCCTACGTTCGCGGCGCCGACGACCCGGCCATCGAGCGTAAGTGTTTCGGCCTGCCCGCCGTTGGGGCCCGCAAGGGCCGAAACCCCGCGCAGCACGAGTACATATCCCACGCCGAGCAACAGGCACATTGCCAGCGTTATCTTCACTGAAATCCAAAGGTTTTTCATAATTGCAACACGTTAAAAGAATACACTTACCAACATATCTATCAGTTTGATGCCCACGAACGGCACGATGACACCTCCGAGCCCGTAGATGAAGAGGTTGCGGCGCAGCAGGGCCGAAGCCCCGATCGGCTTGTACGTCACGCCGCGCAGCGCCAGCGGGATCAGCAACGGGATGATGACCGCGTTGAAAATCACGGCCGACAGGATAGCGCTTTCGGGCGAATCGAGGTGCATGATGTTCAGAGCCTGCAACGAAGGGATGGAGGCGATGAACAGCGCCGGGACGATGGCGAAATACTTGGCCACGTCGTTGGCGATCGAGAAGGTGGTCAGCGTGCCGCGCGTCATCAGGAGCTGCTTGCCGATCTCGACGATCTCGATCAGTTTCGTGGGGTCATTGTCCAGGTCGACCATGTTGCCGGCCTCCTTGGCGGCCTGCGTACCGCTGTTCATCGCCACGCCCACGTCGGCCTGCGCCAGCGCCGGGGCATCGTTCGTGCCGTCGCCCATCATGGCGACCAGTTTACCGGCCCGCTGCTCCCGGCGGATGTATTCGAGTTTATCCTCGGGGCGGGCTTCGGCGATGAAGTCGTCGACGCCTGCCTGTTCGGCAATGTATTTTGCCGTCAGCGGGTTGTCGCCCGTCACCATCACGGTTTTCACGCCCATCTTGCGCAGACGCTCGAAACGCTCGCGGATACCCGTCTTGATGATGTCCTGCAATTCGACCACACCCCTGATCCGCTCGTCCTCGCAGACGATGAGCGGCGTCCCGCCGTTCTCGGAGATACGGCGCACGGTGGCTTCGATACCTGCGGGGCATTCGTGCCCCGCCTCGGCACACATGCGCAGGATCGCTTCCGAAGCGCCCTTGCGGATACGGCGGCCGTCGGGCATGTCCACACCCGAGCACTTGGTCTCGGCGGTGAACTTCACCATGTGCACGCCGACCAGTTGCAGGGGATCGGTCTTGATGCCCTGCTCGGCACCCAGTTCGACGATGGACTTGCCTTCGGGCGTCGGATCGGACACCGACGAGAGGACGCACAGCCGGACAAACTCCCGGGCACCGAACCCGTCGACCGGATAGAAGCCCGTGGCCTTGCGGTTACCGATGGTGATCGTACCGGTCTTGTCGAGCAGCAGTGTGTCGATGTCGCCGGCAGTCTCGACGGCCTTGCCCGACTTGGTGATGACGTTGGCGCGGAGCGCACGATCCATACCGGCGATGCCGATGGCCGAAAGCAGGCCGCCGATGGTGGTCGGGATCAGGCAGACGAACAGCGAGATGAACGCCGCGACGGTGATGTTGGCGCCGACGTAATCGGCAAAGGGCTTGAGCGTCGCGCAGACGATGACGAACACGATCGTAAAGCCTGCCAGCAGGATGGTCAGGGCGATTTCGTTGGGCGTCTTCTGGCGCGAGGAGCCTTCCACGAGGGCGATCATCTTGTCGAGGAAACTTTCGCCCGGACGCGCCGTGACCTTCACCAGGATGCGGTCGGAAAGCACTTTGGTACCACCCGTGACGGAACTTTTGTCACCGCCCGCCTCGCGGATCACAGGGGCGGACTCGCCCGTGATGGCGCTCTCGTCGATCGAAGCGAGCCCCTCGACGATCTCGCCGTCGGCGGCGACCGTGTCACCGGCGACGCATTCGAAGAGGTCACCCTGCCTGAGGTCGGAACTGCTCACGATATGCGACTGTCCGTCGGGGTCGATCCGCTTGGCAGGGGTTTCCTCACGGGTCTTGCGCAGCGAGTCGGCCTGCGCCTTGCCGCGCGCCTCGGCAATGGCCTCGGCGAAGTTGGCGAAGAGCACCGTGGCAAAAAGCACCAGGAAGACCACGACGTTATAGAGCAGCGACCCCTGCGAGGTATTGCCCGTCACGGCAATCCACACGATCAGCAGCAACATGACGAAGGTGACGGCTTCGACGGTGAACATGATGGGGTTCTTGACCATCTTGCGCGGGTCGAGCTTTTGGAACGAGGCGCGCAGGCTCTGGCGCAGCAGGGTACGGTCGAACAAGGAATTATTTCTGTTTCGTTTCATAGTCGTAACATTTTAGAAAGTCAGGTAATCGGCGATCGGGCCCAGTGCCAGCGCAGGGAAGAACGAGAGCGCAGCGACGATGATGATGACGGCGAAAGTCATCAGCGAGAAGGTTCCCGTATCGGTCTTGAGCGTACCGGCACTTTCGGGGATATATTTCTTCGAAGCGAGCAGCCCGGCGATGGCGACCTGCCCCACGATCGGGAAATAACGCCCCATGATCAGCGCAATGCCGGTCGAAATATTCCAGAACGGCGTATTGTCGGCCAGCCCCTCGAAACCCGAACCGTTGTTGGCGGCCGAGGAGGTGTACTCGTAGAGCATTTCGCTCAGGCCGTGGAACGAGGGGTTGTTGAGCCAGCCGATCTCCGGGTCGGCAGCGGCTACGGCGGCTGAAATTCCCGTGCCGACGAGGATCAGGAAGGGGTGCATCAGCACGACCAGCGTGGCGATCTTCATCTCTCGCGCCTCGACCTTCTTGCCAAGGAACTCGGGGGTACGGCCCACCATCAGGCCGCTGATGAAGACCGCGATAATAAGAAATGCGAAGTAGTTCATCCATCCCACGCCGACACCGCCGAACCAGCAGTTGATCTGCATGTTGAGCATTTGCAGCATACCGCTCAGCGGGGTCTGCGAATCGTGCATCGAGTCGACCGACCCGTTCGAGGTGACAGTCGTCGTCATGCCCCACATGGCCGAAGCCGCCGAACCGATGCGGATCTCCTTGCCCTCCATCGAACCGAGCTCCTGCGCGATACCCATCCGGTCGATCTGCCGGCTGCCGCCCGTCTCCTGCCATACCGAAAAGACGACGCCCGCGATATAAGCGAAGAGCATCACGGCGAAAATCCATGCGGCGAGCCTACGGCGGCGCGTATAGAAGCCGAACGCGAAGGCCATCGCCATCGGAAGGATCAGGATCGACCAGCACTCGAGGATGTTGGTAAAGGCATTGGGGTTTTCGAGCGGGTGTGCCGAGTTGGTGCCGAAATAGCCGCCACCGTTGGTGCCCAGTTGTTTGATAGGCACGATGGCCGCTGTGGGGCCCTGCGAGATGACCTGCTCCTGGCCTTCGAGCGTAGTGATGGTCTGTTTGCCGTCGAACGACATCGGGGTTCCGTTGATGACGAGCAGGATACCCACGACGAGCGACAACGGCATCAGAATACGGGTTACGCTCTTGGTAAGGAACACCCAGAAGTTGCCGATGGTCTTCGTGGTCTTGGCAGCCAGCGCCTTCATGACACCTGCCATGGCCGCCATGCCGCAGGCTGCGGTGACGAACTGGAAGAGCATGATGACGAACAGCTGGGTGAAATAGCTCAACCCCGTCTCGCCGCTGTAATGTTGCAGGTTGCAGTTGACCATGAACGAGATACAGGTGTTGAACGCCAGATCGGGCGACTGCCCGGGGTTGCCGTCGGGGTTGAGCGGCAGCCAGCCCTGGAAAACCAGCAGCAGCATGCCCCAGAAGAACCAGAAGAGGTTGACCATCAGCAGCGCCTTGAGAAACTGTTTCCAGTCCATCTCCTGCGCGGGGTCGATACCGCACACGCGGTAGACGAACCGTTCGACAGGAGCCATGAAGTCGAGCCACGTGCGCTCACCTCGGTATACTTTGGCAATGTAGCGTCCCAGCGGATAGCAAAGCACCACCAGAGCCACCCATTGCAGGATAACGCCTAAAATTTCGGTATTCATTTATTTGCGTTTTTTCGGGGTCAGACAATCAGAATCTTTCGGGTTTTACGAGCACGTACATCAGATAGACGAATCCGACGATGCTCAGAATAAGCAGTCCTGTAAACATTTTTCATCAGATTTTTTCAAACCAATCCACACATTTCGAATAAAACCAGTAACACAGCGACCCGAGGGCGCACAGCAACAGGAACAACACAGTTCCATTCATCTTCGTTCTTTTTTTGAGTTAGACAACAATTTCGTAAAACCGCAAAGCATCCGGCACAGCAACAGCATTGCGCCGCAGAATATCAGGATCAGGATCACGATTACCATGTCGATTTCTTCTTTCGGTTTGTGTCCAAAGGAATACGAAGGGAGTGCCAAAACAGGAATTTCGGCACTATGCGACTAATTGTCAAACAGATGCGACTTTGGCATACCTGCCAAAAAGAACGGCCGCCCTATCAAAATGATAAGGCGGCCGTCTCAGAATGATATGCCTGGCGCCGGCGTCAGGGCTTCATGCCGTAACTTTCCAGCTTGCGGTAAAGCGTGGCGATGCCGATGCCCAGCAGGCGGGCGGCCTCGGCCTTGTTGCCTTTCGTGTATTCGAGTACCCTAAGGATGTGGTGCCGTTCGAGGGCGTCGAGCGCCATCGAGTCGGGCACGGAGCCGTCGCACGACGCGGCATGGAATTCGGGGGAGAGGCAGCCGACGGTGAGGGCGTTGCCTTCGGCCATGATCAGGCTGCGCTCCACGACGTTGCGCAGTTCGCGGACGTTGCCGTGCCAGGCATGGCGTTCCAGTGCGGCGATATATCCCTTGTCGATCGTGTCGATCCGGCGCCCCATCCTGTCGGCGAATTGCGCCGCAAAGAACCGGGCATATTCAGCGATATCGCCCGGCCGTTCGCGCAGCGACGGCAGGTGGATGCGGAAAACAGAAAGTCGGAAGAAGAGGTCTTCGCGGAAATTCCCGGAGGCGATCTCCTTTTCGAGGTCGCGGTTCGTGGCGGCGATGATCCGCAGGTCGACCTTGGTCGGGCGGGTCTCGCCGATTTTGATGAACTCGCCGCATTCGAGCACGCGCAGCAGCTTGGCCTGCAGCTCGACGGGCATCTCGCCGATCTCGTCGAGGAAAAGCGTCCCCTTGTCGGCCTCCTCGAACAACCCTTTCTTATCCTTGGTGGCACCCGTGAAGCTGCCGGCACGGTGGCCGAACAATTCGCTTTCGAGCAGTTCCTTGGAGAAAGCCGAACAGTTGACGGCGACGAACGCCCCCTTCGCGCGCGGGCTGGCGTGGTGGATGGCCTGCGCAAAGACCTCCTTGCCGGTTCCGGTTTCACCCGTGAGCAGCACCGAGGTATCCGTGACGGCGACCTTGCGCGCCAGCGCGACCGCACTGCGGAGGGATTCCGACGAACCGATGATGCGGTCGAACGAATGCTCTTCGGAGAGTTTGTCCTCGAGACGAGCCAGCCGGCGCTGCATCTGTGCCTTCTCGGTGGCACGGCTCAGCAGCGGCAGTATCTTGTTGTTGTCGTCGCCCTTGGTTATGTAATCGAATGCCCCGTTCTTGATGGCCTGCACGCCGTCGGGGATATTGCCGTAGGCCGTCAGCAGGATGACCTCGGCCGACGGCATGGCCTGCTTGATCCGTTCGACCATCTCGACACCGTTGCCGTCGGGCAGCTTGACGTCGCACAGCACGACATCGGGTTCATAGCGGCGGAGCATCCTGAGCCCCCCGGCACAATCGGCGGCCTCGGCCACCTCGTAACCTTCCAGAGCGATGATGCGGGCCAGCAGCTTGCGCAACTGTTCTTCGTCGTCGATAATAAGAATCTTTGCCATTCGGTTCGTTCATTCTTTTCGGCAAAGGTAACACAATAATTCCACATATCGTTCCGGCAGCCCCATACAACACGGAGCCCCCGCGATGCAGGGGCTCCGTGCGAACCGGCAATACCGGGTCTATTTCACGGAGTTCTTATACCACTCCTTGTGTTTTTCGCCACGGCTCTTCACCCAGTCGGCGAAATAGGGATAGAAGACGTCGATTTTCACCATCTCGTCCGGGATCCGGTAATCGGTAACGGGCAGGTCGATGGCAAAAGGATACAACTCGGAAGTCGCATAATAATAGGGCCCGATGGGGTTCCCCGCCTTGTCCAGCGAGCTCTTGTCATCGTTGCGGCCGAAAGGATAGGGGTCGGCCAGCGACGTGGGCGGATAGTTGGTCAGGTGTATTTCCTTGCGGACGGCCCCGGGAACAAACCCTTTGTCGCTCACGCAGATGAACGGGTTGTAGAGCGACTTGCGGGTCACCTTGTCCATCGACAGGCTCCCGTCCAGTTTGATCTCGACGCTAACGGGCCCCCGGGCCACGGCCTGCTCGATGTCGTCGAAGAGTATCACCACGGCTTTATCCTGGTTCTTTTCGAGTCCGGCCGTCGAAGACCCGTTTTCGATCTTCACGCCTTTGACGGCGGTTACGGGAATGTCGAGCTGGTAACCGAAGGCGCTCCGGAGTTTACCGCCGCTGTGCAACGGAGTGACGACATCCCGGATCGCCACGATCCGGTTGTCTTTGTCGACCGTGAAGGTCGTGCTGTACCCGACCACCACGTCATTCATGTCGTAATCGCCCTGGCTCGGCCACAGATCCTCGAAAGCCAGCGTGCCGACCACAGGGTCGCCCGCCACGTCGGGATACTTCTCGTCACCGGGGTCGGTCGTCGGGCGGTCGGGGTCGTAAATGGCATCGGCAGGATCGGAGTCCACATAGAAAAGCACGTCCTTATAGTCGTTGTCGCCGCCATCCTCGAAGCCGAGCACGGTTTTGCCGCTCACTTTGTCGTAAAGGCTGACCATATAGCGGCCGTTCCCCGCATTGAACTCATTGTTCGAATAGCGCGCCGGGTGTTTCGAACCGGTGATATCGAGTTTTCCGGTATAGTCATAAGCCGAAATTTCATACGCATCGGGCAGCATGAACCAGCCCACAGTCGTACCGGCTGGGAAAATGTCGGTAGCCTTGCCTCCCCTGAAACAGGTCAGCCGCAGCTGTTCGCCGAAAAACAGGGGTGCCGTCCAATCGCCGCCACCCGACCCCAAATCGTCCGGGTCGTCGAAATTGGTCGTAAAAGAAGAGCAGTTGGGGAAGGCCACGTACTTGGGCAGCGCATCGAACTCGGCTTGCGTCCGGGGAGGGTTCTGCGTATCATAATAATAATAACCGATGGCATTGCGCCATGCTGCCAGTTCTGCGGCGAACACCAGCGTCAGATGGGCATCCTTCGTCACATTGAGGTTGACCACCCCGGTCGGCATGGCGTATTTCGAATTGTCGACGCCCGGCATCAGTACGTTCTGAATGCGGTTCATCATCCCCGCAGGTGTCTGTGCGTAATCAGGTGCGATATTCAGGTAGGGTTTCTGACCATACACTGTACCGAGGATGTAGAGCGGTTTGCCTTCCCAAGTCCAGTCGCCGAGCTGCTGCACGTTATAAGGATTGGCCGCATCGGCACGGGTCGCCGCAACCCGGTCGGCAACCGCGGCGCCGGAGACCTTCCCGGCCGCCTTTTCGTAGAACTGCCGCACGTTGCACGAAATACCGCCGGCAGTCACGTCGGCCTCGATACAGGCGGGGAAACCGTAGGATTCGCTATACACGTACACCTTGCCTACGGCAGTCGGGAGGTTGACCACTCCCGAATATTTACCGTCGTTATCGGTATAGGCCCTGAGCAGGGCTTTTACGCCGGGTTTCAGAGTAAACGCACCGTCCACGGCATTCACAGGGTTCTGGGCATAAATTTCAAACAGCGCCTTGCTGCCCCTGCGGGCATAGTCCAGATTAAGAGGAATATCCCGCGTCGTGGCGTAATCGTATTTATTTCCGCCTTGGGCCGTGTCATCCGGGCCGGGAACTTCATCCGGCCGTTCGATACAGCCGGTCGGTAACATGGTGCATACTGCGAGGGCACACAGCAGGCACAGGTATCGTAAATTTTTCATATGAGAAAAAATTGGTTTATCACATCCTTTTCCGACAGCCATCCGCACCTACCGTTCTGCCCTGCGAAAGCAAATTCCGCAGAAGCCCGCATTTCTATCTTGACAAATGTAAAAAAATAAACCCAATTTCGCCAAACTTTGGGCGAAAATCGCATATTATTAGTGAAATACACACCAAAAGCACAACAAATACGGCTACCATTTAAAACATTTCAGCCCTACATTCTACAAAAAAAGAAGCCGGGCTTCCGCCCGGCTTAAAGCTCAGAAATGAATATTCTTCCGATACCGGGACGGGGACATGCCCGTGTACCTGCGGAAAAAGCGGCTCAGGGTAGACTGGTCGGGAAAATTGACACGCGCCACGATCGTCTTCAAGTCCATCGCCGATTCCCGGAGCAGCGCCTTGATCTCGAAAATCGTGAAGCAGACGATCCAGTCCCGTGCCGACTGCCCGCTGATCTCGTTCATCAGGTTGGTCAGGTACTTCGGAGTGATCCCGAGCCTCTCGGCGAAATACGCCACGTCCCTGTTGGGAGAATGTTCCTCGACGACCGTCCGCATGAACCGGAATGCCAGTTCTTCCTTATGGGTATAAGCAGTCTTTTCAGCCTGCGGATCATTGAGATAGATGGTGTAGACGTCCCAATAGAACACCCGCAAAAGTTGCATTACCGACTCACGGCGACAGATGACGGGAGCATTTTCGGCACGGTAAGCCAGCAAGTCGCAGAAATTCAGGAACCGCCCGACATACTCTTCCCGCGGCTCCGAGGCGATATGCGTGCGCATGTAAAAAAAGAAACCGGGCCTGGCCCTCCACAGGGAACTGAGGGTATCGGTAAACATATCGTGCGATATGCGGAAAAACCTGATCCCGAAATCGTCGCTTACCTCCTTGATGGAAATCAACTGCCAGGGAAACAGGGCAAGCACCATCCCGCGCACGATCCGGAAGCGATGGCTGAAAACCTGTACCGTAGCCGTACCCGACAGGCAGATGCCTCCGACCCCTTCCATAAGGTATACCGGACAATCGGATACCGGTAATTCGTCAGACTGTGTGTAGATACCGAACTCCCCGGGCTCGAGCAACCTGAAAAGTTTCGTATCGTCTTCATCTATATTCATTGTTACAAATTTAGATATTTGTCCGTTCTGAAAGCACCTCGCTTTTCACCAATAACATGCAAAAATTGCCGCACATGAAAATTCGTACTTTCATCCGCATTTCTCGGATCACAGCGGGTGAAGCTTCCTTGCCCGAACCTTTTTCCGCACGCAAAAGATCCCGGAAAACTTTGCCGGTTCGGAATTAATGCCTACCTTCGCGCAAAACATCAGATGATATGATGAAACCCGGTTCGAACATGCAACTCAGCAAGAAATCGCTGGCCGAAGAGCTGGCCGGCCGGTTGCAGGGGCAATTCATGTCCGGAAAATTCGAGGTGGGCGAAAAACTACCGCCCGAACCGGAGTTGATGCAGATTTTCGGGGTCGGCCGCTCGACCGTGCGCGAAGCGGTCAGAATCCTGTCCAACATGGGGTTCCTGAAGGTACGGCAAGGTGCCGGGACATTTGTCGAACGCCTCACGCCCCCGGACGAACCGATGGAGCGGCGCCTCGGGCGCGCCGACCTGCACGACCTGGACGAAGTGCGGAAAATACTGGAAGTCGCGATCGCCGAAAAAGCCGCCGAACGGCGAACGGCACACGACGCCGCAGTCCTCGAAAAGCACCTCGCGGAGCGGGGAGCGACCGCAGCTGCCGGGGCATTGCAGGCCTGTATCGAAGCCGACGTCAACTTCCACATCGCCCTGGCCGAGGCCACGCACAACGAAATCCTGTGCGAGCTGTACCGCTCGACGGCCGCCCATCTGAAAAAGAGGTTCAGCAATATATACAGGGACACGGAGTGCCTGCTCGCCACCCAGCCCACGCACGGGCAGTTACTCGGATACATCCTTGCCGGGGACGTGCGGAATGCCCGGGAGGCGATCACGCGGATACTCGAAGAACCATAGCCCGCAGCAATGGAGACGCTTACAAAACCCACGGACACACGCCTGCGGCGCTTCACGGAGACCGGAACAGTCTACCCGATACTGTTCATGATCAGCATCACCCACCTGCTGAACGACATGATGCAGTCGGTGATCCCGGCCGTCTACCCGCTCCTGAAGGAGAAATTCGGCTTCACGTTCGCCCAGATCGGAATCATCACGCTGGTTTTCCAGATGACCTCGTCGCTGCTGCAACCCTTCATCGGACTCTATGCAGACCGCCATCCGCGCCCCTACTCGCTCGCCGCGGGGATGTGCTTCACGCTGCTCGGGCTGTTCACCCTCTCCGTCGCCCCGGGCTTCGTACCCATCCTGCTGGCGGTAGGACTGATCGGCTGCGGCTCTTCGGTCTTCCACCCCGAATCCTCCCGGGTGGCGCAACTCGCTTCGGGAGGCCGGAAAGGACTGGCACAGTCGATATTCCAGGTCGGCGGCAACGCCGGGGGCGCCATGGGGCCGCTGCTGGCCGCGCTGGTCGTCATCCCCTTCGGGCAGGCCTCGATCGGCTGGTTCGCTTTGGCCGCAATCCTCGCCATCCTCATCCTCTCGAGAATCGGGAGGTGGTATAAACTTCGCCTCACCGTCACCGCAAACCGCCCCGCGGCAGCCGCAGCGGCCCCGGCACACCACCTGGGGAAACGCAAAATCCGCCTCGCACTGGGCATCCTGGGCGTACTGGTATTCTCGAAATACTTTTACATCGCCAGCATGACCAACTACTTCACATTCTTCCTGATGGATAAATTCGAAATCTCGGTGCAGGGGGCGCAGTACTGCCTCTTCACATTCCTCGGGGCATCGGCTGTCGGCACGGTCGCCGGCGGGCCGCTGGGCGACCGTTTCGGGCGTAAATACGTGATCTGGGGCTCCATCCTCGGGGCTGCGCCCTTCACCCTGCTGCTGCCCTATGCGAACCTGACCTGCACGATCGTGCTCGCCGTCATCATCGGACTCGTCATCTCCTCGGCATTCTCCGCCATCCTGGTCTACGCCACCGACCTGATGCCCGGCAAGGTCGGGATGGTCGCCGGGATCTTTTTCGGGCTGATGTTCGGCCTCGGCGGCCTCGGCTCGGCCTTCTTCGGCTGGCTGGCCGACAAGACCAGCATCGAATTCATCTTTCGGATCAGCACCCTGCTGCCCCTGTTGGGGATAATCACGGGTTTCCTGCCGAATATCGAAGGCAAAACGACAAACACATAACCGATGAAAGCATGCCAAATGTAATCGTACTACGCCCCCGGGCTGTTGCACGATAGCTTCGAGAGAAGAAGCCCCGGAAGATTCCAACCTTTACTTTAATCTATAACACCATGCAGTACATTTGTAAATACCAATCGCCCTTCGGCGGGATAACGATCTCCGCCGACGGCAACAGCCTGACCGGGCTCTGGTTCGACGGGCAAAAATACTTTGCCGCCACACTGCCGGCAGCACACGAAGAGAAACAGCTCCCCGTATTCGACCAGACAAGGAAGTGGCTGGACAGTTACTTCAGCGGGGAAAACCCGGGATTTACCCCCCCCCGTTACACCCCGAAGGGTCGTCCTTTCGGCAGGCCGTATGGGAAATATTGCTGCAAATACCGTATGGGGAAACAATTACCTACAAGGATATTGCGAAAGAAATCGCACGGCAGCAGGGAAAGCAAACCATGTCGGCGCAGGCCATAGGCGGTGCCGTAGGGCACAATCCGATCAGCATTATCATCCCCTGCCATAGGGTCGTGGGCAGCGACGGCAGCCTGACGGGATACGCCGGCGGCATTCCTAAAAAGGTCGGGCTCCTCACCCTCGAACAGGCGAACATGTCCGGGCTGTTCATCCCGAAAAGGTAACTCCCCGGGCGGGCGCAAAAGACCCGCCGACGGGCATAAAAGAAAAATCCTCACAACTCGCTGATTGGCTTGTCGCAAGGATTTAATCGCCTGTTTTGGAGCGGAAAACGAGACTCGAACTCGCGACCCCAACCTTGGCAAGGTTGTGCTCTACCAACTGAGCTATTTCCGCAATATGTTTCTCCGTCTGCAAAAGAGGCTTTCAACCTCCCTTTCCGGCATCCGAAACTTGCATTTCGGGATTGCAAATATAAACTGAAAAATTTATTCTGCAAAATTTTCCGGCGAATTTTGTCACAAAACGATGTCCCCGGCCTTCGGAAAAGCCGGGGACATCATATGGGAAACCCTTATTTCCGGGCGGCGGAATAAACCGTCCTGCCGGGAACCGGGGAATTAACGAACCAGGAATCCTTCGTCGGCACGTACCGGGATGGGCAGCTGGGCGTAAATGCCGTCCTGGAGTTTGCTGCGTACGGCCTTGAACGCCTCGATAGTGACATTCACGTCCTCGAGGGTATGGACTGCGGTCGGGATGATGCGCAGGATGATCTCGCCTTTCGGGATTACGGGGTAAACGACCATCGAACAGAAGATGCCGTGGTTCTCACGCAGGTCAACGACCAGGTTCGTAGCCTCGGGGATGCCGCCCTTCAGGAAAACGGGCGTCACGGGCGAATTGGTCACGCCGATCTCGAAGCCGTTCTCTTTGAGGCTGCTTTGCAACACGCGTACGATCTCCCAGAGTTTCTGCTGGTATTCGGGGTGGTTGCGGA
>ULRR01047153.1_pt1 | contig 12820 bp, 8 predicted proteins | sample 1955651 | NCBI WGS metagenome assembly ULRR01 (sample SAMEA4835688, study PRJEB28245) | human gut metagenome | biome: gut microbiome; material: fecal sample | place: Denmark | collected 2008
ATCCGTAGTCAGCTACTCTATTCAGTTGAGCTACGCGGCCATTCCTTTTTGTTTGACGGGTGCAAAGGTAGGCAGTTCTGATTTAATATGCAAATTTTTGAGCAACTTTTTTATTCAATAAACCGCGAATTGAATATCTGCCAGCCTAGTGTCAAACCGAAATTCCAATTTTTTTCAGGTGAGCTATAATGGTTTACATAAGCACTGATGGCACCAAAAGAAAGTTTAATTACCAGCGAAATTTCTCCCATATATTCTATCCGGCTGAATAATTTCCCGTAGTATGCTTGTGAGTTTTCATCGCGCAGGATAGGGAAGATGGGGGCAAAGCCATATAGTTCAGCGCGTGCATGAAATACCGGAGTGAACTGATAGATAGGCATGATGCCTACTCCGAGAAACTGGTTGGCACGGAAAGCTTCATTGTATGCAATCTTGCTATGAGCTGTCGGGGCAAATTCGCCTGCCTGCATCAGGGTTGCTGTATAATTGTGGCTGAAGTTGCGTGATGAATAGTAGGCACGAATGTAATTGCCCAATACGAATTTGGGCGAAAGGGTATGATAACGCTCCATTTCGTATGACAATTGTAGCCAAGATTGTGTATACTCGTATGTACCATTATACGGATCTGTACTCGAACCTGCTGTATAATGTTCTCGCCCTGTATAGATATTGGCTACAAGACGTTCCCTACGTCCTGCCGTCGCATATTGGCGGCTATTTAGTGTGTTTCCCTCAAGTGCTACCGAGCCTCCAAAAATCATATAATGGCTTTTATCCCGTAAATCATTGTTCATGTCGATGATGTTTTTCTGGAAATATTCGTCTTGCAGGTCTCCCAGTCCGATGCCGAATTCTACTTTCTGCCGAGTAAGGAAAGGCATTGAGACCAATGCTTTGACAAATTTTTCCCGTTTTTTGCTGAATACGGGCGAGTTGCCTTTGGTGAAAAGTTTCTCTTGCTTGAAATAGTCGAAAGAGGAAAGCGAACCGACCAGTCTAATCGAAGTAGGCAAGTGGGTAGGAAGGTCGATTCGGCCAGACAATTGCAGGTTATTGTATATTTGACCTAATTGAGCATCCAGTGACACTTCTTTCGAATAGTTGTTCAGGTTCTGGTAAGTGGCTCCTACATATATCTGATTGGAACCGTTTGATCCTACGTTGCCGCCTACACGAAGAGAGAGATCGTCTTCGATTTTCACTTTCAGGTGCAAATCGAATGTATGGTCGGAAGCATTGTAGACAGCATGTGGTATGATTTCTGAAATCATGTTGTCTGACATCAGACGGAAATATCCCTGGCGGAGGTCTTCGAGTGTAAAGACTTCCTCGTCCGAAGAATGGAATTCCTTTCGTATGTACCGTTTCTGCTGTTCGTTGGCACCTTCTATTTCTATCTGGCGGAAACGTAATTCAGGCAACCGGTTTTTGTAGGCTATGCGTTTCCTCTCTAATTGTCGGTAATTTACCCGGCGTGAGATACGCATTTTAATGGTGTCCATCAATTGAATGGTACGTTTGTATCCGATATCGTGCAATTCGTCATAACGGTCGAAGTCCATCAGGTTGACATCGGTATATTTGAAGGTCATCAGAATACCCAGCGAGTCGGGCATGGAGTAATCGGTCTTCTGCATAATCATGTTTTCCAATTGTCCCATGATGTTCCCTTCTTCAGGTTTTGGGGGGTTGGAACTTACTACGCTTCCTATCATGATATCCGGGTGGAAATCTTCCATCATTACATTGGTAGGGAAATTGTTATATATACCTCCATCATAAGCCAGTACCGAATCGATTTCTATTGGCTTGAACATTGCCGGAAAGGTCATTGACGCACGTACCGCATCTCCTAAGTCTCCTTCGCGGAAAATAATGGGACGTTTGTTGTATACATCCGAAGCTACGCACCGGAAAGGGATAAAGAGCCGGTTGAAATCCTGGTAACATGAAGCTGTAGCCTGACCGAACAACTCAAGAAAAGCCAGGTTCATCTGTAGTGGGTCTACTACGCTGGAAGGCAGAAATTGGGCTTTTACCTTATTCAACGGGTTTTTGAGCGATACGCGTACGTTGATAAACTCGGGAGTAGGAGGGTTTCTTTTAAAATAATAGATATATTTTTCTTCCATTTTTCCGGTATACCAACGTTTGAAGTCATCCGATTTGAGTAGTTTTTCCATATCGTCGGGTGAATATCCCATTGCATAAAGGGCACCTATGATAGCTCCCATCGAAGTTCCTGCTACATAATCAATGGGTATATTGTTTTCTTCCAATGCACGAATGATGCCGATATGGGTCAGTCCTTTTGCTCCGCCGCCACTCAATACCAGTCCTACTTTCTGGGCCCTTGCCGGCAGGAAAAAGACGCATAAGCATATCAGGAAAAAATAAATTTTGTTCATTTCAGCTATCAGTCATTTTGTGATAGCCAAAGATAAGTAAAAAATGATTCAGACTGAAATAAAATGCATATTTTCACAAAATGAAATGAAAAAGAATTCAGAATCTTTTCAGAATCACCCGCTATTTTTGTCGTATCAAATGAATAATGTTTATAAAAGTAGAAGATTATGAAAAACAAATGGAATTTTTTTGTATTGCCCTCTTTAGCGGTTATGGGTTTATTGACTTTTCAAAGTTGTGATGACGATGATGACCTGAAGCCATCTGAACTTCCTGCATCTGTGCAGCAAAATTTTCAACAGCAATATCCCGATACGCAATGGGTAGAATGGGAGTCGGAACGGGGAAATTATAAAGCTGATTTCTTTTTTAACGGGAATGTCGCCGAATGGGATCTTGACTTGAATGCACAGGCCGAAGCATGGTATACAAGAGACGGTGAATGGATACGTACAGAATTTAGTGTAGAGAATTATTATTTCAATCCTTCGGCTACGGATGTAATTCCTCAAAGTGTCCGAGAAGCTATCAGCAACATTGCAGGTGGCAGAATGGTGGAAGACATTGACCGTGTAGATATGCCTGGTGGGACAGTCAACGATTATTTTGATGTAGAAATCGAGAATGAGCCAAATGATGTTTATGTGAAAATAAACCTGAACGGCAATCCGTTGTCATAATGTCTTTTTCTCAGCCAGTTTCAAGAAGCATTTCATGCCTGTGAAACTGGCTGAGTTGTTATATGGTTATAGGTTTATAGGATGAATATTTCTTATAAGTGTCCGGACTTCTTTGAAGAAATCTCTAAGTAACATGTGTAGGAGAGTATGACCAAAAAGCAGACCAATGGTACAATAAATCCGATGGCTGTACTTACTGTGTCGGCAATGTATCCCATGAGCAAGGGGGCAACGGCTCCACCTACGATGCTCATAATCAGATAAGATGATGCCCGCTTGGTATGTCCGCCTATCCCGCGTATGGCTAAGGCGAAAATAGTAGGAAACATAATTGACTCGCAGAAGAAACAAAAGAAGAAAGCACCAATAGAAAAGTAGCCCCATCCACCCATTACAACAATCATTGCCAGCATTCCTCCTATGGCTGCATACATCAATAAGCGCTCGGAACGGATGAATCCCATGACCCAACTGCCTGCCATTCTGCCCGCCATGAATAAGCCCATACCTACAAACGAAAGCCACAGGGCTGCTTCACGAGCGGAAATTGCGGTGTGCTCGGTTACATAATTGATAAAGAAGCTATTTATGCCGGTTTGTGCCGCTACGTAAAAGAAGAGGGCAATCAAGCCAAATACAAAATGACGATAACTCCAGAGTGAGCGTTTCGCACTTAATGGTTTTACTGTAGCTTCTGTTTCTGTAGTGTCTTCTGTTATTATTTCCGGCAATCGGATACGGGAAAAAACAAGGGCCACCAGTAACACGATTGTTCCGATGATGGCATAAGGCATAGCAATATTTCCTTTGCTTCCATCTGCAGCAAACAGGAAGAGCCCGCCTACCAAAGGTCCGCATATCCATCCTAATCCGTTAAACGACTGGGCTAAGTTGATGCGTCGTTCGGCGGCTTCCCGTTCTCCTAATACGGTGACGTATGGATTGGCTGCTGTTTCCAGGCAAGTTAATCCACATCCAATGATAAACAGAGAAAGCAAAAAATAGGGAAACGACATAAGTTGCTCGCCGGGAATGAACATCAAAGCTCCTATGCCATACAATAATAATCCTGTTACGACACCGATACGATAGCCATAGCGTTGGATAATTTTACCGGCAGGCATTGCCATTAAGAAGTAGCCTCCATAGACCACAGCCTGAATCAAGGCAGAATGGGTTTTCGAGATGTCGAGGGCATCTTGGAAGTGTTTGTTCAGTACATCCAGGATGCTATGGGCAAATCCCCACAGGAAAAAGAGGCTGGTTATCAGCACAAAGGGAATCAGATAGTTTGTTCCGCCGGCTGCTTGTACCAGTTTGGTCTTCGGTTTCATATACGGAATGAAAAAGGTATGCAAAAATAATTGATACTTGGTTTTATCGGATACAGCATGAATCAACTCCTGCTTACTTCCAGCCCCTTGTCGGACAGGCTCATCTCTACGAAACGGGCACGTCCGTTAGGTGGATCGTGGGTAAGCGTTTTCCGGATACGCAAGGCTGCTTCGGGGTCTTTGGCTACCATGTAGAGGTATCCTCCTCCGCCGGCTCCGGGCAGTTTGTATCCCCAACACAAATCGTCTATCTTTTGGGTGAGTGTGAGTGCCGCTACTGCCTTGGGATTGGTTCCTGCATCGAGCATCTGGTTTTGTTGCCAGGTTTTCCGTATCAGCTTGCCTGTCTCTTCAAACTTATTCCGCAGGATGGCATCGTAAAGGTCGAGCGCATGCTGTTTCATTTGCCGGAGCAGCTGAAGGTGCTCGGTAGAGTTGAGAAACATACCTCTAACGATTTCGGCAAGAATGTCTTTTGCCGTACGGGTGATGCCGGTATAATACAACAGATGGCATTTCCGGTATTCATCGTGTGTGAAAAGATGTTCGGGCAACCAGCGCACCAAAGGTTCCTGATTCCATCCGGGCTGTGTCTGTAAGAGTTTCACTCCTTGCAATACACCTCCGTATTGGTCTTGCCAGCCGCCTCCGGTAGTCAGCAATTGTTCCAATATCAGGGTACGGCTGCCTATTTCGTGTTTGTCCCAATTCAATCCGCAGAAGTCATTGACAGCACCCAGTACGGTTGAGGCAAGGATGGAGCTGGTGCCTAATCCCGACCCCGCAGGGATAGCGGAAAGGAGAGTTACTTCGATGCCTGCTCCGAAGGCACGGAGCTGTTCTTCAAGCGAAGTGAAACGCTCGGTGGAGAAGTCGGGATGGAATCCGGCAAGTACCAGTGCCGCTTTCGGAATGGAGAAGGGGGAGCCTACCTGATTGAACCGGTGCAGCTCTTCATACGTATTGACCGCCTCCATGGCGCCCAAGTCGATGGAACGTAGCGTGATGCGGTAATCCTTCGAAGGCTTGACATAGACTTGTAAGGGAGGTTGTCCATTCAGCTCAATGGCTATGTTGACTACGTTTCCTCCTTCCATTAGGCTATACGGGGGTGTGTCCGTCCATCCGCCTGCCAGGTCAATGCGTACAGGACTTCGTCCCCATACGATTTGGTCGGCATATACCGACAGGTGCGGAGCTTGCCGGTGGTCGACGGTGGAAGTAAGCCCTTCGCGCATCAGGCGGAAAGCCGTATCTTCTTCTTGTTTGATTCGGTCAGTATATTCACCCTGTTTTTTCGTCAGCGTCCTTGCACGAAACATGGCATCGCTGATACGGATAGTCAGTGGAGCCGATTCCGGAAGAGGGGGAGGAAGGGGCAAGTTGAATCGGGCAAATTCTTCGGCTGCTTCCTGTAAGTTGAGCTGGTAGAAGACACTCTTTTCATAATTGGTTGCCAATGCCGTCCAGCTGTGTTTCCTGAATGCTTCCCGTTGTTGTGTTAACCGTTGTAAGTTGGCATACGCCGAAATCTCATCGGCTGACATTTTAGAGGCTTTTATCCAGATGGCTTTTCCCGCATCATTATCAGGCTCGCTTGTCATCCATCGCAATGCTTGTTCTAATTCGTCTATGGAATGGCAGATAGGGAAAAGCTGTGCCGCCTGCAAATCCTCGTTATGGGCAATTTGGTTGGCTTCAAGTCCACGCCGGGCAAGCCAGTCTGGCATGGGGATGCCTTGATATAGGGTGTCTGATTCACTGATAGCTCCACGGAATGCGTCATTAAATCCATATGGGCGGGCTACATAATCGGTATCTCCCATTGGAACTACATCGATGCAACATCCTTCGGGGACATTCAGTGTCCAGTTGTTTTCGGGCACTCCGGTGATGATGTTTTTAGCGTGCAAGCTCCATCCGCGAGCAATGTAGCTGTTTTCTATCCATACATCCGAGTTTTCGTTGGTGAAGGTATACTGTGTGATGGCATTCTGTACGAAAATGGCAGGGTGGGGTTTGACCTTCTTGTGCATAATCATCCGTTGGTCTATGATGCAGTTCTGGATAGCCAAAGTGGATGAAATCATTTCACGGCTGGTGCCGTAATGGTGAAATTCGCCTCCTGGCAACGGAAGAATAGCTACGGAGAGTTGATTCAGTTCAGGGTCTTTCACTTGCGGATGAGCTCCCAATGCACGGCCGAAGTCGGAATAAAGGTCATAGTATGCCAGTTGTTCGTTGGGGATAGAACGCTTTACCAATAATTCTACAGCTCGGTCGCTTAACAACCAGATGCCGATATCCATCAGAAACAGGTAATCTTGCATCAGTTCGCCCAGTTGGTCCACACTGGGTTTTTGCAGCATGAAATCCAACTGGTCGGGACACTGGCGTGAAGAAACGAAAACTCCGTGATTCTTTGCCAATTGCGGGTCGACCCAAAGTCCGTAGCATACTACATCAGCTTCGGGTATTTCTTGTAAAGCTTTTTGCGCGCGGATGTATACATCACCGCTGGCAATCAGGGTATGCAGGCATTCGGGTGCCTTTTGCATGATTTGCTCGTACAAGGGAATCTGAAGCGAAAGTAAGTTTTGGGTCAGCCGTTGTCCGCGTCCCCAGCGGAACACCGGAATAGGGGTCAGTATTTTCCCCGATGGGGCATAGGCAGGAAGCCGCCTGCTTTGTCCGCCGGCGTGTAGTAAGATACGTTTTTCCTTGCTTATCCATTTCGGGAAACTATCGGTGCTGCGTTCTTCTTCCTGGCAGGCTTGTAATAGCCATACGGTTCCGCCTCCTGACCCTAATTTGCTCCCGATAGGGTCGGAAGTGCAAAACCATTCATTCCGGTCGGTATGGGTTATGTCGTGAAAGCAACCTACTAAATTAGGAGGAAGGGATAATAGTTTCTTCATCTTTGTCATACCGTCTGATGGTTGATGCAAATCCCTTTCAGGTACCATTCGTACAACCGGTGGATGCCTTCGTCTATCTCTACTTGATGATGCCAGCCCAGATTATGCAGCTTGGTCACATCGGTCAGCTTGCGCATCGTACCATCGGGTTTCGAAGCGTCCCAGCGCAATTCACCCTTGAATCCGATTTCCTTGACAATCTTTTCGGCGAGCTCGCGGATACTCAATTCCTTTCCCGTACCTACATTGATGTGGCAATTGCGGATATCCTTTTCTCCTTCTTGATAGGTATCCTTAAAGTCCACATTTAATAATACATGTACGCTGGCATCCGCCATTTCTTCGCTCCACAGGAACTCACGGAGCGGCTTGCCTGTGCCCCAGAGCGTGACGGCTTCGGACGTGATGCCGAATTTCGCCAGCTTTTCCAATATTTCTTCATTCGTATTGCTTCCGTTCACGCCTTCTACCGGACGCAGGTTGATATCCTTGCGCACGGCATCCCAATCGCTTTCGTTCAGGCATTTGGCTAAATACACCTTGCGTATCATGGCAGGAAGCACATGGCTGTTCTCCAGGTGGAAATTATCGTTCGGTCCGTACAGGTTGGTCGGCATGACGGCTATATAATTGGTACCGTATTGCAGGTTAAAGCTCTCGCACATCTTCAATCCGGCTATCTTGGCGATAGCATACGGTTCGTTAGTATATTCCAACGGAGAAGTGAGCAGCACTTCTTCTTTCATTGGCTGGGGAGCTTCACGCGGATAGATGCAAGTGCTGCCTAAGAACAAGAGTTTTTTTACGCCGTGGCGGAAACTCTCACCGATGACGTTCTGTTGTATTTGCAGGTTCTGGTAGATAAAGTCGGCACGGTATTGCAGGTTTGCCATGATGCCGCCTACATGTGCCGCAGCCAATACCACGGCATCGGGTTGCTCCTCATTGAAGAAGTGTTTCACGGCAACGCCGTCCAGCAGGTCCAGTTCCTTATGGCTTCTGCCTACCAGGTTGGTATATCCTCTCTGCAAGAGGTTGTTCCAAATGGCCGACCCTACCAGTCCGTGATGGCCAGCCACGTATATTTTTGATGATTTTTCTAACATAAGTTTATTCTTTATCCAATTCTGCTTTGAGGTGCAGTTTCCGTACAAACCTCATATCATGTTCTACCATGATGCGTACCAATTCAGTAAAAGAAGTTTTGGTGGGATTCCAGCCTAACATTTCTTTGGCTTTGGTCGGGTCGCCCAAAAGTTGCTCTACTTCACAGGGACGGAAATATTTCGGGTCCACTTCTACTAGTATACGGCCCGTAGCTTTGTCTATACCTTTTTCGTCTACTCCGCTTCCTTGCCATTCTAATTCAATACCGAGGTAATGGAATGCTAAGGTACAAAACTCACGTACCGTATGCATTTCGCCGGTAGCAATGACAAAATCTTCTGGCTTGTCGTTCTGAAGGATGAGCCACATACATTCTACGTAATCTTTGGCATATCCCCAGTCGCGTTTGGCATCCAAGTTCCCCAGATACAATTTATCCTGGAAGCCTTGCTTGATGCGTGCGGCGGCTAGTGTGATTTTACGGGTTACGAAGTTTTCGCCTCGGCGTTCGCTTTCGTGGTTGAACAGGATACCGTTTACGGCAAACATGCCATAGCTTTCGCGGTAATTCTTGGTAATCCAGAAACCATATTGTTTAGCTACGCCATACGGAGAACGGGGATAAAATGGGGTAGTTTCCTTTTGGGGGATTTCCTGCACCTTGCCGAAAAGCTCGGAGGTGGATGCCTGATAGATGCGGCAAGTCTTGTCAAGACCGCAGATTCGGACGGCTTCTAGTAAGCGGAGAGTACCGATGGCATCTGCTTCGGCAGTATATTCGGGAACGTCAAACGAAACTTTCACATGGCTTTGTGCTGCCAGGTTATAGATTTCCGTCGGATGGATATCGCTGATGATGCGGATGAGCGAGCTGGAGTCGGTCATATCTCCCCAATGCAGATTTACCAGACGGCTTTTTTTCATGTCGCGGACCCATTCATCCAGATACAGATGTTCGATACGTCCTGTATTGAATGAAGAAGAGCGTCGTAGGATGCCATGAACTTCATATCCTTTTTCTATCAAAAATTCGGCGAGGTAGGAACCGTCTTGTCCGGTAATGCCGGTGATTAATGCTACTTTTCTCATATATAATTTGCTAATCGTTTTTAAGTAAAATAAAAACAGTCTTTTATCAATCGTCTAACTAGCAAGCTGCTCTTGAATAAATCTGTTTTGTTTTTAGTCTCTTCTGAAAATATCTCGCGTATAAACTTTATCTTTTACATCATCCAAAGAAGCATCGTAACGGTTGGCTATGATTGCCTGGCTTTGCCGTTTGAAAGTTTCCAAATCATTTACCACTTTACTTCCAAAGAAAGTGCTCCCGTCTTGCAAGGTCGGTTCGTAAATGATTACAGTAGCTCCTTTTGCTTTGACACGTTTCATGACACCTTGAATGCTGCTTTGGCGGAAATTGTCGCTATGGCTCTTCATTGTCAGACGATATACACCGATGGTACATTGTCTTTCTTCATTTGGGTTATAGTCTCCCCGGTTGTAATAGTCATAGTATCCGGCTTTATGAAGTACACGGTCGGCAATGAAGTCTTTACGGGTGCGATTGCTCTCTACAATGGCTTGAATCAGGTTTTCTGGTACGTCGGCATAGTTGGCAAGGAGTTGTTTCGTGTCTTTAGGCAGGCAATATCCTCCATAGCCGAAGCTTGGGTTGTTGTAATGGGTGCCGATTCGCGGGTCAAGGCAGACGCCGTCGATAATGGCTTGGGTATCCAGCCCTTTCATTTCGGCATACGTGTCCAGTTCGTTGAAATAAGATACCCGGAGGGCCAGGTAGGTATTGGCAAAGAGCTTGACTGCTTCCGCTTCGGTCAGTCCCATAAAAAGGGTATCGATGTCTTTTTTAATGGCACCTTCCTGTAAAAGAGAAGCGAAAGTATGAGCGGCTTCGTCCAGTCGTTTGTCACCTTCTGGGCGGCCTACAATGATACGGCTGGGGTAAAGGTTGTCATACAAGGCTTTGCTTTCGCGCAAGAATTCCGGCGAGAAGATAATGTTCTCATTGTGCATCTTTTTACGGATATTTTCGGTATAGCCCACCGGTATGGTACTCTTAATGACCATGATGGCATTCGGGTTGACACGCGAAACCAATTCTATTACTTCTTCTACATGGCTGGTGTCAAAATAATTTTTGACCGGATCATAATTGGTAGGAGCGGCTATGACTACAAAATCCGCATCGCTATAGGCTTTGGCTCCATCGAGGGTAGCCGTTAAGTTTAATTCTTTTTCGGAAAGATATTTTTCGATGTAATCATCTTGAATCGGTGATTTTCGTTGATTGATCAGGTTTACTTTTTCCGGGAGGATGTCGACCGCAGTCACTTGATTGTGTTGACTTAACAGGGTCGCTATGCTTAAACCTACATATCCTGTTCCGGCAACGGCTATTTTTAAATTCTTCATATTATTATATGTTTAATTTTTTATTCATGAGCAATTAGACTGGTATCATTTTGTCCGGTCTTCAAGGGCATTTGTTTGTTAAAATAAGAGGATTGTTAATCATTATATTAAAATTGGAACAAAGATACAATATCTTTTGAAAACAGACAAAAATGCTTCGACAATATCCGTATGCCGTATGAATTTTTAATACCCGCTGGTTGAATTAAAAAGTTAACACTATAATGTAGATAAAAAGTTGTACATGTCGCTGATTTTTTAGCAATTTAATAATGCTCAAAAAACTGGGAAAGTTATGTTCTTGTAAAAAAAGAGAGTGCATCATTTTGACACACTCTTAATGGGAAATGAAGGAGTTAAAACAAACTCCACGCTACGGTGAGTCCTGCCATAACGATGGCTACCATACTCATCAGTTTTACGAGGATATTCAGACTGGGACCGGAGGTGTCTTTAAACGGGTCGCCTACCGTATCGCCCACTACGGTGGCACGGTGTACTTCGCTTCCTTTTCCGCCGAAGTTTCCTTCTTCTACGTATTTCTTGGCATTATCCCACGCGCCTCCGGCGTTCGCCATAAAGATGGCCAGCACGAAACCGGATGAAAGTCCGCCGATGAGCAGACCGATAACTCCCGGCACACCGAAAAGCAAGCCCGTGGCTACGGGAGCGATGATAGCCAGGAGGGAAGGGAATACCATTTCGCGTTGTGCGCCTTGCGTCGAGATTTGCACACACCGTGCGTAGTCGGGCTCGGCTTCACCCGTCAGGATTCCTTTTATTTCGCGGAACTGGCGGCGTACTTCCTCTACCATTCGCGAGGCGGCACGTCCTACGGCATTCATCGTAAGTCCGCAGAACAAGAACGCCATCATGCTTCCGATGAACATGCCCGAAAGCACTTTGGGGTTCATCAGCGTCACGTCATAGTAAATCATGAAATCTCCCAGTCCCGCTTCGTGGATGGCGACTTCAATCCCGTTGGGAAGTTCCAGGATGGCGGTGCCGATACGATCAAGCCCGATACGCACTTCCTCGATGTACGAAGCCAGCAGGGAAAGCCCTGTAAGTGCCGCCGAGCCGATGGCGAAACCTTTTCCCGTGGCGGCGGTGGTGTTCCCCAGTGAGTCGAGTGCATCGGTACGCCGGCGCACCTCTTCACCCAGCTTGCTCATTTCGGCGTTCCCTCCCGCATTGTCGGCTATGGGTCCGTAAGCATCCGTGGCCAGGGTAATGCCCAGGGTGGAGAGCATGCCCACCGAGGCGATGCCGATGCCGTAAAGTCCCATTCCGATGTTGGTGAAATCGAATCCCGAAGCCAGCCAATACGACAAGATGATGCCTGCCACCACGGCTATAACCGGTATGGTGGTAGAAATCATGCCCAGCCCGATGCCCGAGATGATGACCGTAGCCGGACCCGTCTTTCCGCTTTCCGAGAGCTTGCGGGTAGGCTTATACGATTGAGAGGTGTAATATTCGGTAGACTGGCCGATGATGACTCCCACCAGCAAGCCCACGATGACCGCCAGCGAGATATTGACCCAGTTGTCCAGTTTCAGAAGCCAGAGGACGAAGAACGTGCCGATGATGATGAGGAACGAGCTCAGGTTGGTACCCGTCGAGAGGGCTCTCAGGAGTTCTTTCATCGTGGCGTTTTCGCGCGTGCGCACGGCAAAGATTCCGATGATGGAGAGGATGATGCCGATGGCGGCTATCAGCATCGGAGCGATGACCGCCTTGAATTGCATTTCGGTGTTGCCCGTCCCGATGTACGCGGCGGCGCCCAGTGCGGCGGTGGCAAGGATTGAGCCGCAATACGATTCGTATAGGTCGGCTCCCATACCGGCCACGTCTCCCACGTTATCCCCCACATTGTCGGCGATGGTGGCGGGGTTCCGCGGGTCGTCTTCCGGGATTCCCGCCTCCACTTTCC
>ULRR01021320.1_pt1 | contig 12708 bp, 7 predicted proteins | sample 1955651 | NCBI WGS metagenome assembly ULRR01 (sample SAMEA4835688, study PRJEB28245) | human gut metagenome | biome: gut microbiome; material: fecal sample | place: Denmark | collected 2008
CAGGTCGCCGGCGGCATAGATCTGGTGCGGCTTGATCTTGCGCAGCAGGTCGACGATGATCTGCGTGTCCTTCTCCGTGAGCTGCCCCTTCTTGATGCCGCCCGTCTCGTAGAAGGGCAGGTTGAGGAAGTGGGCGTTCGTGTCGGGGTTGAGCCCGAACGACCGCACGGCGGCACGTGCCTCGGCGCGGCGGATCGCCCCCTTCAGGTCGAGCAGCGCCCGCGGTTCGGGCTCGCCCTTCTTCTTGCCGGCGATGATCTTCTCGGCCTCGGCGAAGTGGTCGCCGTAGCCCAGTTCGCGCGCCGTGTCGATGTTCTGGAGTACCACGTCGTCGTGTACGGCGACGTTGCCCGACGTCTCGTAGGCGACATGCACGTCGTGGCCCTGCTGCACGAGGCGGATGAACGTGCCGCCCATCGAGATGACGTCGTCATCGGGGTGGGGTGAGAAGATCACCACGCGCTTTGGGAAGGGCTTCGACGAGACGGGGCGCGTCGAATCGTCGGCATTGGGCTTGCCGCCCGGCCAGCCCGAGATCGTGTGCTGCAGGTCGTTGAAGACGTCGATGTTGATCTGGTCGAACGTGCGGCCCTGTTCGAGCAGTTCGCCGAGCGAATTTTCGATGTAGTCCTTGTAGGTGAGCTTCAGGATGGGCTTCTTCACCACGCCGCAGAGCCAGACGACGGCCTTGCGGACGAACTTCGGCGTCCAGTTGCAGGGGCCGACCAGCCACGGCGTCTGCTCACGCGTGAGCAGCTGGGCGGCATTTTCGTCGATGACGACCTCGATGTGGGGGTGCTCCTGCAGGTAGGAGGCGGGTACCTGGCCGGTGATGTCGCCCTCGACGACCTTCTGCACGATGCGGGCCTTCTCCTCGCCCCAGGCCATCAGGATGATGCGGTCGGCGCGCATGATCGTGTCGATACCCATCGTGATAGCCATCTTCGGGGTGTTCTCCAGCCCGAAGAAGGCACTCGACTGCACCTTGCGCGTGTTGTGCGTGAGCTGCACGAGGCGCGTGCGCGACTTGGCGTAGGAGCCCGGTTCGTTGAAGCCGATCTGTCCGTCCTCGCCCACGCCGATAATCATCAGGTCGATGTGGCGCACGGCGTGGTCATACGAGGCGCAGTACTCCGAAATCCGCTCCTCGGGGACCGTGCCGTCGGGAATGTGCACGTTCTCGGGCAGGATGTCGATGTGGTTGAGGAACTCCTCGTGGATGCGGAAGTTGCGGCTCTGCTGCTCGGTCGACTTGATCGGGTAGAACTCATCGAGGCTGAAGACAGCCACGTTGCGGAAGCTGACGAGCCCGGCCTCGTGGCGCCGTACCAGTTCCCGGTAGAGACCCAGCGGCGTGCGGCCCGTGGTCAGCCCCAGCACGAAGGGCTGTGCCTCTTCGTAGACCTCGTTCGAGCAGTGGATCTCGTTGTAGGTGCGGATCGCCTTGACGATCGTGTCGGCGACGTACTGCACGCCGTCGTACTCGTTTTCATAGACCAGCGTGCGGATCTTCTCGTAGCGGTGGATGATGTCGCGCGGGGCCGATTCGGCAATCAGCCCGCCGTCCTTGGGAAGTGAATACTTGTTGTTCATAGTATGTCTTGAAATTTGACTCGTTCAAAAAATTCGGGGCGGTGGAAGTCGGGCTTCTCCGTCGCAATGGGGCGCCACGAAAGGAAGTGGGGGTGCGAAAGGTTGTCGCCGCACTTGTAGAGGTTCATGCGCGCCTCGAGACCGTTCCACGTCTTCAGGTCGTGGCGGAAGAGCGCCTGCGGCGGGATGGCCAGGGTCACCGACCAGCGGTTGTCGCCCTCGCGCTCGGCAAAGGGCTCGGCGGGCAGCGTCGTGATGCGCCGCACCGAAGCCAACACCCGGGCGTCGGCGTGCACGGCGTCGGCATGCGTCTTGCGGAATCCGAGCAGCATGCGGCCGATGCAGGTGGTCTCGAAGTTGTAGTAGCCGCGGTCGTCCAGCTCGAGGAAGAACTCGACGCACGAGTCGGTCCACACCTGGCCGTTGTCCTCGGTGACGCGGGCCGCCGTGTAGCGCTCCTCCACGTCGAAGCGCAGCCAGAGCAGGTCGCCCGTGTGGAAGATGCGGAACGAAACCTTCGGCGTGTAGGGGTACTGTTCCGGCCAGTTGCAGCAGCCGATCGGCTGCGCCTCGATGCCGTCGAACGCCTGGTCCACGGCCTGCATGTCGTCGGGGTTGATTCCCGGGATTCTGCGTATCTCCATGCTCGTGTCGTTTTATCGGTACTTGTCGGCCGTCTCGCGGACGATGCGGCACATTTCGGGGTACTGCTCCTCCATGCTGCACAGCAGCTTGTACTGGGCGTGCGTGCGCACGAGGTTGTGCTCCGGGTACTTGATCTTGTAATAGGTGTCACCGTCCAGGTAGTCCATCAGGAAGCGCAGCACCTGCTCGTAGGTGATGTAGCGGGCCGAGAAGGCCAGGTGGTCGATCTCCGCCGGGCAGAGCTGTGCGGCGCGCTGCGAGAGGTAGCCGTCCGTGTAGGCGGCGAACATCTCGAGCGAGAGACCCACGCGCGACAGGTCGCGGTCGTCCTCGTCGCCCGTGTTGGCATAGGAGCGGATGGCGTCGCCGAAGTCGTTGAGCGACGTGGAGTTCATCACCGTGTCGAGGTCGATGGCGCAGAGCACGCGGCCCTGCCTGTCGAAGAGGATGTTGTTGATCTTCGTGTCGTTGTGCGTCACGTGCGTGGGGATCGTCCCGTCCTCGACCTTCGACCAGAAGGCGAGCATCTCCGCGCGGCGCGATTCGATCCAGCCGATCTCCTCCGCAAGGTCCTTCTTGCGGCCCGCGGCATCGCGTGCCAGCGCCTCGTCCCACTGCGCGAAGCGGTGGCGGATGTTGTGGAATCCCTTGATCGTCTCGGCCAGCGGTTCGTCGAAGTCCGCAAGCTGGGCCTGGAACTTGCCGATGCCCTCGCCGCCCTTGCGGGCCAGTTCGGCCGTGTCGGCCTTGTTGTAGGCGATCGTGTCGGCGATGTAGACCGTGACGGCCCAGAAGTCGCCCTTTTCGTCCTCGTAGCAGAGCGCTCCGTCGCGGGTCGGCACGACGGTCATTACCTCGCGCAGGGGATCGCCTCCGGCCGCGATGACGCGGCGGCGGATGTGCTCCGTCACCTTGCGGATGTTCTCCATCATGGCGGGTACGTCGGGGAAGACGCTGCGGTTCTTGCGCTGGAGAATGTAGTCCGGTGTGTCGCCCGCGGTGCGGACGATGAATGTGTCGTTGATGAATCCGTCGCCGAGCGAATCGATGGAGGCGATGGCGCCTTCGAGCGCGAATTGCGAGGCTATTCTCTGAAGATCAGGTTTCATGGGTTGTTATTTTGCGGTTTCGGTCAAATAGGGGCACAAATGCCTATTCAAAGGTACGGAAAAGAACGCAGAACTGCAATCGTATCTTGTGAAAAAACCCGCTTTTCGCGCAGAAAAGCGGGTTTTGGGTAGACGTGATTGATTTGTGCGGGACATATCAGTAGAGCAGCGACGATCCGTATCCGTCATAGGCCGGACTTACCTTGAAGATGCCGTTTACGGGGTCGTACTCCGACAGCGGGCTGTCAAGTTTTTTTGGATAGGTTCCCTTTTCCGGATAGTACGGAGTCGGAAGAGCGGTTGTTCCGTCGAAGTAGAGCTTCCATCCGTTGGTTCCGTATACCGCATTCCCTTCTCTGTCGAGGTTGATACTCGGCCACGGACCATTGGTATTGTAGTCATGGGTTACGCGCATAATGGAGACATATTTCAGTGCTTCCGAATAGAGCATGTTTCCCGTAAATTCGACGGAGCCGATCTGATCGACCATAAAGTATGCCGAACCCATGCCGGCCGGGTTGCTGGCACCGGAACTATAACTAATTAAGTCGATAAAAGTATTGTTCTTGCAGGTGATGTTCAGGTTGGACAATGAATACGATGCAGCGTCTGCCTCCCAGTATCGTTGATACAGGATGGATACTGCTGTCTTTACATTGCTTCCCTGAGTCGAGTAGAATACGTTATTTTCGAGTACCAATGTTTTGAAGCCCGCAAGGCCGCTCTTAAGGAAGTTTTTATCATTGTCTCCATGAAGTTTTATGAGGGCGTAATAGCCTTCAGTTCCTGCTTCGTAACGCAGTCTGCAGTTGCGGAAGATGATGTTCTCGATATACGAACTCTCCTTCGTGGAACTGTAAGGTGCGACGATGCTTTTGTTGTTACCGAAGGTGATGTCGCAATCCTCGAAAATCAGCGTCTTGGCACCGCCCGTGTCGTTTGTCATGGTGAATAACTGTGCCTGAGAGCCCTCTCGCATGTCGATATCGAGATTCTTGAAGGCGTAGATGCCACTTTCCCTGTTGCGCAGGTGGAACTGGTTTTTTAGCACAAGTTTGGTTTTGTGGTCCGCATAACGGCCGATAAAAATCGCGCTGTTCTCCCGATATGTGTGGTTTCCAGAGTTTGTCGGTCTGATGTAGAACGAGTTGTCGGGATTTCCTCCATCATCGAGGAAATAGACGAGCGTTGTGGAACTCAACTCAAGTGCGGTATTGGGCGCATCTGCAGGCTTATTTGTTGTTTTACTCTCCGAATCTTTGCTGTATCTTACCCCTTCGATTTCAACACCTTCCTCGTAATAGTCTTGCGGAGCAGCTGCGGTTGTAGTAGTGATGTTGGTATTTTTGACCGGCTTGAAGTTGAGCGTGTTGATGCCGCTGGCCTTGAAGTCAAGCGCAACCTGCTCGCTGAATGTCTGCGTGATTGTCTGTGCCGAAGTCTTTACCTCGATGATCAGGCCGTTGAATGCAACGGGGTTGACCACAAACCATACGTCGAAGGTGCCGTCGGCGTTGAGTGCTTCGCCGTCGGTGCCATAATCAGCTGTTACCGAGTTGGACGGCTCCGTGAAGTTGAAAGTCGTCGCATCGTATGCCTCCTCGATCGTTACTTTGGCTGTTCCGGCCAGCGCGGTGCCTTCCGGTGCCGTGATCGTTACCGAGCGGATCTTTTCCCCTTCGGCCAGCGTGATGTCACCGGTGAATTCCGAGCGGTTGATCTTCAGCCGGAAGAAGGTGAAGAGACGCTTGAACGCCACTTCTTCCAGAACGGGCGACGTTGTGGTCCCGTCGGGGCCGGTGACCGGTTTGCTGACCAGAATATCCTGTGACGGATCGAACGTCGTCGCCGTCGGGTGCTGAATTGAGTTCAGCGTGACGGTCGGAGTGGTCCGACTGGGGGTATTGTTGTACTTGTAGGGGGATACGAATACATAAGAGTATTTGTCAACGTTGGCGATTGCGTCGTGCGATACGGTGATCGTAGCGGGCGATCCAGGTGTGCGGATTGCGACAGTTACACCTGTGGCATTTTCATTCGAATCTTCTGACCATACGTAGGCGCCCAGCTTTTCGTTGTCTGTAAAGCCGATCTGCCCGTTTTCATAGGCCGTGCGGGTGTCGTGCGCCGAGCCGATCGTTTCGTTGACGGGGAAGGTGCGGGTGATGGTGCGCACTGCGGGAGCGGACGGCTCGGTCGAGTCCGTGGAGCAGGATGCCAGCAGCATCAGAACGGCAGCCGTACTGCCGTAAAGCAGAATCTTTTTCATGGTTGCCGGGCTTTTAGTAGGATCCGTAAATGTCGTCCATGTTGTATTCGTCGTCGACGATCGGGTCATAGTCCCAACTCTCGCCTTTGGTTGTGGCAAATCCCTTCTCGACGGCGATGTCGAGCGCTTCGATGTCTGGCGCCTGATAGGGGAGGACGGACCTCTCCTCCTCTCCTGCATACGGGGTGAGATTTCTTTTCATGTTGTTTGTTTTTGAGGGTCAGTAGTTGTGTAAATTGTTGGACCGAAACCGGCAAATCCGTCCGACAGGGGGTGCGGACGGACTTGCCGACGGAAAAAAGTGCCTATTCGAGCCGGTCGACGATCGTGAAGGTCACTTCGTAGGCCTGGATGCCCGATTCGCCCTGGTAGTTGCCCGTACCTGCGAGGAACGTCGCCGTGTAGGTGCCCGGCGTGTCGTAGGTGTACGAATAGCTCGGTACGTCGTCCGGCACGCCCTTGATGCTCTGCCCCGTATCGGGCGAGATGCTGTTCAGGGCGATCGGCTGCATGAAGGCCCACTGTTCGATCTGCTCCATCACGCCCGCGCTGAAGCCCTGGAAGACGATGTTGGCCGCGCTGTTCGAGCCCGGTTCGCCCTGGAGCTTCAGGTTGCCGTTGCCCGAGACGTTGTGGATGTAGGGGTCGTCGGCGTGCTGCGGTGCCAGCGAGAAGGTGATGAACTTCATCGACGAGTAGGGGTACTCCTGCGTGTCGTAGCCCTTGAGCTTGACCGTGATGGACGGGTTGATGCGGTAGGTGCGCATCGCCGTGCCGGGCTCCTGGTAGAGGTGCAGGCCGAACGAGAAGTTGTCGGCGTAGGGGGTGATGTCGTAGGTGTAGGTCTCGAAGGTGTTGGACTTGTTGGGCGTGTATTCCAGCACCTGCCAGTCGGCGTAGTTGCTCTGGGCAATGGCCTCGACGATCGGCCGGTCGGCCGCCGCGTCGTTGCCCGCGAGCCCCGGGAACTTGTTGCCGGCGATCATGTCGAGGTTGCTCACCTCGGGGTTGCCGCCGTACTGCTGGCTGATCTCGATCGTCAGCTGGCACGATTCGATATCCTCGAGAGCCACCTGCGTGCGGTTGCGGTATTTGTATTCGTGGCCCGTGTCGCCGTTCCACACGGTGATGAAGTCGGCGTTGCCCTGGAAGTTGAAGACCACGGGATCGCCCGCCCGGTAGGTGTTCGTCGGCGACAGCCGTACCGAGAACTCCAGCGGCTCGTAGATCTCGTCGTGCTCGCAGGAGACGGCGCCCAGGGTCAGGGCCAGTGCCGCCGCGAGGTATGTGATGCGTCTTGTTTTCATGGGATGTGCTGCTCTTGTGCGTTTTACCATAAGGGATTCTGTTGGAGTGCGTGGTTCACGGCCAGCTCCTTGGTCGGGATCGGCAGGTAGATGTGCCGAGAGGAGACGTTGGCGTAGTTGGCGGCCGCATAGTCCGTGATGGTCTTGTTCAGGTACATCGACTCGGTCGGGACGTTGGTGCCGGCCAGGTGCATGCGCTCGACGAAGATGCCCCAGCGGATCAGATCCCACTTGCGGAGCCCCTCGAAGGCCAGCTCGCGGGCCCGTTCGTTGCGGACCAGGTTGCGGAACGACGCCTGACCGCCCAACTGGCTCTCGTCGGTTGCGACGCCCGCGCGGCGGCGCACCTCGCGCACGGCCTCCTTGGCCTGCTCGTCCGGCGCCCCGGCGTATTCGTTGATCGCCTCGGCATACATCAGCAGCACGTCCGAGTAACGCAGGATCGGGAAGTTGATCGTCGTGTAGAGGCTCTTGGCCGACATCTGGTTCTCGTAGATCGTCTCGCGGCGCCACTTGCCGGCGTTGCGCACGGCGCACATGATCGTCGGATCGTAGATGATGTCCGCCGGGTCGAAGGCGTTCTCGACGCTCGTGTCGAGCCCCTCGATCTCGGGCATGGCGAAGTTGTTCTTGTAGAGCCACGGGGTCTTGTACATGCTCTGGTCCTGCTTGAGCACGGCCGTGACCGTCGCGCCGTCCTTCTGGTAGGAGATCTGCTGGTTGTTCAGGCCGCGGTAGTTGTAGCCCGGCAGGTTCCATGTAAGGCGCTTGTCGATGACCGTCCGGCTCGCGGCCTCGTCGGCCGTGCGGTCGTCCGTCCAGTAGAGCTGCCAGAGGGTGTACGAACCGTTGTAGTAGCCGTAGGAGTAGTTGCAGGCCCACTCCGAGTAGTTGGTCGTGCCCGACTGCGACTTCAGTCCGATCAGGTCGCCGATGCGGCCGTTGGTCCAGTAGGTCGAGCTGGTGCGGTCACCGAGGAACTCGGCCTCCCACATCGACTCGCGGAACTCCGTGTCGTACTGGTCCTGGATCATGTTGATGAAGACCTGCTCGTAGCTCTCGTTCAGGTGGTGTTTCTGCGAGGCGATCACCTCGTTGGCCCAGTAGGCGGCCTTGCCGTACATCTCCTGCTTCGAGAGCCCCTCGACCTGGTCGACCGTTTCGCCGGCCATGAAGAGGTAGATGCGGGCCAGAATGCCCTCGGCCACGGTTTGGTTGACGCGCGAGGGGGTCTGCTCGACACCCTCGTCGAGGTCGTAGACGATGGCCTCGATCTCGTCGACGCACCACTTGAGCACCTTCTCCTGCGGCGTGGCGGCAATCTGCACGTTCACCGGATTGGGCGATGTGGCGGCCTCCGAGCGCAGGGGCACGTCGCCCCACGCCTGGGCCAGCAGGAAGTGGTAGAAGGCCCTCAGGAAGCGGGCTTCGGCCAGGTAGGTCTTCAGGTCGGTCGACAGCTTCTCGGGGTCGATCTCCGCCTTGCCGGCCTCGTCGAGGTATTCGTTGGCGTTCTTGATCCCCTCGTAGAGCTTGAGCCACGTCTCGTAGATGACCGACGTGCCGGCGCTGTGGTTGTAGCGGTCGGGGCGCGTCTCGCCGTTGTTGTAGTTGTTGAAGTAGCAGAGGTCGTCCGCGTTGGCGATCTGCAGCGAGTAGTAGCTGCCGTAGAGATCCTCGCTGTTCAGTGCGCCGTAGACGCCGGCCAGACCGTATTTCAGCCGGGTCTCATTCGTGTAATAGCCTTTGCTGGGGATGATCTGCGGCTCGGTGTCGAGGAAGGTGCATGCCGAGCATGCGGCCCCGAGCAGAATCAGGGTTCCCAGTTTGTATATGTTTTTCATTTTCATGGCGTAATGAACGGTTAATCGTTAGAATGAGATGTTCAGACCGGCCGTGAATCCGTAGGCGCGGGGGTAGGCCGACCAGTCGAAGCCGGGGGTCAGCACCGAGTTGCGGGTCGAAACCTCGGGATCGGGGCCGCTGTAGTTGGTCAGCGTCCAGATGTTGTCGGCCGAGACGTAGAGGCGCAGCGAGCTGATGCCGGCCTTGCGGATGCCGCGGCCGCTGAAGGTGTAGCCCAGCGAGACGTTCTTCAGCCGCAGGAACGAACCGTCCTCGATGATGCGCGAGGAGTACTCCTCGTTGCCCGTGGCGTTCGTGCGCGGGATGTTCGAGGTGGGGTTCTCGGGCGTCCAGCGGTCGGCGAACGAGGCGAACTGGTTGGTCTGGCTCTTGTAGCCCGACTCGAAGATCAGGCGGTTGGCGTTCAGGATGTCGTTTCCGTAGCTCCACGTGAAGAAGATGTTCAGGTCGAAGTTCTTCCAGGTGAAGGTGTTGCTGAAGCCGCCCGTGTGCAGGGGCTGTCCGCAGCCGATGATCGTGCGGTCGTAGTCGTCGATCTTGCCGTCGCCGTTCATGTCGCGGTAGCGCAGGTCGCCCGGCTGGGCCTTGTTGCCCTTGTAGCTCGGGATGCCGTCAAGCAGGTTGCCGCTGGCGTCGAAATCCTCGGGCTTGTAGGTCCCCTCGTAGATGAAGCCGTACATCATGCCCGTCGGGCGGCCCACCTGCGAGATGTAGGGGAACTGCGAGTTGAAGCGCGTGTCCCACGTCACGGCGGTCTGCAGCGAGTTCTGACCGTCGACGAGCGCGAGGATGCGGTTGCGGTTGAAGGCGATGTTGAACGAGGTCGACCACTGGAACTGCCGCGTCTTGATGTTGACCGTCTCGAGCGTGAACTCGAAACCGCGGTTGCGGATCTTGCCGATGTTGAGCATGCCCTGTTCGTAGCCTGACGAACCCGGCAGCAGGGCGTAGAGCAGCAGGTCGTGCGTCACCTTGTCGTACCAGTCGGCCGTGACCTTGAGCCGGTCGTCGAAGAAGCCGAGGTCGATACCGACGTTCCACTGCTCGGTGGTCTCCCACTTGAGCCGTTCGTTGGCCATGTTCGAGACGTAGTAGCCCGGTACGCGCTCGCCGTCGAAGACGTAGTCGAACGAGCCGTTCGAGCCGGGATTGACGGTGATCTGCTGGTAGAAGTCGTAGGGCGTCTGCGTGCGGTTGTTACCCGTCAGACCCCACGAGAAGCGCAGCTTGCCGTTGTTGAGCCAGTCGGAGTCCTTGAACAGGTTCTCGCGGTTGAAGTTCCACGACGCACCCACCGAGGGGAAGTAGCCCCAGCGGTTGTCGGTCGGGAATTTCGACGAGCCGTCGGCGCGGAACGAGAAGGTGAGGTAATACTTGTAGCGGAAGTTGTAGTTCGCGCGCAGGAACATCGACATCATGCGCCAGTCGTAGTAGTTGCTCTGCACCTTCTGGTAGTTGCCCGTGTGGATGCCGGCGATGCCGAGCTCCTCGGAGGTGATCTGCGTGGCCGACACGCCGTCGTAGGTGTAGTTCTGGCCCTGCAGCGAGAGACCCGCCATCAGGTCGACGTTGTGGCTGCGGCCGAAGCGGCGCTTGTAGGTGAGCGTGTTTTCGTTGCTCCAGCTCGTCTGGTCGGTCCAGTAGATCGAGGCGTTGACCCCCTTGCCGCTCGGCGAGCCGGGGTAGCCCGTGTAGGTCTCGCTGCCGTTGAACTCCTCGCGGCGGCGCTTGTTGAGCACGTAGCCGCCCGTGGTCTTGAAGGTCAGCTGCGGGGTGATCTTCCACGTCAGCGCGATGTTCGAGTTGAGGTAGTCGACCAGCGTTTTGCGGTACTCGTTCTTGGCCGTCTTCACGGGGTTGAAGCGGTAGTCGTTCGAGCCGTCGATCGCCTCGTCGAGCATCGAGTCGAGGATGTCCTGTCCGGGAGGCGTCACGGGACGGTAGCCCCAGACCGAATACATCAGCCAGCCCGACGACGAGGAGGTCGTCTCGGCCGTGGTGGGGTTCACGCCGTTGGTCGCCGTGCGCGAATAGTTGGCGTTGACGTTGAGCGTCAGCTTTTTCGAGATGGGCAGCGTGAAGTTGGCCTTGCCCTGGTAGCGCTGGAAGTTCGAGCGGATGATGATACCGTCCTGGTCGAGTGCCGAGAAGCCGACGTTGTAGCGCAGCCCCTCCTTGTTTCCGCCCGAGAGCGAGACGTTGTAGTTCTGCTGGAAGGCCGTGCGGTAGAGCTGGTCCTGCCAGTCGATGGCCTTGATGTTGCGGTAGTCGTCGAGCGTGAGGTTGCGGCCCAGCTCCTCGCTGTAGCTGTAGTAGCTGCTCTCCATGGTCGAGGCGGCGATGAGCTCCTCCTGCAGCCGCACGAACTCGTAGGAGTCCATCAGATCGACCTTGTTGGCGATGTGGCTCATCGAGAACGAGGCGCTGAAGTTCACCGTGGGTTTGCCCTCGTGGCCGCGCTTGGTGTTGATGACGATGACGCCGTTGGCGCCACGGGCGCCGTAGATGGCCGTGGCCGAGGCGTCTTTCAGCACGTCGATCGACTCGATGTCGGCGGGGTTGATCGACGCCGCGAACGAGCCTTCGGAGGGGAATCCGTCGATGATGTAGAGCGGGGCGTTGCTCTGCGTGAGGGAGTTGTTGCCGCGGATGGTGATCGTGGCCTCGGAGCCGAGCGAACCGTCGCCCGTCGTGACGACGACGCCCGCGATGCGGCCGCTCAACGCCTGGTCGAAGTTCGTGACGTTGGCCTTCATCATCGTCCCCAGGTCGGCCTTGGCGACCGAACCGGTCAGGTCGCGCCGCGTCGTGGTGCCGTAACCGATGTTGACAATCTCGACGGCACCGAGCTGCGTGGCCTCCTCGGTCATCTTGACGTTGATGGCCGTGCGTTTGCCGACGGGCTGCTCGACGGTCGTGTAGCCGAGGTAGGAGAAGATCAGCGTCTGGTTTTCGCCGACCTTGATCGTGTAGTTGCCGTCGGTTCCCGTGGTCGTACCGGTCGTCGTTCCCTTGACCACGACATTCACGCCGATCAGCGGCACGTCGTTCGTGTCGACCACGCGCCCGACGACGGTGTTCTGCGCGAAGAGCCCTTCGGGCAGCCATAGCGCGAGCGTCAGCAGCGCTGCCGCGGTCATTCGTTTCAGTGCTTTTTTCATAACAAATCAGAGTAGGTTGGTGGGGTAGAAAGGGTTTATTTCTTTATGAGGTGAAATTCTACGGGCTGTCCGTGGCGGCAGGTGACCTTCAGCAGCGTGCCCGCGTCGGAGGGCGCGCACTCCACGGCGGGGTTCTCGGCCGTGAGCTCCCACGCCCCGTCGAGACGCACCTCCTTGAGCAGGGGCTGGCTCTCCTGGCGGGTCGTGTAGCCCTTTTCGGTGATGCCGAGGTCGGGTGTGCAGACGCTCATGACCACCGAGCCGTCCTCCGCCGTGCGCTCCATGACGATCGTCTCGGCCGTCACGCCGCGCACGAGGCCGTCGCCCGCATACTCCTCGAAGCAGACGTAGCCGGTGATGCCCGTCGGAAGGTCCTTGACGACGTGCGCCGTGTTGTCGCGCCGGATGACCTGGTACTCGTCCTTCTTGAGCAGGCGGTTGATCTCCTTGTTCGAGGGCTGGATGTAGACGACGTATTCGTATCTGGCCTGCTTCGGGGCCCGTCCGTGGTCGATGTAGGCCGTGGCGAAGTTGCCCTTCTTCAGCTGGCGGGTCTTGTCGTTCGGGGCGCTCTGCTCCTGCTTGAGGACGTGGAGCGTGCCGGCGGCGTTGCGCACGACGTAGAAGTTGCCCTTCGTGTCGGCCAGCGCGATGCGGTCACCGTCGGGGGTGACGTGGAGCGGGAAGTCGGTGTAGAACTCGCCGCCAACCTCCATCTGCTCGCCCGGATCGGTGAGCTGCAGCTGGAAGAGCGTCGT
>ULRR01007867.1_pt1 | contig 12674 bp, 11 predicted proteins | sample 1955651 | NCBI WGS metagenome assembly ULRR01 (sample SAMEA4835688, study PRJEB28245) | human gut metagenome | biome: gut microbiome; material: fecal sample | place: Denmark | collected 2008
ACTTGTCTGCTTGACAATTTCCATAAACCGATGAGGATGAAGCCATACACATTTTCTTTATTTTATACTGTTTCATGGCCTCTAAAATATTCATTGTTCCGATAATATTGGTTTGCGCATAAGCCAGCGGGGATTCAATAGACGGCCTGACGCCCGCTCTGGCTGCCAAATGAACAATGCAATCAATTTGATTTTGTTCAAATATTTTTTGCAAATCATTGGGGGCCTCAATGTCACCCAGATAAAATTTGTAATTTGGGTTTTTGAGGGCTTGGGAAATATTTTGTTTTTTTATTTCCGGGTTGTAATAGGGGCTGAGATTGTCAATCACGATAACAGAATGCCCCTTTTGCAACAGGCTGTCAGCAAGCGATGAGCCGATGAAACCGGCTCCGCCAGTAATAAATATGTTCATGTTAAGCTCCTAAAGTTCTTTTTAAATCGTTGATTTGTTTTTTTAGGTTTTTGTATTTTTGTTTATATTTTTTTCGGGTTTTTCCAATGCTTAATCGGTATTTCCATTTGTAATTTGAAAGCTTTTTTAATTTGTCCGGATAGCTTAAAATTTCACGCAAAAGATTTTTACTCGGGATAAATGCCGGCAATTTGGTACGGCTGTTTTCGTATATAATATCTTCATAAAATGGTGATAGTCGGGCATATTGCCAAAAATATTCAGATTTTTCCGCGCCGATTTCTGACCATGGTTTGGTCGGGTTGGCATAATGTATAATTTTAGGCGGAGTTAGGAGGTCAGTGGGGCTGACTTGTTTGGGATTCAGCCAAATCATTGGACGGTAGTTCCACTTTTGTGGAAGATAGAGAAGGGAGTTTTGAAAAACGATGTTAAACAGGCATTGGCAATGAAATTTATAAATGCCTGAGAAATCATGGGCAGCCTTTAATAATTTTTCTTCGGCTTTGTCTTTGCGCCATTTCTTTAGATTGGCTAATAGGACTCCGGTGTTTGTATATTTATTTTTTTGATTTATGCTGATTTGTTGTTTGTAACTGTCAGGCTGAAAAACATCCGGCCAGGGGCAGGCGGCTATCGAGTATTGGCGCATGTTGGTATTGTATAGTTCAGCCAAGCTGTCCAGAACAATTAAATCGCTGTCAAGCCATATGATTTTGTCAATATTGCTAAACACAGATGAAATAAGTAATGAGTAGTTTGCCAAAGCCGGGATATCTTTTCTGGTGTCTTTTCGTATTTCGAAAGGAATGCTTTGGTTTAGAATTTTCCATTCAATTTGGAAATCTTTAATCTGTTTGAGTTGATTTATTTTTTCTTGGTTTATTTTATTTTCTGTGTTGGTAATGATATGAAACGCAAGGTCGTCTTCGTTTGAGGCATTGGAAAGTATCGATGCCATAGCAACAGACATATATTTGACATATTCATTACTGACGAAAAATCCAATATGAATCATTTTCTTAACTCCTATTAGCTTTGTGGATAAATACGCAGAAATCATTGTATAGAATGCGTGTGTTGGGAATTAAATATTTTCGAACTTCTAAACCATTTTTCCAAAGAGAATAAGTGAAGTAGCATTGATCCCTACGGGCATAATGTTCAATCATGTACCACCAGGTTTCCATTGTATTTATAATTTGCTGGTTGTGATGCTGTCTAAATATTACATTGTTTTCGGACAGTCCATAATTACGGGGAAATCCATCTTTTTCCATAATTTCCATTCCGGCTTCAATCAAAGTGTTTCTATCTGCTTTTGTTCTGTGAACGACTATATTTTCATCGTATGCATCAAAACGACAACAATGGGATGGTAATAAAAGTATTTTATTTTCTTTTTTTATTACATCGAAAATATAAGAGGATAAGATATTGATGTTTGCATCTAAATATAAACTGTATTCGTAGTCTGGAAATAAAGTATGCGGATGTAGTTTGTGCCAACGGTTATTTCTGGTTTTGTCTAGCTTGGTATATGCTAGCGGTCTAATTTCCCAGATGCCATATTGTTTTTGACTGATTAAATCCTGATTGTCTGTGAAACAAACATAGTCCCATTCTTTGTCAAAATATGTATATGCTTTAATTTCATTCAAATCATCATAATCGTCAATAATGCAGATGTATGCCACTTTATTGGATTTCCGCTGTTTTTTGTATTCAATATATTGGGTAATCATACTTTCGTTGTATGTGTATACGTTTGTCTTGAATGCCCAATAGTAGTTAAAACGCCCTACTTTCAAAAAGTGCAACAACGGATTGGTTTTGACATCTTGGTAGCGTTCTAAATATTGAGAACCATTAAAAAGTTTTGAGGGGGAAATATTGTTTTTATATCCGGTTGTGAGATAATGTTCTAGAGGGGTTTGTCCATTAAGGCGGTTATTTGTAAATTCGGAATGTTGAATATAATATGCCTCATTCCAGAGTGAGGATGCTGCTACCAATGTATAATCATTATTACTGATTGGCATTTTATGGTTGGTTATTGATGGTTGAATGCGCAGTTTTATTTTTGTAGCAAGTGATGATATTCGAGTTTTAAATATGTGCAAATTATTCAATATGTATGTGTCTTCATAGGTATGATTTGAAGTGGGCATTATCTTTTTTATTTTTTTCCAATATTTTTTTAAAAATATATGCGATAAGAATGATGTTTTGGGGGATAAGAACATTTTTAATGCCGCAACCATTACAATTTTGCAGCTGTTTCGAAATTTGATATTGGGAGTTTGGGAAGCTAACTTTAAAATCTTTTTGCAAAAAACAAAGACGGTAAGCTTATTTTTTAAAGATATGTAGGAAGTAACGCTATTTTGAAGATTTGAACGATAAAAATAGCCTTTGTAATTTATGAACCCTATTTTTTCAGCTTTAAGATATGAATTGATAGAAAAGAATTTATCTACCAGAATAGTTTGCAGTTTATTGTCGAATCTGATGTTATATTTACTCAGATAGTTACGGTTAAAAAGTTTATTCCAAACTTGTGACGGGATATAAGGAAATATATCACTAATGTCATTAAAATTTAGTGTTAGCTGTTTGATTGATTGAGGAATTGCGGAATAACTGTAAAATTTGTCGTGTTTTTTATCTTGTTTACCATCAGGGGTTAAAACTGCTGTGCGAAAGAAAGTTATCTCTAACTTTTGTGTAGAGGCTTTGGTATATAGTTTTTTGTAAAGATTGGGGGCAATATAGTCATCGGAATCCACAAAATGGATATATTTTCCGGTAGCTATTTCTAATCCTTTATTGCAAGCTCCAGAGTAACCTTGGTTTTCCTCAAATCGAAAGAGTTTAATTCGTTTATCTCTTTGGGCGTATTCTTGCAGAATCTGCGGATTGTTGCCGGTGGCGGCATTGTCAATTAAGATTATTTCAATATCCTTTAAGGTTTGATTGCAAATACTGTCCAAACATTCGCGCAGGTAATTTTCAGGCGGGTTATAGACCGGGACGATTACAGATATTTTGGGTGTCATGTTTTTATCCTTTTTATAAAACAATGGAGCGGTAGAGACCGTCATTTTTTGTTCATAGTTTGTCAGATTGTTTTTTCGTCAGTTTATGTTTAATTGGTGGGAGGTTTGTTTTTCCTGTGTTTTTCTCTTAATTTGAAAAATCTTATTCCCAGAAAGTAGTAGCAAGCAAAACCGGCAATATTTTTTTTGCGGATTAATCCACCCAAAAATTTTTTTTGAGAGGTAGTTAAAAGCATTTTTTTTATATAATAAAAATTTTTTGTTGCGGTTTGATTATAAAATTTGGTTAATTTTGGATTGGTTTCCAAAACAGGCAGCGGAATTTGCCGCATGATTTTTTTCAGCTTTTCGACATATTCCCTGTGTCGGCTACAAGGATATTCTGCAAAAAACTGTTTAATATGAAAGATAATTCCCTGAGAAACGATAACTTTACGAAGTTCTTCCGGAAGCTGATTTTGAGTTAAAAATTTTATAAATTCGTCGGCTAAAATTAACGGAGCATCAAAATACGGGCAATCGGGATAAGAAAATTTGCTACTTAGACCAATGGATTCCTTGTAAACATACAAACTATCAGGAATAATGACCAAACGTGCCGCATAGCAAACCGATTTAAAGCTGAACAAAACATCAGGAAAGGCGGCGAATAATTTTTCGCACAGAAAATTTCCGTTATCAATAATCATCTGCCGACGATAAAGTTTGTTCCAATATTGGGCTGTAGTGTATTGCAGAATTATGCTCCGTTCTTTGCTGCCGGTTATTATTTGACCGAACAGATTTTGGATGCTTTCATGATCTTTCCGGAGCCTGGATTTGGGAACATATCCCCGGTAGTCGGGAAATATTGAATCGCCGTCAAAAATAACAATATCCGGCTGTTTGTATTTGCGTACAGCTTGCATTAATTTTTTGCCTGCATTTTTTTTGAGGATATCATCGCTGTCGACAATTTGAAAATAATCAGCGGTGGCCGCTTTTATGCCTTGATTGATTGCTGCGGAAACACCCTGGTTTTCTTCAAAGCGGAAGAGTTTGATACGTTTGTCCCGGGCGGCGTATTCCTGTAGGATTTGCGGGCAGCCCCCAATTGAAGCATTGTCAATCAAAATGATTTCAATGTTTTTCAGGCTTTGGCCGATCAGGCTGTCCAAACATTCCCGCAAGTACTTTTCCGGTGGGTTGTATACGGGGACGATAATTGAAATTTCCGGTATGACATGATTAGGCATTGCTTATTCTCCGGCCAGAATCTCGTTAATTGCCTGTTCAATCGTATAAGCCGGGACAAAGCCGACTTCTTTATTCAGGCGGGTACTGTCGCCGACAACCCTCTTTTGCTGCGGGCTGGCCTGTTCCTGAAAAATAACCAGGCTTTCTTTACCCATGGCTCGGGCAATTTTCATGACGTAGTCATGGATGCTGGTGTCTTTGCCAGTACAGATATTGACCGTTCCTTCGACCCGGCTGTCCAAGAAAGCAACGAAGGCTGCCGCGATGTCTTTGGTATAGATATAATCGCGAATCAGGCTGCCGCTGCGAATAGTTACCGATTCGCCGGCGCGTAGGTGGTTGATGACGTCGGAGGTTAGACGTCTGGGGTCGGTTTCTTTGCCGAAAGCCGAAAATATCCGTGCCCAGCCAAAAGAAACGTTGTTATTCCGGCAATAAGCCTCGGAAATTTGGTGGACGAAATTTTTGCATTGACTGTAAATATTAATCGGTTCGGCCGGCATGTCTTCGGTCAGGGTTTGGTCATGATAGCCGTATTCGGCATAAGTTCCGGCCATTACGACCCGTTTGCCTCCGTATTTTACGAAAGACTTGAGCAAGTCGATCGACGAGGTCAGAAAGTCGAAGTTGCTGTTGTCGTTAAAGAGTCCGGTGCTCAGCCAGGCGTAATGCAGCAGGTATTCCGGCCGGATTTCAGCCATAATTTTATCAATTTCCGTTTTGTCAAATAGGTTGGCTTTAATGTAGCTGATGCCGTCTGTGTCTGGTTCGTTGCCGATGGTCAGAGCGTATATTTTAAAGCCATTCTTTTGTAAAAACGGGATTGTTTCTTTACCGATTAAACCGGTTCCGCCGGTTAAAAATACTTTTTTAGGCTGCGTCATGAACAAACTCCTCTTTGTCAGCCAGGTTCATGCCATCGGCAAAAGCCTGGAAAGTCCAGAAATATTCCCACTTGCCAAATCTTCCGATGGAGTGAATATGTTGTTTTTGCAGATAATCCAGGACGATTTGGCGGTTTTGATAGATGTGGTGGTCAAAAATGATATTGGCAAATTTTTCAAAACGAATGTCTTTGACAATGAGGTCTTCCGCTTTGAAAATACTCATTTCAATAAGTTTGCCGATGGTTTTTTCCAGCATTTCTCCGGCATCGGGAAGCGGAGTGCCGTTGGCAAAAAATATTTCTGCCTGTAACGAGCTGCATCCCGCCGGCGCATTATCGGGGGATTTGAGGCTGGGCGAATAAACCCGGGCCGGCGCAATGTCTTCGTCGTAAATATAAAACCACAGATGTTTGGCAATGTCCGGACGCTTAAACCCCAGGGATATCTGATAGCCGCAGGTGTAGCGCAGGTTTTGCGCCGCGATACGGATGTTTTCCGGAACATCGGGGAGCATTTTGATAATTTCCGGCAAGGGCAGAGAAGACACCAACTGAGAATATTCTTCCACGCTGCCGTCGGCAAAACGAACCCGTTTTTGCGCGGGATCAATATGGCAAGCTTGCTTGTTGAGCCGGATGTCGGCATTTTGGGCAATGGTATTCAAGATGCTTTTGAAACCGCCGGATTTGGGGTATTTCATGACTTTGGCATAATAGAAACACTTGTCCTGAGGTTCGAAGGCGCCGCGCAGGACTGCAGAGAGGTCCGGAGAAGTCATGCGGATGCCGACCCATTTGGTTTCCAGCTCCCGGGGTTCAACGCCCCAGTATTTCCGGGTATAGGCAAAGGGAAAATGTTCGGCGAAATAATTGCCGTATTGGCAGCGGAGCCATTCTTCGTAGTCGGAAATTTCCGAAACCTCCCGCTGCGGGCGATTGACAAAGTCGTTGATGATGTTGATTTTTTCTTCGGTTCCGAGCGGGTGAAGGTTGTTTTGAGCCGGGTGCTTAATCCAATAACCGTGATAGTAATTGGTCGGGTAGGGGACATGTTCGTGCATGCCGCCGGTTCCGTCAAACATTTTTTGGGTATATTCGTCGGGAGCGAAAGACAAATGAACAAAACGGTCAAAACGAAAACCGCTGATGCTGAAATTACCGCACAAGCCTCCCCAATCGGATTCCTGCTCAAAGACAGCGGAGGTTATGCCTTTTTGTTTAAGGTGATAAGCTGCGGAAAGTCCGGCAATACCGGCTCCCAATATGACCGTTTTATTCATTTTATCCTCGTCATTTTGCCTGGTGGGTTTTGATTTGTCGGACGCAGAAGTCGTACATGTCATAGGTCTGCAGGGCTTCTTTGTACCAATCGACGGTTTTTTCGATGGCCTCTTGCAAATTCCATCGCGCCTCCCAGCCAAGCATGACGTAAGCTTTGGTAACGTCAAGGTTAAGCAAGGTGTTTTCATGCAAGTCCGCAGGATTGGAAACATCAACGACTCTGCCTTTGCCATAATAGCCGACCAAGCGGCTGACGACTTCCCAAACGGTTTTGTTGGCGGAAATGTGAGGGCCGAAGTTGAAGCTGGTGGCATATTTGACCGGATCTTCAATCAGTTTCTCGCCGACGCGGAGATATCCCGACAACGGCTCCAAAACATGCTCCCACGGACGGGTGGCAATCGGATTGCGGATTTCAATATCTTTTCCGGCTTCAATAAAACGAATGCAGTCAGGAATCAGACGGTCGGCCGACCAATCGCCGCCGCCGATGACATTTCCGGCCCGGACGCTGGCAACGGCTTTGCCGTGTTTGGCATAATCTTGGGGATTAAAATAAGAATTCCGGTAAGAAGAAATCATCAATTCGGTACAGCCTTTGGATGATGAATAAGGATCATAACCGCCCATTCGGTCAGTTTCCTTATAGCCCCAGATTTGTTCGACGTTTTCGTAGCATTTGTCGGAGGTAATCATCACAACGGTTTTGACGCAATCATTTTCACGGACGGCTTCCATGATGTTGAGCGACCCCATCAGGTTGGTTTCGTAAGTTTCCTTGGGGTGGGCGTAGGCTTTGCGAACCAGGGCCTGGGCTGCCAGGTGAAAGATAATTTCCGGGCGGTATTGCTTGATGGTTTGGTTTAGCTTTTCATAATCGCGGGTATCGCCGCGGATATCGGCCAGCAAGCGGTCGTGCAGGTGACAGGCTTCAAAGTTGCCGCGTTCCGAGTATGGGTCAAGCGAATAGCCGACGACTTTGGCTCCCATCATGTTGAGCCAGATTGACAACCAGGAGCCTTTAAATCCGGTGTGCCCGGTTACGAGGATGGTTTTGCCGTTGTATACGTTATTAAACATTGTGTTCTCTCCACCAATTGATAGTCTGTTGTAAGCCTTGTTCAAGGCTGAGTTGCTGCTGCCATCCGATTTCGCGGAGCCGTTGGTTGGTGCCGGCGACCAACGGATCTTCAAAACTGGAGGGAATGGCTCCCCAGAGAATTTTTCCTTTGAATGCCGTCAGTTCGGCGATTGTCTCAACAATTTTGCGTAAACATACCGGAGATGCGGAACAAATGTTGACAGCGCCGGAAAAATTGCTTTCAAACAGGTCTGCCACGCCGCGGGCCGTATCGGAGACATGGAGGTAGTCCTGAAACTTGCGGCAGTCGCTGACTTTGACGTCCTCGCCTTTGAGCATGGCGTTAATGACGGAGGGCATAAGTCGGGCCGGGCGCTCATAGGGGCCGTAAAGGTTGAACATGCGCGCCCATTTAAAGTCTATGCCGTTTTGATGGCAGAAAACGTCCGCAGTCCGGTACAGGGCGGCTTTGCATTGTCCATGCAGGGATGGGTTGTCAAGCGGGGTTTGGTCTTCGCGGAGCCAGCCGTGCGAAAAGTCATATTCGGAAACGGTTCCGGCGCCGAGGAACTTTCGGCCGCCGTTTTGGGCAAAGGCGCGAAGCAGGTTTACCGAGGCTTGCAGCCAGGCAAAGTTTATGTTGTCGATGTGGCATTTGGGGCCGATATACCAAGCGAGATGCAGCATTTGTTCAAACCGGTTTTTCGCCATAAAGTCGCAGACGGCGTTTTCGTTAAGCAAATCCAGATTGACGCTGTTTAATCCCGGTTGTTCCGGCAACTTGGATTCCTTGGATATGACGGTTACGTCATATCCGCGCCGCAGAAATTCGGCGGTGACGTGGCGTCCGATGAAGCCGGTGCCTCCGGTAATTAAGACGTGTTTCATGTCTATTTCCATACTTTCCAGGGAGCCTGGTCTTTGGCCCACATGTCGTTAAGGTCGTTTTTGTCTTTGAGCATATCCATGGCGTGCCAGAAACCGTTATGCTTGTAAGCATGGAGCTGGCCGTCGCGGGCCAGGTTCTTGAGCGGTTCCTGTTCCCAGACAACATTGTCGCCTTCGGGAATATATTCAAAAGCTTCCGGCTGGCAGACAAAGAAGCCGGCATTAATCCAGGCGCCGCCTTCTTTGGGCTTTTCCTGAAATTTGCTGATTGTTCCCTCTTCGTCAATGGACAACGCTCCGAAACGCCCTTCCGGCTGGTATGCCGTAAGCGTGACCAATTTTCCGGATTTCTTATGGCTTTCGACCAGTTTGTCGATGTTAACGTCGGAGACGCCGTCGCCGTAAGTCAGCATAAAAGGTTCATTGCCGATAAAGTTTTTGACTTTGCGGATGCGGCCGCCGGTCATGGTGTTGCGGCCGGTATAGAACATGGTCACTTTCCAAGGTTCACAGCTGTTTTGATGAACTTCAACGCTATTGGTGGCCAGGTCGACGGTTACATCGGAGTTGTTCATGTAATAGTTGACGAAGTATTCTTTGATGACTTCGCTTTTATACCCGCAGAGTACAACGAAATCGTTGTAGCCATAATGTGAGTAGGTTTTCATGATATGCCAGAGAATCGGTTTGCCGCCGATGCCGACCATCGGTTTGGGGCGGACGCTGGTTTCTTCTCCTAATCTGGTGCCGAGGCCTCCGGCCAAAATTAAAACTTTCATTTATTTACTCCTTTGCGTTATTTTAAAGGTTAATCCCAAGAAGCGGACGACTTTGCGGCCGTTATGCCGGCAGGCGGAAAAAAAACGCTCCGCAAGGCTCGGATACAGGGCAATCCGCGAATTTTCCAGTTCTTTGACAAAGCTTTGAAACGGCGTCAGCAGGGTGAACAGTTTTTTCCGAAGTTCAGGGTGTCCCAACAGGCTATATACCGGCAGCGAGCGGTTTAAAAACTGCAGTAGGGAAGCGGTTTCATCGGCCGAAAATTTTTTTGCGGCGGCATGGTCAAGCAGATATTTGATGACGGTCAGCGCGTAGGTTAGGCGCGGCAAGTCGTCTTCGGCATTGTGCATCAGGGAAGCCGGATTTTGCCGGTACCAGTAATACGGTTTTTCCGTCAGCCGCATTCCGGAAGCGTAAAAGACGGTCTGGAGCAGGAAAACGTTATCCTGAAAATAGGAACCGCGGTCGGCGGAAAAACGCAGATGGTGTTGTTCGATTATGCTGCGGCGGTAAATTTTATCCCAGACGGCGCCGTTTTTTAGGGTTTCGATTTGAGGGCGCAGGCCGGAAACGCTTTTTTCTCCGGTGCGGTGCGGAAACAGACGGCATTGGCCGTCGGAAACGGTTTGGTAATTGGTATAGACGATATCACAGCCGTTCTCTTCGGCGCAGCGGTATAATTCTTCAAAGTAGTCGTCGTCAACCCAGTCGTCAGAATCAACAAAGCCGACATATTTGCCCGAAGCCTGTTCCAGGCCGGCGTTCATTGCGCCGCTGTAGCCCCGGTTTTCAGGCAAGTGTATGACTTTAATGCCCGGGCGGAGGTTTTGATGTTGTTGCAAAATCCGGCGGCATTGCTCATCGGCGCCGTTGTCAACCCAAATCAGCTCAATGCCGGGCAGGGTTTGCCGGATCAGGCTGCCGAGGCATTTTTCCAGATAGGCGGCGGTATTATAGATAGGAGTTATAACGCTGACGGAGGGGTGCATTCTTAAACTCCCGGCACAGAAATTTTGGTTTTAACGGAAAGCAGCGGCAGAAAGCCGAACAGTTTTATCCGGCAATAGTCTGCAGAACGATATATGGTAAGCAGCGGCAACAGGTTAAACAGTTTTATGCGGGTGGTTTTGCCGAGGCGGCGATTGACCAGGCTCCACAATTCCGGATGCTCCCGGCGGACAAATCCGCGGACGGATTCGGCGGCCCGGGCCATTTGTCCTGAACGGCGGTGCGACGTGTTGCCGGGGTGGTCGCGATACATAAAAAGAATCTCGGGCAGATTGTGAAACTCGGTTTTTCCGAGCAGTCGGCACCACAGGGCATAGTCTTCGGCGGGGGTAAACTCTTCTTCGTAACAGATGCGGTTTTCTTTCAGGACCGAGTGGCGGATCAGCGCGGCCGGATGAATTATGCAATCGTCGAACAAAAGCTTGCTCTCGATTTGGGCGTTGGCTTCGGGGTAGCTGATGATTGCCTGCGTCCCGATAACCTTGGCTCGGCAGGAAACGATCCCGATGTTTGGGTGGCAGTCGAGGAAATCGACTTCGCGGGCAAGGCGCTCGGGCAGAGAAATGTCGTCGTGATCCATGACCGCAAGGTATTTGCCCTGAGCTTTATCGAGCAGAATATTGCGGGTTCCGGAAATTCCGAGATTGGTTTTGTTTTTGAAATATTTTATGCGGGAATCGGAATATGACCTGATAACTTTTTCAACATCGGTCGTTGAGGCGTCATTGACGATCAGCAGTTCAAAATCTTGAAAAGTCTGATTCAGAATACTTTCGACCGCCTGACGGAGGAAGTCTTCGGGAGTGTTGTAAACAGGCAGCAAAACCGAAACTTCAGGCATGGCATTCTCCGGGAACGGATGCCGGAAGCAGAAGATTATCCGGTTTAATGTTGCTGCATATCATTTTAACTCTCCACGGTACCAATAAGAAAAGCCACCCGTAAGGTGGCCGGAGAGTTCATAAATCATATGTAGTGACATGATCCCGCAATCTTTAAAACCATGTTTTTTCAAGGATAGTTGACATGGTTTCTGAACATACATTGCAGCTCCCCGACCTTTTGAGAGTCAGGGTATTTCGATGCATGATAGATACACCAAATTCGATGCATATCATGCACCGCACTACATAGAGCTTATGAAGGCTCCGTACTTATCGGGTACTAAACTCCGGGCTGCCCCGGAATCTGCTGACAGCTTAGTAAATATATTTTCGTTTGGCAAGAGCTTTTGTTGATTTATTTTTAAATAGTTTGAGCGGAACCGCATGAATTTGGGATAAAAAAAACGGGAAGTTCGGGGTTTATCAAAGGTTATCCTTTTGTAAAGATTGCAAGTTTTATTTTTGCAGCCGGAAAATTACCGGAAAACAAAAATAATTCGATTTTTGTCGTTTAAAAATGTAGAGCTAAAGTATATTTATCAGAAAAGGCGCTTTTTGAATTGAATTATAAAATAAAATATCATACAATCGCGGCAAGTGAAAAAACGGATTTTTATGCAGAAGGGTTCTTTGATGTCATTTAAAGCTAAAAGGTTTTTTAAGAAACTGGTTTCGTGGATTGGACTTTTTTTCTTTGCTTTTGCGGCATATATGCTTTATCACCAGCTTTCAAAATATGATTTTGAAGACATCAAATCGGCGGTTCTGAGCATTCCGAACAAGAATCTGATGCTGGCCAGCCTGGCGTCTTTGGGCGGGTATGTTGCCCTTTCTTCGTATGACTATCTGGCCTTGCGCTATGTTCATCGCAAGCTTTCTCCCCTAAAGTGGATTTTTGCCGGGTTTATCGGTTTTTCGGTCAGCAACAATGCCGGGCATGCCATTGTTTCCGGCGGCTCAATCCGGTATCGGCTGTATGCCCGTTGGCGCTTTCATGCCTCGGAAATTGTGCAGATGGTAACTTTTTCGGGGTTTACATATTTGGTGGCGTGTTTTTTTCTGATTATTCTCGGCTATTTCCTGACGCCCAATCATGCTTTTGGCGAGGGGTCGGTTTCTAAAATGACAACGGAAATTATTACGGCGGTTTCGGCCA
>ULRR01046142.1_pt1 | contig 12665 bp, 14 predicted proteins | sample 1955651 | NCBI WGS metagenome assembly ULRR01 (sample SAMEA4835688, study PRJEB28245) | human gut metagenome | biome: gut microbiome; material: fecal sample | place: Denmark | collected 2008
TATTAGCAATAAAAGCACTACTGGCGAAAAGAGAAGAAATATCCATCCTTTTCTCTTTTCGCCAGCACGTTTATTACTGCCAACAAGAATAGGTTTAGGTTGGTTTGGGTATATAGACAAAGGAGTGGACTAAACTTGACAAGTTATAATAGGGAAAAATGAATGAAACCTGTACTCTTAATCTAAAACCCGCACCAAGGATAGATACAATTTGATATTTCATTCGAAGAAAAACTATGCATTCTGTCGTGTTGTTTGAAGTAACACTATGATTTCTATCAATAAAACGCGACTGATTTATACTTTTTGTTACTAATATAAGAGAATTGTCATTTATTTCCATTACATTTGTCGCTGATATACAAAGGCCGGTTTGTGTTGTGGCAAGGGGAATGTTTTGTCAAAAGACCCCGGCATTAACCGGATAATTAAAATAGTAGGATAACAATAAACAAACATTCAGAAGACATGGAAAAGGTTATTCGTAAAATCGGACTTGTGGCACATGATGCCATGAAGAAGGACATGATTGAATGGGTACTTTGGAACTCAGAGCGTCTGATAGGGCACAAATTTTATTGCACGGGTACTACTGGAACTTTGATAAAAAGGGCTTTGGAAGAAAAACACCCTGACATCGAATGGGACATTACAATCCTGAAGTCGGGTCCGTTGGGAGGAGACCAGCAGATAGGGTCGCGTATAGTGGAAGGTGAGATTGATTATCTGTTTTTCTTTACAGACCCGATGACCCTCCAGCCTCATGATACGGATGTGAAGGCATTGACCCGGCTTGCAGGAGTGGAGAACATTGTGTTTTGTTGTAACCGCTCTACGGCTGATCATATCATTACCAGCCCTCTCTTTACTGACGCCTCTTATGAACGGATTCACCCGGATTATACCAATTATACCAAGCGTTTTGAAAATAAGAGTATTGTGTCGGATGCGTTGGAAAAAGTGATGAAGGAAGCAGACAAAACTGTTTCGGGTGAAAGTCCTGAAAATGAGAATGAATTGTAATGAAGGTGTATTGATACTAAAATGACCACTCTCCAGAGTTACAGATTATAACTATAACACTTAAAAGGGTCGTATCAAGCTCTATATTGAGTAATGATACGACCCTTTCTTTAGTTTTTTAGAACGCTCGACTGAAAAATGTTTTCTTTATTCTGTCGATGTAGAATGAATCTTGAGGACTTTTATATAAATAAGTCGGTAAGAGGAGTGCAGAGATGAGGAGACGGGAAAAAGTCTTTGACAAGTTTGTAAAAAATATAGCTACATCTTTTCATTTCCCACTTTTACAAACTGACAATATGCGCATTTTCAATGAAAAATACTTTCCTATTGTAGTAAATGTATTGATTATAGTGATAAAATGTAGGCAAAATAATAATTTAACAAACAAAATATTATCAAAACAATCCATCGTATCGTTTTTTTGTTTTTCTTTGTAGCGGATTCAGAATACAAAAAAACTTGCAGCTGTAATTGGCAATACAAATTTACGAGATTATGGATACATTGATTGAAAGCAGGGATAACGTGAACAAGTGGATGGAACGGTTCGGCGTGCGCTTCGGCGTGTATAAGAACGGAGTGTTCAAGGAGCAGTTGTTCCCTTTCGATTCCATCCCGCGGGTCATCAGCCGGCAAGACTGGGATAAATTGGAAAAGGGACTTATCCAGCGGGTCAACGCGCTCAACCTTTTCCTTTACGACATCTATCACGAGAAGAAAATCATCAAGGACGGCATCATTCCTGCCGAGTTTGTCTATTCGTCGAAAGGTTATCTGCCCGAGTGTGAAGGCATTTCGCCAATTCATGGGGTGTACGCCCACATAGCCGGCATCGATTTGGTGCAGGCGAAAGACGGGTGTTGGTTCATCTTAGAGGACAACCTGCGCATTCCGTCGGGAGCTTCGTATCCGATGATAGCACGAACCATCACGAGGAAAGTGTCGCCCCAGACCTTCCAAGATAATGCAGTGGCGGACAACCGCAACTACAGCGACTTGTTGCGCGAGATGATGGACTATATGAATGACGGACGGGGCATCTCGGTCATCCTTACACCTGGACGATACAATTCCGCCTTTTTCGAACATTCGTATTTGGCGGAGAAAACCGGGGCAACGCTTGCTTTTCCGGGTGATTTGATGGTGGAGAACGACAGTGTCTACTACATCGGGCTGTTCAAGGAAAAGCAACGGGTAGGCTGCATCTACCGGCGTGTCAGCGACGAGTATCTCGACCCTCTGGTGTTCGAGCCGACTTCGTTGTTGGGGGTGCCCAATCTGGTTCAGGCATACCGGAAAGGTAATGTGGCGCTGGTCAACGCCTTGGGCAACGGGGTGGCGGACGACAAGGGCATCTACTATTTCGTGCCCCGGATGATAGACTATTACCTGCGCGAGGAGCCTGTACTTCACAACGCTCCCACCTATCTGCCTTATTACAAGGAAGATTACGAGTATATCCTTGCCAACCTTCCGAAGCTGGTCATCAAGGACGTGAGCGAGGCGGGCGGCTACGGCGTGGTGTTCGGGCGCGACCTTACTCCCGAAAAGTTGGAAGAACTAAAACGGCTGATTGTCGGCGAGCCACGCCGTTGGATAGCTCAGGAGGTCATCGATTTCAAGGACTTGGAGATACTGGAGGGCAACGAGCGGGTGGAGCGGAAAGCAGACCTGCGTGCCTTCGTCATCAGCGGCAGGCAGACCAAGGTATGGAAGAGCGGGCTGACCCGCTTCTCGCGCAATCCGGATTCGTTCGTGGTGAATTCTTCGCAAGGAGGGGGATTCAAGGATACGTGGGTGATGGAAGAATAACATTGAATAGCATAACTAATTATTTTGACCTATGATGACGTGTAACACCATATCTGCTTCAAAAGCAAATCGCCTTTACTGGTTGGGGCGGTACACCGAACGGGTGTATATCAGCCTGCATCTGTTGCGCCGGTATTATGACAAGATGATAGACGGCAAACCCAAGGAATACGAGGAATATTACCGAAAGCTGGATGCTAACAATCCGTATCCTGACAAGGAGAGTTTCCGACTGGGATATATGTACGATGAGAAGAATCCTTGTTCGCTCATCTCGGGACTGACCGCAGCGAACGACAATGCCATCGTCTTGCGTGAAGAAATTATGAGCGAAACGCTTTCGTATGTCGAGCTTTCGCTCAATTACCTGCGGAAATCGGCAGAGAAGAAAGACGCCAACATCACCGACCTGCAACCCATCACCGACTATCTGCTGGCGTTCTGGGGTTCGGTGGATGAACGGGTATTCGACGAACGGGTGCGCAACATCCTGAAAATCGGGAAACTGGTAGAAAACATCGATATGCACGTCCGCTTCGACTATCCGTATTTCCGCATCGAGGAAGCATACGAATGCCTGAAGAAATGCGGTGAAGGCGAAGAAGAACTGTTCGACCGGATGATAGAGAAGCATCTCAACGAACTGCTGGATGACGAGGACTTGTACAACTTGTATCATGTCAACAACGCAGAATACAAAGCAAAGGTGCTGAAATACCTCAACCACCTTGTCTTGCTCTGACGTATTCCTTCAACCGATAGAGAGAAATGAAGAGATTTTTTTATAATTACCAGACGATTACTCATTTCAGCGAACCGGTGGGCGGGCATTATTTTCTCTTGCGGTGCATGCCGTGTGTCAATACTTGCCAGCAGACTGGCAAGCGGGAGCTTTTCGTGCATCCGGCAGGCAGCATCATCTACGGTGCCGACGCATGGAAGAATCCTATCCAGTACGGCAGCCGGATGGAGCCGCACGATTCGTTCGTATTCGTGAGCAGTGGCGAGGTGCGCCTTACGCCGTATTGCATCCCCGAAGACACTACGGCGGACGTATTCAGGGTACAATCGCACCTGACCGCGTTGTCGGTGCCGATGCGGACGTTCCTTGCCGGCACGGAGGAGGGAACCGTCCTGCAACGAGCTTTGTGTCTTTCGCAAAAGATTCATGCCTACATGCGCTATGTCCCCGGCAAGACGCGAACCGAAACGACGGCGGCGGATGCTTTCGCCCTGCAGGAAGGTGTGTGTCAGGACTATGCACACATCCTGATATCCTTGTGCCGCGCTTCGGGCATACCCGCCCGTTATGCCAACGGATTCATCGCCGGCATAGGTGCCACGCACGCATGGGTAGAAGTGCTCGACGGAGGAAAGTGGCGGGGGATAGACCCTACGCACAATTGCCTGATTGAGTACGGATATATCAAGGTGGCCCACGGGCGTGACGCGATGGATTGTCCCGTCAACCGTGGAGTCTTTACAGGCATGGCCATCCAACAGACCGAAATCCGTGTAATCGTGGAAGAAATAGGATGATACATTATGATAAAGACCATAGTTTCAATCGCTCTCCCTGTAGGTGAGCGGTTATTGATACGTAAACATGTCATCAGCCAAGGGAAGGGTACGAAGCGCATATGCATCGTGACCGGCACGCACGGCGATGAACTGGAAGGGCAGTATGTGTGCTTCCGGTTGAACAAGATTGTGCAGGAGAACATCGGCAAGCTGGACGGTACGCTCGAAATCTATCCTGCGTTGAACCCGTTGGGCATTGATTCCATTACCCGTGGCATCCCCGGTTTCGATTTGGATATGAACCGCATCTTTCCAGGAAATCCTGAAGGCACGATGGCGGAACGGGCGGCATACGATATCTTCCGCGACCTGCGAGGAGCTGACATGGTGATAGACATTCATTCGAGCAACATCTTCTTGCGCGAAATCCCCCAGGTACGGGTCAACATCAATATGGCGGAACGGTTGGTGCCTTGTGCCCGTCTGCTGAACACCGATTTTATCTGGGTGCATGAGGCAGCCACGGTACTCGAATCTACCTTGGCACATTCCTTGAACAGTGCGGATACACCTACGTTAGTGGTGGAGATGGGCGTAGGCATGCGCGTCAACCACGGGTACGGCAACCGGCTGGTGACGGGTATCCTCAACCTGATGCATGAGATGGGCATGTGGAGCGAGAAGCCCGAACCGCATCTCATCGCCCGTCCGGTAGTGTCGGTGGCAGACAATGTGAGCTTCCTCAACGCCGAGGCTTCGGGCATCTTCTTGACCGAAATACGGAACAACATCATCGTGAAAGAAGGAGAGGAGATAGGAAGCATCGTAAGTCCACTTACGGGTGAGGTGTTTCAGCAAGTGTCCGCACCTGTCCACGGTCTGCTTTTTACGCTCCGTGCCTATCCGGTGGTCTACGAAGGTTCGTTGCTGGCACGCATCCACCGACTGAGTTAATGTGTCTTTTTTAGATGAAAAAGTATGAGAAGAGAAATCCTGTTCAGTATGAAGTCTCCCTTCCGTGATATGTTTCGCATTCAGGGATTCCGTTTTGGTTCGGGAGCAAAGAGCCTTGCCATTGTAGGTGCGATGCGTGGCGACGAGGTTCAACAACAATATATCTGTTCGCAACTGGTGAAACAACTGGTGCAGTTGGAGGCGGAAGGCAGGCTGGTACCCGGTCATGAGATACTGGTCATTCCCTCTGCCAATCCGTATTCCATGAATATTGGGAAACGTTTTTGGGCGCTGGACAATACCGACATCAACCGGATGTTTCCGGGATACGACCAAGGCGAAACTACCCAGCGCATAGCCGCTGCCCTGTTCGGAGCGATACAGGGATATACCTTTGGGGTGCAACTCGCCAGTTTCTATGTACCGGGCGATTTTATTCCCCACGTGCGCATCATCCGAACAGGATACGAAGATGTGCAGACGGCATGTCTGTTCGGACTTCCTTATGTTTGCCTGCGCAAGTCATTACCCTTCGATACCACGCTGCTCAACTACAACTGGCAAATCTGGGACACGAAGGCTTATTCTGTCTACGGCGGACAAAACGGGCAGGTAGAAGGAACTGTGGCTCCCTATATTCTTGGTTCTCTTTTGCGTTTTATGCAACGGACGGGCATCCTTGCGCATACTGCATCCGCTCATCCCGGCTATGATTCGCTAGTCATCGATGAGGCGGACCTGACCAGTGTGAAAGCTCCCATGGCTGGTATTTTCTACCGGATGAAGACAGCACGCGATGAGGTGCGGGCAGGCGAATTGCTGGCACGCATCATTCATCCCGAAGAAGGCGAGGTGCTGGCGGAGATTTATGCGCCGACAGACGGCATCATCTTCTTCGCCCACAATCAGCCTCTGACCTTGCAGGATGCTACGTTGTATAAGCTCTACGCACGTTAGTAGAGAGAAGGATGACAAGACTTCGCTTTATTTCACATTGTTATTATCGGCCGTCAGTGAAATAATAGGAATCTTTGATTTGATAATTTCGTCTATCTATCTGTAAGACGGTAGACAAAAGTCAGTCAGAAATCAGATGGATAAATTTGCGGTAAACGAAATTATGCGTCCGATAAAATTTTTAGTTTGATAAAAAAAGCAAGCTGTAACATAGCCTACTGAGGTTGGCTTTCTTTATTTTGTTTTCCAACCCCTCTATGGAAAAGTTCACTACCGTCAAGCCAAAAGTACAACTTGACGGCAGTTTATCTTCTTACTCCGACTTTTCTCTTTTCAATTTATGGATTAGCAATCTTGTCAGCTTCTTTTTTCAACCGTTCAGCTTGCTCATTAAGCAGCCTTGCCCGTTCCAAGGCTTCCGCCTGCCTGCGGCAACGTTCCTCAAAATCCAGCACCGAATCTGTCAGGCTACGGATGAAACGCTCGTCCCGTTGCCACTTGAACTTGTTCTCCAGCCTTTCAAGGGTGCTGCCGTCTGCCTGTCCCTGCATCAGCAGATAACGGTATTTCATGTCGTTGTCCCGCAACTGCCCCATCCGTTCAGCCAGACGGACATTCAGGAACAGGGATGTGGCACAGACAACCAGACCCGCCGAAAAGAGGAACAGCTTCGGGCGTACCAAAGAAGTTACTTTGTTGTAAATCCGCCGATGAAACGGTACGGGTTTAGCTTCTTCTTTTTCTGCCATGCGCTCATCATGGTACCGCTTCATTGTTTCCAGCATTTCCTTGAGGCAGCCGAAAGTGGCTACTACATAATTCTTGACCTCCCCGAAAGATTGCCGTTGTTCCTGTCCTGATTTCCGCAGTTCGGCAAGCCGGGTCAGGATGTCTTGCAACTCTTTTTCGGGAACCGCCGGGTTCCTGCGTAATTCCGACAATGCCCGTTCTATAGCCTCCAGCCGGGAAAGGGTTTCCTCGCGTCCGGCTGGTGTTACCTGTGCTTCCTGCTTCTCCTTCAGTTCCGTGACCATGGAAAGAAGCCCCTCTAAAATCAAATTTTCTTCCATATCCGTTTACAGTTTAAGTTGTCTTTTCTTTTTCTTCTTCTTTTTTCTCAGGTTCCAGTCGATTTCTTCGTCCGATGGAGCAGACGGCGAAACGTCGAACAGGCTGAACAAGCCGCCCATTGAAGGGCTGTCGTTCCTTTGCGGTGTCTGCTCATGCTCCAAAATGGGTGCGGAAACTATCTGCCGTCGGCTATTTTCTACGGTATCCATTCCTGCGTTCCCGAAATGCTTATCCAGCTTGGAAAAGCTGAAGCTACGGTCTATTTCCGAACCTTTGAACGTATAGATGCCTTTGGTGAAGGAGATGCCCTGTACCTCGTCTGTACGCCCTTTATACTTGAAGCGGATGCCGATGCCCTTTTCTGCCAGCCGCTTTTCCAACTGCCGCCAGTCACGGGATTTGCCGATTTCATTCCTGACAGCCGTGTAAATCTCGTATTTCGACTTGTCCGGCTCTTTCAGACGGTGTCGCTTAACCTGCTCCTTGCCATTGGCAAAATATAGCCCGTGCTTGGCTTTCAGCTTCTTGCACACCTGTCCGTTGCGGTACTGGTCGTTCCTGTCCGAAATGGTCTTTCCGTCGTTGTCAATGCGGTTGAACACGATATGCACATGCGGATGCTCCCTGTCCTGATGGCGCACGATGATATACTGCGTACCGGTGATTTTCATCTCGCGCATATACTCTTGCGCAAGTTGTATCATTTTCTCGTCCGTCAGCTTGGGCGCATCGTTTACCGAATAGCTCAGCGCGATATGTCCGACGGGTTTGCCCAAACGGGGATTCATGGAGGCTTGCGTGCAAAAGCTACGAATGATGTCCTGCCTGCTTTCCGCCAATACTCCGTCCGCATGGAGCAAGACCGCCTGCTGCTTGCCCAGCACGTAGTCCACACAGCCCTTAAAGCCGCTTCCTTTCCTTATTTTTCCAATCATCCGACAAATGGCTTATGATTTCCACTATCCTGTTCTTGAGCTTCACCAGTTCGACCGCCACCTTCGCAAAGCCCCCGGCATTTGCCCGGTGCGCCAGCTGGTTGATGTTGTTGGCTTCGCCTGCCAGTTTGCGGAGGATATCCGCATCCTGCCTGTTCAGCCGGGGCGTTATTTCTGCCGACACGACTGCCTGCCGCACATACTCGCTGACACGCAGCCCGGCTTCCGCCGCCCGCTTCCTGATGGCGTAATACTGCAACTCGGTCAGCTTCGTGCTGACCACCCGTCTTTGCCTGTCTATCCGGTTCTTTGCCGGACGACCGCCTGGTTTGTTCCTTGTATCTGTCATACATTTTTATCTTTGGCAGTTGTCTTGAAAATTGCGACCGACGGGAGCGGTTTCCTTTGCGGGGAGCAAAGCAAGGTGGTTTCGGTCTACCGAAACATAACCTTGCTTCCCCTAAGAAACGTCTGCCCGTTGGTCACGGTGTCTGTCTTCGCAGGGTTAGATTCCCCTGCTTTTCCTCTGCCTTAGCACCGGATTCTGTCCGTTTTTCTGTTCCTGCTTCCTGCCGCACAGGTAATCGTTCAGGTCGGAATATCCCCGGTAATTGTGCGAGAAATCCCGTACCCGATAGGAGTATTCCGCTGTGATGGCTTGCGTTGCCCGGAAGCCTGCCCCGTCATTGTCGAGCAGGCAGTGGATGTGTTCATACTGCCCCAATGCGTCAATGGCTTTCTGTACATTGGCGGTGGAGTTGAGTATGACGTAATCCTGCCTGTCAAGGTTGGGCATGGCAGGGCAGTTCTTTGTCCTTAGCGTGAGGAATGTAAGATAGTCCATGAAGCCCTCGAACACCAGGCACTTCTCCCTCGGTTCGCCCTGTTGCCGGATATGGGTGATGTCTTTCGGTGCGATGCAACCCTTGAAAAAGGAGTTGCGCACCTCATAGCCGCCAGCCACATTCGGGAAACCGATGGCAAAGTAGGGCTTGCCGCCGTGGGTGAAACGCAGTTCCCTGCATTCCATTTTCGCCAGTTCGGCATTGATGCACCGTCCTTGCAGGTAACGGAGCAATGCCGGATGGGTGAGGTCACGGACTTCCAGCTGTTGGAAACTCGGTTCAGACCTTTGCTGCCGAAAAGAAAAACTGGCCGGGCGAACATGCGGTGCCTGTTCTGCTATACGGTTTAAGAGGTACGGCAGATGGTCGGAACAGTAAAGTTCCTGTGCCAGTGCGATGATGTTGCCGCCTTTGCCTGCGCCATAGTCATACCATAGGTTGCGATTGGTATTCACCTTGAAGGACGCTTCGTGTTCCTCCCTTAGTGGCGATTTGTACCATAGATTCGTTCCCTGCTGCTTAACGGGTGAATATCCCAGACTGTGCAGGTAATCAGCGATGGGTATTCTCTTTGCTTCTTCAATGTTCATGATGCTGTCATTTTAGTGGGTGATGAATAATTGGGAAGTGCACCAGTCCGGTTTAGACCTTCATATATACGCCCGTACTGTAACGGACTTGATTGCCGGAAGTGACGGGAAACGGGAAGTCTGTTCCCCTTATATATATGTCCGAACTAAACCAAACCTGTTTTTAGTAGTGAAAATCGGGATTGTAACGGTATCCCTTTCCTTCCTTTACAATCATACGCTTGTTCACGAGGAACGTGTTCAATGCCACGAGGACATTGCGTCCCCGCTCGTAGCCGATGCTTGCATAGCCCTGCTTCAACGCCTGTATGACGTTGGAATAGCCCTGCACGGTGCGCTTGCCGAAACCGTTTTCCAACGCCGTGCGGTGCTGCTGTTCAGTCAGTTCCGTAAGCGGGAAACTTTTTTCCTGCTTGGGCTGCTGGAATACATAACCGTCCACGACTTCGGGCAATGCGTTGTCGTTGATGCGGAAGGCGAAAGGCTCGAAGTCCCGGTCACGTATGTGCGTCGCCTTTACCTCGCTGATGTTCCCGTCCTGCGTGCTCTTGGTTATTTGCAGGACGGTTTCCGCCTTGTTGTTCAGTTCCGTGCCGATATGTCCCCTCGTATTGTCATCCCCCTTGTTCAGATGCAGCACGGTATGAATGTGCAGGTTGTATCCGCTTGACCAGCGCATGAGCAGGTTAATCAGGTCGGTCGATTCGCCGGGACTGTTGATGTCATACATCAGGTCACGGATGCCGTCAATGATGAGCAGCCCCACTTCGGGCATGTTCTCCAGCATATACTCGATAATCTGCTTCCGCATGTCAGGGGTCTGTTCCCTGAGCACGATGAAAACAAAGTCGTCCCTGTCCTGGTCGGTCGGCAGTCCGGCAAGCCGCAGGATGCGTTCCATCACCTTGTGGCAATGGTACCTGCTCTGTTCGGTGTCCACATAAAGGATTTTCCGTTTGTCCGGAGGCAGGCACGCCGAATAGTGCAGCACCTCGTCATTGGTCAGTGCTGCTGCAACGATGGCGGAGATGTTGAACGTCTTCTTGCTTTTCGCCTTGCCTGTGGAGGCGCTGAAGTTGCCCAGCGTTCCGATGGTGGAGCCGTTTACCCAAAGGATTTCAGGTGGCATGTCGTAAGTGTCCGTCACTTTCAGGCGGATGCTTTTCCAAAGGGCAGTAAATTCTTCCTTCTTCATGATGGTGTCCCCTTTAGCCTCCGTGTTCTTCTTGCATTCCATAGGCTTTTACTTCTTTAAGGGACGGTTGAGGATATACTTCTGCGCTTCCTGCTTTATCTGCATCTTGGTCTTTACCGGATTCTGGCGGAGCCATGCTTCCAGTTCGGACTTCTCAAAATAAAGCATCTTCCCCTGCGGCTTGTAATGGGGAATCAGATTGCCCGAAGTCAGCTTGTAAAGGTAACTTTTGGACAGGTTGAGGAATGTGCTCGCTTCATCAAAGCTAAGCACGTTCTTGGTTAGGAACAACATTCTTTCGAGTTCTTCCACTCGCATTTCCAAAGTTTTTTCCATATTGCTTGAAACTTTTTGGTGAAACAATATGAAGGTGCGCACCCTCGTTTTATTTTTGATGGAGCAAAAATCGGCATCCTCCAAAACATCAACACATAAGTTACGGGTAACTCACGTGAAATATTTTTGTTTTGACCTATGCCGACATGCCGCATCGTTTTGTTAACGGGGGCAAAGTTAAAGGCTTAGAAATGAAGTCTAATTGAGCTTTGTTTGACCGCTCAGACTATGCTCAACCTTTTTGCAGTTGCTTGATGTATTTGTCTATGATTTCGTATCCTTTCGGGTAGATGCACTTCACGTTGTCTGTCGCGCTCGACAAGTCGCTGCGTGTGAGGTATTTGTCTTTTATCTTGGCAAGTACCAGTTTGTTGTTGGCTATGACGGACTGCCACTCATAAGCGATATAGTTGTAGCAGCTAAGCTGCATCATCAGATAAGCCAGCAAGCGGTTGTTGTTGGACTTCAATACCCCGTTCAGTTTGCAGGCGAAGAAGTCCGAAAGGATTTTCGGGGTGATTGTCGTGGTGAATATGTGCGCTTCGTTGATACATTCGACCAACAGTTTGATTTGTTGCGTTGTAAGGACTGATTTGAACGGATTGGATTTCCCGACTATCTTGGTCGGCTCAGGCTGTGCCTTCTCTTCTTCTTTTGGCTGTTCTTCTGATTTCTCATCCAAAGGAACAGGGGCATGACTGGCGTTCTCCAGTTGTTGGAGGTATTCCAGATATTGGGTCTGCATGACAAGGCGCACAATGGAAGAAAAGAACGGAAGCTGCTCATCATAGCAAGTGGAAGATTGCAGGTATTTGTCCATATCAAAAGAAGAACATTGGAACGAAATATATTTTTTCCGCTCGTCAAAAGAGAGATTTTCGAAGAAACCGCTTTCCCAAAGGAAGTCCGGCATCAGTATGTCAAAACGTATATTGTGCAAGGCACGGTTCTTTTGGCATAGGGATACAAGGTTCTCGGTTACGTTGAAAATTTCTTGCCGGATGTAGTCTTTCATTTGCGCTTCCGTCAAGTATTCACGTTTTAAGGCAAGCGCATTGGTTCTCATCCCGTATTCATGGGCAACACATTTATCAAGTAACTGCTGTATCTTTTTGAAGTTGGTTTCTCTGAAATCTTCCATATACATTGTGCATTAAAATCGGTTTGGGCTACAAAGATAAGGGATGGATACCGTTTTCAAAGCAAACAAAAGCAGGAGAAAGGAAGAAATATGCAACATCTTCGTTAATAAAGCATAAATATAAGGGTGCCGAAACAACGAAAGTACCCTTTCTTCTTCTTTTCGTCAGGAAGTACACTTTTAGTACGCCCGATAAAAAGAAAAACCCCTGATAATCAGTCGATTATCAGGGGTTTGAAGTACCCAGACCCGGGGTCGAACCGGGATGGATTTTACTCCACT
>ULRR01030638.1_pt1 | contig 12587 bp, 8 predicted proteins | sample 1955651 | NCBI WGS metagenome assembly ULRR01 (sample SAMEA4835688, study PRJEB28245) | human gut metagenome | biome: gut microbiome; material: fecal sample | place: Denmark | collected 2008
CGCCCGCGGCGATGCCGGCGACGGCCTCGATGATGATGAGCAACCAGCCGGGGACGGAGTCGCCGATGAGTATCATGCAGGCGGCGACGGCCAGCGCACCGGCCAGGACCTGGCCCTCGGCGCCGATGTTCCAAAAGCGCATCTTGAACGCCGGAGTGACGGCGAGGGAGATGCACAGCAGTATCGCAAGGTTCTGCAGCAGCACCCAGGTCCTGCGCGAGGTGCCGAAGGCGCCCTCGAACATCGCGGCGTAGACCTGGATGGGGTCCTCGCCCGTGAACACCGTGGTTATGACGGCGCAGACGATGAGCGCGAGGATGATGGCCGCGGCGCGTATGGCCCAGGCCTTGTACCAGGGCAGGGCCGCGCGCTTGGAGATGTGCACGAGGGGCACGCGGTTTTTGTTATTCATCGTCCTTCGCACCTCCCAGCCTTGTCATCATCATGCCGACCTTCCGCTTGGTGGCGCCGCAGCCCTCGACCAGGCCGCTGACCTTGCCGCCGCAGAGGACGAGTATCCTGTCGCAGAGCTCGAGGAGCACATCGAGGTCCTCGCCGACGTAGATGACGGCGACGCCGCGCTCCTTCTGCTTGTTGATGAGGTCATAGATCGTATAGGAAGAGTTTATGTCCAGACCGCGGACGGCGTAGGCCGTCAGCAGCACGGTGGGGGCGGAGGCTATCTCGCGGCCGACCAGCACCTTCTGCACGTTGCCGCCGGAGAGACGGCGCACGGGGGTGGAGACGCTCGGCGTGTTGACCTCCAGCTCCTCGACGACCTTCTCCGCGAGGTCGTGCGGGGCCTTGCGGTTCGTGAAGATGCCCTTGGTGCGGCGGAAGGAGCGGAGCATCATGTTGTCTGTGAGGTCCATGTTCCCCACGAGGCCCATGCCCAGCCTGTCCTCGGGGACGAAGGAGAGGGCCACGCCCATGTCGCTGATGTCCGCGGGGTCCTTGCCGATGAGCTCCTCATGCGCGCCGGTCTCGGGGTCGATGTAGCTTATGGAGCCGCCCTCGGCGCGGTGCAGCCCGGCGATGGCCTCCAGCAGCTCCTTCTGGCCGCAGCCGGAGATGCCCGCCACGCCCAGTATCTCGCCGGAGTTCGCCGTGAAGGACACGCCGTCGAGCTTGAGCACGCCGTCCTCGTCGCGGACGGTGAGGTCCTTGACCACCAGCCTCGGCTGCGGGTCCTTGGGCTCCGGGCGCTCGATGTTGAGCGACACGGGGCGGCCGACCATCATGTTGGTCATCTCCGCGGCGTTGGTGTTCTTCGTCAGCATGTCGCCCACGAACTGGCCGCGGCGGAGTATGGCCACGCGGTCAGAGAGGTCCTCGACCTCGTGCAGCTTGTGGGTGATTATTACCACGCTCTTGCCGTCGTCGCGCATGTTGCGCAGCACGGCGAAGAGCTTGTCAGTCTCCTGCGGCGTGAGCACGGCGGTGGGCTCGTCGAGGATGAGGATGTCCGCGCCGCGGTAGAGGACCTTGACGATCTCCACGGTCTGCTTCTCGGAGACGGACATGTCGTAGATCTTCTTTTTCGGGTCGACCTCGAAGCCGTAGGTGTCGCAGATGGCCTTTATCTTCTCGGCGACCTTGTTGAGGTCGAGCCTCCCCTTGCCGGGCAGGCCGAGGATGATGTTCTCCGCGGCGGTGAGCACGTCCACCAGCTTGAAGTGCTGGTGTATCATGCCTATGCCGAGGTCAAAGGCGTCCTTGGGCGAGCGGATGGAGACCTCGCGCCCGTCCACGAAAATCTGGCCCTCGTCGGGGTAGTAGATGCCCGAGAGCATGTTCATGAGCGTGGTCTTGCCGCTGCCGTTCTCGCCGAGCAGCGCCAGGATCTCGCCCCGGTAGATGTCGAGCCAGACCTTGTCGTTCGCCACGACGGTGCCGAATCTCTTTGTGATGTTCCGCATCTGTACCGCTGCGGTTTTGCCGTCCACGGGCGTCACTCCTTAAACATAAAATGCCCCAAAGGACAGCGCGGCAAATAAAATTACTGCGCTGTCCTTTGGGGGCAGACTGCGGCGCGCGGCCGCAGTCTGCCGGAAAAGTTCAGATTAGAAAGCGCTGTCGAGCAGGTTGATGCCGTCGATCTGGATGTCGAAGTACGGGGCGGAGCGGAAGGTGCTCTCGGAGAAGTAGCCGTCCACTATGGCCTCGGTGTCGGGGGTGTAGTCCGGATCGGTGTCGACGTCGGCCATGTAGCTGGTCAGGGTCTCGCCGCCGACGGTGAAGGTGGAGACGTCGAAGACATGCAGGCTGCCGTCCTCGAGAGCGGCCTTGGCGGTCTCGATGGCCTCAGCGGTGCCCTCGGCCGCAGCGGCCTCGTTCACGTCGGTGAGGACGACGGAGCCGGTGGACAGGGTGCCGGTCCAGTCAGCGGCAATGGCCTCGCCGTTGACGACGCAGTTGATCATGTACTCGAAGTAGGGCTCCCAGTCGATGCGGGAGGAGACGATGAAGGTGTTCGGGCAGGCATCGAGGGTGCTGCCGTTGTAGGAGACGTTGGGGACACCGGCCTCTTCGCAGGCGGTCGGAGCGCCCATGGAGTCGGCGTGCTGGCTGATGAGGACGCAGCCCTCGGCGATGAGCTTGTTGGCGGCTTCCTTCTCAGCGGTCTCGTCGTACCAGGAACCGGTGAAGGTGACGTCCATGGTCACGCTGGGGCAGACGCTCTTGGCGCCCAGGTAGAAGCTGGTGTAGCCGGAAATGACCTCGGCGTAGGTGAAGGCGCCGACATAGCCCATCTTGGCCTGGTCGGCGGTGATCTCGCCGGCCTCGATCATCTCGTTGAGCTTCATGCCGGCGGCGATGCCGGCGAGGTAGCGGCCCTCGTAGATGGAAGCGAAGGCGTTGTGGTAGTTGTCAAGACCCTCGGTGTGAGCCTTGGTGCCGGTGGCGTGGCAGAACTGGACCTCGGGGAACTCGCGGGCGGCCTGGATCATGAAGTCCTCGTGGCCGAAGCTGTCGGCGAAGACGATGTTGCAGCCGTCGTCGGCGAGCTCAGCAGCGGCGTCGTAGCACTCCTGGCCCTCGGGGACGTTGGTGCGCAGGACGTACTGGTCCTCGGTCAGGCCCAGGGCCTCGCAGGCGGCCTTGGCGGCGTTGATGAAGTTGAGGTCATAGGTGGAGTTCTCATCGTGCAGGAAGATGAAACCGACCTTGATCTGATCGAGCGGGATGCCGGCGACGGCGCTGTCGCCCTCGGGGGCCTCGCTCACGGTGCTGTCCTCGGGAGCCTCGCTCGCCGGGGCGTCGCTGGTAGTGGTCTCGGCCTCACCGCAGGCGGCGAGAGCGAAGACCATCACAAGTGCAAGCAGAAGCGCAAGAAACTTCTTCATTTTTTCTCCTCCATAAAAAAGTGTGTTTATCTAAAGGCGTGAGCCTAAAGAACAAAAAAATGCGGAAACCGCCCGGTCTCCGCGCAAAACGTGCCCGGAGGCGTTCTGCGCCCCCGCGCCGCTGCGATAGTCCGGCCGTTTACGGCGGCCGGGTAGAGACCTCGGAACCATATCTTCCAATTTATATCGGCTGTGGTATTTGGTTTAAAGCGGTCTTCAGCAGAACTCGATCTTCCCGTCGTCCGACATGGACTTGATCCTGGCCAGGGACTCGACCCTGACGCCCTCGGAGCGGATGAGCTCGCCGCCGGGCTGGAAGGCCTTTTCAATGGCGATGCCCGCGCCGACGACCATGGCCCCGGCCTGGCGCACCAGCGAGATGAGCCCGTGCAGCGCCGCGCCGTTGGCGAGGAAGTCGTCTACGATGAGTATCCTGTCCTCGGGACCGAGGTAGTCCTTGGAGACGAGGATGGTGTTGGTGTTGCCGTGGGTGAAGGAGTGGACCGTCGCCGTCCAGAACTCGCCGAAGAGATTGCGCGTGCGGTTCTTCTTGGCAAACAAAACAGGGCACCCGAAAACCTGACCTGTGATGCAGGCCAGTCCGATGCCCGATGCTTCGATCGTCAGTATTTTGTTTATGCCCTCGCCCTCATAAAGGCGGTACAGCTCCTTCGCCATCTCGGTAAACAGTTTGGGGTCCATAAGGTGATTCAGAAACCCATCGACCTTCAGAATACCGCCGGGCAGGACGACCCCGTCCTCCACGATACGGCGCTCAAGAAGCTGCAAGGCACTCACTCCAATCCCAAAAGTAACGGCCTCAGCCGGTAAAGAAACCATTCTTATGATACAACATCTTAACGCCCCGCGCAACTGGCTTTTTGAACAATTTCGACCGTTTCAGGCAGGATTTTTAAGTGTTTATCCATATCCCGGGCACGCCGGGGATTTACAAAATGGAATTAAAGGTATAAAATGAGAGGACTCAAATGCGAAACGGAGGCCTGTTAATGAGCAAGCTCCACAAGAAGATGGTCGCGCTCGGAAATCTCTCCGAGCACAGCTACGACAGCATCGTCGCCGCCTGCGGCGAGCCGAAGGAGAAAAAGAGCTGCACCTTCTCCGACATAGGCGAAGGTTTCCGCGCCACCTGGAGCGACGGTATCTTTATCCTGACCCTCAACTTCAACTCTGAGGGCAACTACTGCGGCATATACCATCACCGCAACTGGCAGCCCTATATCATCACGGCCATAGTCTCGGTCGTAATCATCGCCGGCGCCCTCATCGCGGGCGCGTACATGCGCTCCATAAACCAGCCGGCGCCGTCGGAGCCCCCGGCCATAGAAGAAACGGCCCTCGAGTACGGGCCTGAATATCAGGAGGTAAGTCTGTAAAATGCTGAAATTCCCGGAAATGCCCTATAAGCGCCCCGATGTCGAGGCCGCAAAGCAGTTCCTTGCCGACGCCGCCGCAAGGCTGGACGCCGCCGAGAGCTTTGAGGCCGCCGACGCCGTATTCGTCGAGGTGGACAAGTACACCACCGACCTCAACACCATGTTCACCATCGCCCACATCCGCCACGACATCAACACCGCCGACGAGTTCTACGACGCCGAGGTGGAATACGCCGATACCGCCCTGCCCGAGCTGCAGGAGTACGTCGACCGCTGGAACCGCAGCCTCGTCTCCACCCGCTGGAGGCCCCAGCTCGCGGAGAAGTACAGCCCCATCGTCTTCCTCAACAAGGAGATAGACATGCGCACCTTCTCCCCCGAGATCGTGCCCGAGCTGCAGAAGGAGAATGCGCTCTGCACCGAGTACTCCAAGCTCCTCGCCTCCGCCCAGATAGAGTTCGACGGCGGCGTGTACACGCTCTCCCAGATGACCCCCTTCAAGCAGTCCAGTGACGACGCCAAGCGCCTCGCCGCCTGGAAGGCCGAGGGCGCCTGGTACATGTCCCACGCGGACAAGCTGGACTCCATCTATGACGAGCTGGTGCACCTGCGCGACACGATGGGAAAGAAGCTCGGCAACAGCGACTACATTCCCCTCGGCTACGACCGCATGCAGCGCAACTGCTACACGAAGGAGGACGTCGAGGCCTTCCGCAAGGCCGTTGTCAAGCACATCGTCCCCCTGGCCGACGCCGTCTACCGCCGCCAGGCCGAGCGCCTCGGCAAGGCCTACCCGATGAACTACGCCGACAACGCCCTCGAGTTCCGCAGCGGCAACCCGAAGCCCCAGGGCACGCCTGACGACATCCTCTCCGCCGGGCGCAAGTTCTATCACGAGCTGAGCGGCGAGACCGCCGAGTTCATCGACTTCATGTACGATAACGAGCTGCTGGACGTTCTCTCCCGCAAGGGCAAGGCCGGCGGCGGCTACTGCACCACCCTCGGCAGCTACAACTGCCCCTTCATCTTCGCCAACTTCAACGGCACGTCGGGCGACGTGGAGGTCATAACCCACGAGGCTGGCCACGCCTTTGCGAACTTCACCGGCCGCTTCATCGTCCCCGGCGAGTGCCAGTGGCCGTCGCTGGAGGCCTGCGAGGTGCACTCAATGTCCATGGAGTTCTTCGCCTGGCCCTGGGCCGAGTACTTCTTCGGCTCCGACGCGCGCAAGTTCCGCTACACCCACCTCTCCGGCGCGCTGACCTTCATCCCCTACGGCACGATGGTCGACCACTTCCAGCACCTCGTCTACGAGCAGCCGGACATGACCCCCGCCGAGCGCAACGACGCCTGGCGCGAGCTGACCGCCATATACATGCCCTGGATGAAGCTCGACGACATCCCCTTCTACGGCGAAGGCCGCGCCTGGCAGCGGCAGCACCACATCTATGAGAGCCCCTTCTACTATATAGATTACTGCCTTGCGCAGACCGTCTCCCTCCAGTTCTGGGCGGAGATCCAGAAGGACTCCAAGGCCGCCTGGGAGAAGTACATGGCCTACACCCGCCCGGCCGGCACCAAGACCTTCAAGGAGCTCGTCGCCGGAGCCGGTCTCGACTCCCCCTTCGGCGAGGAAGCGATGAAGACCATCGCCGAAGCCGCCGGCAAGTGGCTCGAGGCCTACGACCTCACCGGCATCGACTGATACGCACCAAACAAAAATCCCCCGGTCATCCGACCGGGGGATTTTTTTGCTTATACCTTATTAGAATATAGGCACGACGGCGCCGGAGTAGGTCTCCTCGATGAACTGGCGGCAGGTCTCGCTGGTGAGGGCGGTGACCAGGGCCTGGGTCTTGGCGCTGTCCTCCTCGCCCGCGCGGACGGCGAGGATGTTGGCGTAGGTCTGGGCGGCGTCGGAGTCGGCGCTCTCGCTGGCGAGGGCGTCGTTGCCGGTCAGGCCGGCCTGGAGGGCGTAGTTGCCGTTGATGACGGCGAAGGCCTCGTCGGGCAGGCTGTGGGGGATGTTCTTGGCCTCCATCTCAACGATCTCGAGGTTCTGCGGGTTCTCGGCGATGTCGAGGATGGTCGCGGTCTCGGTGGAGGCGTCGATGCCCTCCTTGAGGGTGATCAGGCCCTGGTCCTGCAGCAGGAGCAGCGCGCGGGCCTCGTTGGTGCCGTCGTTGGGCACGGCAATGATGTCGCCCTCGGCGAGCTCATCGAGGGAGCTCTTGCTGCCGCCGTAGATGCCCATGGGCTCGTAGTGGATGGCCGCGGCGGAGACGAGGTCGGTGCCGTTCTCGGCGTTGAAGTTGAGGAGGTAGGGCTCGTGCTGGAAGTAGTTCGCGTCGATCTCGCCGTCGGCGAGGGCGAGGTTCGGCATGACATAGTCGTCGAAAATTTTGATATCGAGCTCATAACCCAGGGCCTCGAGCTCGCCGCTGACAGCCTCAAGGATCTCGGCATGCGGGGTGCTGGAAGCACCGACGACTATCTTCTCAAGCTCGCCGGAGGGAGTCTCGGCGGCGTCGGTGGCGGGGGCTTCGCTCTCGGGGGCAGCGGTGGGGTCGGAGGCGGCGGTGCCGCAGGCGGCGAGGCCGAGCACAAGCGCGGCACACAGCAGGATGGAAAGCAGCTTTTTCATTTTCATTTTCATTTTCTCCTTCAAAATATTTGTTATCTGATGCGCCGGTCGCTGAGTCTGGAGCCCAGCGTGCCCGCGCTCTGGAAGAATTGCACTACGACGACGATAACTGCGCACATGGTGAGCATGACGGCGGTGTTGTATCGCGAATAGCCGTAGTTGATGGCGATGGCGCCGAGGCCGCCGCCGCCGGCCACTCCCGCCATGGCGGAGTAGCCGAGGATGGTGGTGGTGGCGATGGCCGCGCCGTTTATGAGGCTGGGCCTGGCCTCGGGGAGGATCACCTTGCGGATGACCTGACCCACGCTCGCGCCCATGGATAGGGACGCCTCAACAACGCCCCGGTCCACCTCCCTTGCGCTGGATTCTACCAGCCTCGCCACAAAGGGGAAGGCGGAGATGAAGAGCGGCACGATGGTCGCCTTTGTGCCGATCGCCGTGCCCACGATGAAGCGGGTCACGGGGATGACGGTGTAGAGCAGAATGAGGAACGGCACGCTGCGGAGCACGTTCACTATGGCGCCGAGCACGAGGTTGACGCCGCGGTTGGGGCGGACGCCGTCGGCTGCGGTGGCGGCGAGGATGAGGCCGAGCGGCAGGCCCACGATGTAGGAGAGCACGGTGGCGCCGACGGTCATATATACGGTCTCCCAGAGGCCCTTTAGTACCAGATCTAACATCCTTATTCCTCCTCCGTAAAGATGACGCCCTCGTCGCTGAGCCAGCGGCGGAGCTTTTCGGCGACGGCGGGGTCGCTGGGGAGCTGCAAGACGGTGTGGCCGTAGAGGCGGCCCTCGATGCTGCGGGTGTCGGCGTAGACTATGCTGACGGGCGCGCCGCAGGAGAGGATCATGTCGGCGATGATGGGCCGGTCGGTGGTCTCGCCGTCGAAGGCGAGGCGGATCAGGCGGCCGCGGCACTCGTCCACGGCGCGGTTCTCGCTGTCGGAGGAGAAGCCCTCGAGCTTGCCCGCGCGGGAGGGGAGCACCAACTTTTTGGCGGCCTCGGTCTGCGGGTTGAGGAACACGTCCTGCACGGGGCCCATCTCGGCGATGCGGCTGTCCGCGATGATGGCGACGCGGGAGCAGATGCGCTCCACAACGCGCATCTCGTGCGTTATCACCACCACCGTGACGCCGAGCTGGCGGTTGAGGTTCTTGAGCAGCTCAAGGATGCTCTCGGTGGTCGTGGGGTCGAGGGCGCTTGTGGCCTCGTCGCAGAGCAGGACCTTGGGGTTGGTGGCGAGGGCGCGGGCGATGGCGACGCGCTGCTTCTGGCCGCCGGAGAGCTGGGCGGGAAAGGCTTCGGCCCTGTCGCCGAGGCCGACCATGTCGAGCAGCTCCTGGGCGCGCTTGTTGGCCTCTTTCTTGGGCACGCCCGCGAGCTCCAGGGGGAAGCGGACGTTGGCGAGGGCGTTGCGCTGCATGAGCAGGTTGAAGCTCTGGAATATCATGCCGATCTCGCGTCTCGCGGCGCGCAGCTCCTTGTCGGAGAGCGCGGTCATGTCCGCGCCGTCGACTGTGACGGTGCCGCTGGTGGGCCGCTCGAGCAGGTTCATGCAGCGGACCAGCGTGCTCTTGCCCGCGCCGGAGAGGCCGATGATGCCGAAGATCTCGCCAGCCTCGATGTCGAGGGAGACGTCCTCGAGAGCGTGGACGGCGGTGCTGCCGGTGCCGAAGGTCTTGCAGAGGTTGCGGATCTCAATAAGCGCCAAAAAAATCACCCCGAATAAAAAAGTCGTCCCCGACGCATAATGCATCAGGGACGACGTAATAAGCCGTGTTACCACCCTAATTTACCCATGCCTCACGGCAGGGGCCTCACGGAGTACCATCATACTCCCGACGCTTTAACGGGCGCACCCGTCGCAGCCTTACCGGAAAACCGGCTCGGTGCGCGGCTCTGGAACCATGTTCACCCGCTTAAACGCGCCCCGCTCCCACCTAACCGGGGCTCTCTGTGCCGCATCCTGCGAGCTACTCTTTCCTTCACTGCCTTTGGCTGTGCTTCAGAGCATATCACCGAAACCGGCGCATGTCAAGCAAAATTGTGCACAAATACTGGTGTTAGAGGCACTTAATGTCTTAGCAGAATGTTGAGGATTTATTCATTCATAGTTCGCATTCGACCGTATAATAAAAAACCCGCCCCCAAACGGGGGCGGGAAAAACGTTAGGTTTTTGAGTGATTACTTTGTGTACCAATCAGCAGCGCTGAGAGTATAGGTACCATGTGCACCGGGATAGATGGTAACAGTCACGGTCTGGTAAGTCCCATCATTATCAATAGTCTTCACATTTTCGACCACTATATCAGAGATATTAGCAGAGGCCTTATACTGGTTCTCAAACGTGAGGGTTATCGGATTGCCGTTGGTGTCGAACAGCACCTTGATGTCTACCGTCACCGGAGTTCCGAAAACGTAGGTTCCAGTAGCATAGGTCTTGGTCGTGTTGGCTATATCATAGAGATTTGCCAGAGACGAATCAACAGCAAAGCTTATGGGGGACTCGTTGGTGAGGCCGCCAAAGACAACATTTACGTTATAGGTGTTGGCAGTGGAGGCCGCAGTCGGGGTGTAGTTAACGACAAAGTATCCATTGTCGTAGGATGCACGCACATCAGCTACTTTAACATCGTTCTCAGTCACAGTGACGGGCAGATCAAAGTTGCTATCCGGCAGATCAACATAGATGTTGAACAGCTTGTAGCTGGAGGCCGCCTTAGTGTCCTTGTAGCTCAGAGAAGTAGTGCCGTCAACGGTGCCGTCATAAAGTCTCCAACCAGCGTTCACCAGAGCAGCGCTCAGAGACACGGTGGTGGTCTCAGCCCAGCCCTCTTCGAGGATGTAAATCACATTGACGCCAGTGCTGCCAATGGTGTAAGCCATCCTGATGCTCTGCTGATCGAACTTTGCGACGAGCTTGTCAACAGTGTCGATCTCTTCAGCAGTGTCGATATAAGCAGCGCGGCAGTCAACGACTACAGCATTGTCGGAAACGAGATCATCATCCAGCCAAGTACGACCGCTGGAAGAAGTGACCTTCGCTATACCGATGTAATCATAGCCAGTGCTCTGAGCCGTGATCTCCCACACTCCATCAGTAATAGTGTAGGTGTAGAAACCAGCGCTCATGTTGGCCTTGAAAGGCTCCTTAATGGTGACGCTCTGAGGCAGACCATTCAGGTAGAAGCCATCATAACGGTAGCAAATAGAGCCATTGACCCACTCAGTCTTCCAGTTGTTCAGGTTGATGGCAGTGGGCAGGAAGAGGTTAGAACCGCCAGCAATGTAGTTTCCGACATAACCGAACACGACGTTGCACGCAGCGTTGTTAGTGCTGGAGTTGTACACAGTGAGAGCAGCGGTGGTGAGGGTAACGCTAGTGCCCTTGTAGGCCGCAACGAGCTCAGCCAGGCTGTTGTAGGTGGTGGTGCTCACCTTGGAGCCGGTGCCGGAAGCGATGATGTAGGTCGCATCCTTGTCGAGGTAGACCCTCTTGCTGCCAGTAACAGCAGTGCTATTGCCCGTCTTGACATCGACATAAGTGTCGGTAGCAGTCAGCACGAGACTATTAACAACAGCGTACTTGCCAGCATAGAGGTTATCATGCTCCACGACCGCCTCGTTTGCCACAAAGCCAGTGTTCTTGTCAGTGCCGGGATAGTAGACACCGCTGGCATCGGCAACACCAAGGTCATAGAAACCAGGATCCCTGAGCTTCTTGCCAGTGCTGTCGTAGATGAAGCTGCTCAGAACAGTAAGGTCGACCGGCTCGCCGGTGGTGACATTGTAGAACTGAGCGGTGTAGGTGTGCTCGCCGTGGTAGCTGTTGAAGTTGGAAGTGATCTGCCACTCGCCGGTGTAGTAGTACAGGTTGGCGATACCAGCCCTGGTGATGTCCATGAAATGACCATGGCTGTCAAGCACGAAGGTGTAGGTGTTGCCAATGATGAGCTTGACATTGTCCGCAGTCAGATACGCTTCATCGTAGAAGGCAGACGCGGAGAGAGTAGTACCATCGGTAAGGGTTATGGTCTTCTTCGCATTGTCGTAGTCCTTAACAGTGCCGGAAGTGCTGCTGATAGTCTCGACATAGTAGATACCACCCTCAACGAGGTAGATAACGGTGCTGAACTTGGCAATATCACTGATGTCAGTCCAAATCTTGGCGCTGCTGACGGCGGTGCCGCCAATAACAGTGGTCTTCTTGACGGAGTCGGTGACGCCCAGAACGCCAGTGTCATAGTAGAAGCTGACGCCAGCATAGCTCTTGTTATACGCGCTGTTGTCGATGAATGCATACTCATAAAGCTCAGTGCCAGTCTTCTTGCCGAGCTCCAGGGTATTAGCGCCAACCTTGGAGGCGTTGGCCGCGACAGCAGCAGGAATGGCAGTGCAAGAAGCCACGGTGGTCTTCGCGAGGTCGTACACGAACACGGAGACACCATTGACAGCCCAGATGCGGGCCGCGTGGTACATCATGTCGATGCCGGTGTCGGCGTCGAGGTTGGCAACCAGAGCGGAGCCAGCGTAGCCCTTGGACAGGGTGGTGTACTTAGCGCCAGTGCCCTCGTTGGCAGTGATGATGCCGGTGTAGGGAACCAGGCCGAACACATCCTGGCCCAGGGTGGAGCCGATGCCGTTGACGGTGGTGTAGCCCTGGATGCCGTAGACGTAGCTGGTGACGTTGGGGCTGTAAGCAACCTTCTTAACGTTGGTCAGCACGTTGAAAGCGTACAGAGCGGCCTGCTCACGGGTGATGGCGGTGTGATCAGCACCGGCGAGGTCGCCCTTGAACAGATCGACAGTGTGAGCAACCTTAGCGGTGTTGACGCTCCAGCTGGAGCCGGTGAACTCGCCGTTCACGCCGAAGCCAACAGCGCAGAGGAGCATCTTGGCCCACTGGAAGCCGGTCAGCTTGCCGGTCGGCTCGAAGGTGGTCTCGGTCATGCCGTCGATGATGCCCTGCTCAACGCAGTAGGCAATGTAGCCGGCGGACCAACGGGTGGCGGCAACGTCGTCGAAGGGGGCGACGGTGCACTTCAGGCTGTCGGCCTTGTCCTTGCCCAGCTGCATGTAGGCAATGATCTTGGCAGCCTGCTCACGGGTGTAGTTGCCCTGGGGCTCGAAAGCCGTCTCGGTCATGCCGTCAATGACGCCGATGCCGGTCAGGACACCTACCGCCTCATAATACG
>ULRR01005324.1_pt1 | contig 12565 bp, 12 predicted proteins | sample 1955651 | NCBI WGS metagenome assembly ULRR01 (sample SAMEA4835688, study PRJEB28245) | human gut metagenome | biome: gut microbiome; material: fecal sample | place: Denmark | collected 2008
ATGGTAATACAGCGGATAATATTTCTCCTATCGTCATTATGCAATCTCCCTTCTCTACGCTATAGGGTAAATGCACTGGATATCTATCCAGTGGCCCGAACCATACGAAGGCACTTCATTGTACCACTGAACATATCCGTTCCAGGGGCTTATTTCAAATCGACTGTAATTATTGCCTGTTCCGCAGGAAATACCTCTATATGTAGTATCAGCCGGCAACGCTTCATCGGGCAGCTTGCAGATATTAGCAGGAAAGGATAAACTGGACGGTCCCTGTATATTTTTAAGCTGCAGCTGCACGTTGGTGCCGAAATCTACAGTCCGCCACCGGGCATATTCAGACGTAAAGCCGGATTGCAGCGTCAAGGTGTGCCACGGTCCAACCGCTGTTAAACTGCCCGGCGTATCCGTTCCGCTTGGGAGAGTAACACCCTCATAGGTCAGCCAGCACCAGCCGTAAAAATATCCTCCGGTACTCCAAGAAGCAGGCATAGCACCCTGTCCAATAAGTTTTACTTGGAGTCCGTAGCCAGGCGAAGATGAACTGGTATCCGGCTGTATAATTAATACCTTAGAGGGGCTGCCTGTAGCCCACATATACCCGTCTCCTGAACCCCCGCCAGTAAAGTCCCACAACTCAGCGGGCAGCGTTAAAGCGCTGCCCCCCGTACCGTTAACTATAGGATTAGAGGCAAAAAACACCAGTGCTGCATTTCCACTTTTAAAATATATCACAGGGCAGCTCTGGTCCCCACATGTAGCATTGCCTGTTTGTAATATTGCAGATGCGCCTATTAGGTCTATCAGGTCCGACATATCGTTCAGCTTAGCGTTGCTTGGCACCGTTATGCCTTTAGCCGATATTGAATCTCCGATAGCTTCTTTTGCGTTTATTATTCGGTTTAATTCATTCTCAATACTCATTTCCTGTCCTCCTAGATAGCAGCCAGCGCCTGCTCTATATCGTCCGTAAGACTTACTGTTCCGCCAGAAGTATAGCCGGCAGGCACGCTGTAAGAGGTAACGGTAAGCCCGTCTATAGTAGCTGTTATTGCTCCGTTATTAGTCATGCTGCCTTCTACGCTTTCTCCTGAGGCATTGACAATAACCTTTCCTTCCAGCACATCAGCCGCCGCAGCTGTCACTCCGGTTACATCCTGATACTCGTCCGGTATGGCATCTATTGTAACTCCCGAAAGCACCTTACCGCTGTCCGGGCTTATAGTCTGCTGAGACTTAGTGGGGGTAGCTGACTTGCTCTGCGGAGTAATGGATACAGTGCCCGCTCCAGAATGGTATCCGGCCGGAACAGTATAAGAGGAAGCCGCAACGGTCAGAGTCTTGGCCACTGCTCCGTTATTAATCATAGTGCCCGCTACAGTCGAGCCATCGCTACCTACTATTACTTTACCCGTGAGAACGTCCCCTGCGCCCGCTGTAACGCCGCTGACATCCTGATACGCTGCCGGTATCGCACTTACCGTAACGTCCGAGAGTCCATAATATCCGCTGTCCGGCGTTACATTCTGCTGTGCCTTAGTCGGCGTCACACTTTTACTTTGCAGTTGGTAATTACCGCCTCCAGCTACGCCTGAAACAGTACCCGAACCATTGTGATAACCTTTAGGGATAGTGTATGTATCCCCCTCCTGCACCTGCGCGCTGACTGCGCCCCGGTTTTCTATTCCCGCATAGGCAGTTGCTAAAACGTCTAAATTTGCTGTGCTTTCTGCTATTCCAAGCTCAACAGCTTTGTTCTTCAATTTATTCTTATCTGTCTGTATACGGCTTAAATGACTTGTAATGCTCATTTTTCATCCCTCCTTATATGGTTTGTAATATTGCTTCAATATTGCCAACGATATTGTATACCCCTCCGGACGTTATGGGCCGGGTACCGTCCTCAGTTGCTGTATTAGTTGTAATGACAGATATGACACCATTAGTGATATCTATATTCTGTCCAGCTGTATAATTACCGCTGTTGCTCTGTACATCTAAAAGCATTGCTTCAGGCGTTCCACTATCCGTTATAGCTGCAAACCAGAACGCCGTCACATTAAGCCAGTTATTAGGCGTAAACTGTCCGTAAGGCGCGTTCGGCGCTGTAGTTATCCAGACCTTATTGCCTGCGCTCAATCCCGAAGCAGGAGCAGTTATTATATACGAATCCGCCTGAATAGTAGTCGCCGCCGTGCTGACCTGTCCCGTTGCCCAGGTAACATTGCCAAATTCTTTAGGCAGATTAATCACTACCGAAGCATTAACTTTTTGTAATTGAGCCGATAAGGAAGTCCCGCAGGCAAACAAGAATGAGCCGCTCCTTATATAATATCCTCGAACATTTGAAAGAACGTTATCGCCTTGCTGTACTGTCCATCCGCTTATGGCTTCAGGAGTGGCATTACCGATATACGCGTTAACTTCATCTACTACACGGTCTATTTCCGAAAGTGCAGAATCGGTTAAATCTGCAACCGGCTGCCAAAAGGCTTTCTTTATTTCCTCAGCACTCATGCCTGCTTCGGATGGCCTGTCTGGTAATGCAAAGGCAGATTTGCGTTTAATTATATTGCGTGCTTGAGAACTGACCTTGTTGATAGCCATTATCTTACCCCCCTATTTGATTTGTTCACTTTAAATAAAATTGTAAAGCTATTTATAGCGCAGTTATATTCATCGTCCGATACAAACCTGAAAATGATGAAATTAAAATTACGTTCGTTGCACTTAACTGTATAGCTGCTGGCGAAACCGGTAGCAAAAGTAAAATTTTCAAAAGATAAATCATCAAAAGAAAAGACATTTATTCCTTTTGCGGCCTGCAATCTACTAGAATATCTTGTATTATATCCAAAGGATACTCGGCCATTTATCTCCGGTTCAGTACATATAGTCATTTCTAGTAACGTTTTGCTGTCTGCATTTGTCCCTAAATCCAGTATGGGAGTGTACCAATCAGCTACAACATTCTCTTTATGAGTAATCTGCGCCCGAATTACATCATGAGTAATGCCGTTATATGTAGCTAAAATAAGAGGTTCTTCTGCCGTACCGCTCTTAAGCATAAATGAACTATCGGTTATGTTGCTTAAATAGAGCTGAGTATTTGAGATTTTTTTTAGCAATCTAAACCCTTCACCAATTATGCCAACTTTTTCACCATATTGATTTGCAAGCCAAAAAGTACAAGTTGCTCTGTCTGTTCCGCTTATAATATATTTAGTGTTGACTTCTAATCCGCTCATACCTACTTGGTCAGCATATACTTCTATGCCATCATATATTTTAGATATTATTTTTTCGTCAACATATATTTGGCCATACAAGATAGCATAGCTGCCACAATCCATAAAGAGGGAATATATATCATCGGTTTGGAGTTCCGCAATATCATTGTCTTGCAATACCATATTAGTCCCAGCAGTATAATTAATGCGATTATTAGATATATCTATTGTCAAACTATTTGCACCGGCATCCTGAATAGTACGGTCACTGTAATTATTATCAAATGTACATATTCTGCCATCAGCACAGCCGAACCATAATTGATTATTTATTTCAGCCCAAACGCGCACCGGCATATTAGTCCAGTACCACCACTCATAATTGTACGAACCATCAAGATTGTTTTCACCTGTATACTTAAATCTTGCATCGGCAATATAACACACATCATCTACCGCTAAATAATATCTGTTTTTATAAACTATACCCACAGCCTCATCAAGATGTTCGTGTCTTGTAAGCTGTTCATTAATGGAACGGCTTCTCTCGCGCGTATATCGTTCAGCCGTTGCAACGTTATTGGCAAGAACTATTCCAAATACTCCATTAGCTGAAAGTATTAGATTATCGCCGCCAAAATTTGCGCAGGCATATCTACTTATTGACACTTCTCCTGTATTGCCGGCAGTTGAAGGAAATATAGCGTTCATTCTATCGAGATTCCCATTAGCATCATAGTATTCGCGGTATTGACCTTGACGATAGAATATAGTTGCATCCCCTTTACTGTCTCTTAATTTGCCGTCCTTTAGTATAACTAGAGCATTATCTGATAACCGAACATAGCCATTTATAGCTGAACTGTCGCTGCCCAAAGCCGCAGTACCGGTATCTTCAAAATAGGTATAATCATCCATACTAGAATGAAAATCAATATTGGGATAATCAGGATTCCCGCTTAAAAATAATCTGTCTGTATTGCCTCCTACACCAAACAAAATACCAAATTCACATTTAGTTATCATATCTTCGTTGCCTTCTTTATCGCAGACAAACTGTACATAAATATTGTCGTTACCCTCTATTTGAGGAGTTGTAGCAATGGTAAATGTTATTTGCCCTTTGTCAAAGTTTACTACACCGCATTGTACGGGCGTTATAGATTCATCATTCTTTTTCACCTTATAGAGCGCCTTTTTATTGGACTGGTTATTTTGTATAAGATATGTAACAGGCTCATTGCTTTCTAGGGTTTCCAGAGTTATTTCAATATCAGTATTATTATCAATCGTCTTAGTGTCCAATGTCCATGTTTCATTAGCGGTATTGCTTCCCAATAATTTATTTATTCTTTTGTTAGATAACAGATTAACGGCATCTAGGCTTGAGCGGTTAGTATCATTTTCTACTGAATCAGGGTCTATAGATACAGTTGTGGTAGGTATATATGTATCTTCATTATTTGCAACACGCCTTAACTCATAGGTTTCCCCCTCGTCCCATGTACCATAAACAAGAAAATCGCCGCATCCCACTATATAGCATTTGCCTTTATTAACAAACGCTTGACTGCGCTGATTTTTAATTCTCTCGGCGTTTACCTTTGCCGGTTCATACGTTGAACTTAAGGTAATATCATTGTAAGTATAAACATCATTTTGTTTATCTAATGTTACTTTATATATATGCGTTCCAGCATGAACTAATAATATATCGTGCTCATTATGTTTATATGGAAAGATACCATTTATTTCTTGGGACTCCCCATCCGAATTTTTAATGCGGAACAATTCATACCAGCCGTTACGTTTTTTATTTACCCCATATTCATTTATAAAATTTTGCATCTTAGAAGCTCTGTTTTGCTTTACTTTTAATGGCGAGCTGGAAAAATCAACTCCCAGGAAGCCATCCAGAATAAGCTCGGAGCGGTTTTTGAGCGATATATTTGTGCTTGCTCTCATAATCTACATCTCCGTCAAACTGTATTTTGTGCAAACGCTGCCTATCCGATTTGTCCGCCCTGTAATTATTGCATCCATTGCTGCTTCATACCAGTTTCGGGCTTCACTAGCTTCGTTGGGCTCATCATCACGATATAAGTCACCTTTAATGAAGTAAGGTATATGTGCCGCTATACCGTCTGGAATATCCAATTCCATTTGGTTGTCCGACATTGAGTCAATGCGAGATATTCTGGGATAATACAGCACCGTATAGCTTCCTTCGCCAAATGTATCTTTAAGAACAAGAATGTTGCCCTCTCGTTGATAATCCGCATCGCCGCAATATATTCCTTCATATTCATATATCAAGCGTTCCATATCAAAAAAGTCAGGTATCAGCACATCCAAATTAAAACGGAGAAATGAACCGTTAGCTTCGCCCTCAATATAATCTAGAGAGTATGATTTAACAGGCAGCACTCGTTTTTCCTCAATGCTAGCAAAGCACCTGTTAATACTTCCGGGCATATTAACCAAATAGCTGCCATAATTTTGGTCTGCGCTTAAAGCTGTAATATCATCTATAGATATATCATCGCTATAATTAACAAACATAAGCTTTAATGCCTGAATTTTAATATCTCCCAGTTTCATATTAAGTCTCCTAATAAAAGAGCGCCCTTTGCTAAGGACGCTCTTTAAAATCTTAAGGCATTTTAAATGCTGCTATTTTTATATCGGCGCTATCCCCTGTAAACAATACTTTGCCTTTATCTGCTCCAACAACATTTTTAAACCGTCCGCTGTCTAATGCTATAAAGGTATATGATGAGGCCGCAATGCTGGTTGTTATATCATTAACTCCCTGAATGCCGTTACCTGCCTTTATAGTAACATTTTTAGCCTCTGAAGCATTCGCATTCTGAATAAGAACCAGATACTTGTCATCCCGCTCACTCCAGACTATTTCGGCTCCGTCTGTAGCATCAATAGCCGTAGTCATACCGGTAGATAAAGCCGCCGAGGCAAATTTATTTCTTTCATCTAATGCCTGAACATTAATAGTTGCTCTTGCCATAATTCATTCCTCCTTTGCAATTAAGAATATTTAACATTAATATTAAGTACCTCTTTAGGACGCACTACCTTAGCGTCAAACAGAATATAGCCTTTAACAGCGTCAGCAAATTTCTTTTCAGGCCGGTATGCTTCTGTATGAGTAAGAGGATTGGCATAGGCTATCGCACGCTGAGTGCGAATCATAATATTATCCACTGCGCCTGATTCAGTACGGCATACGTTGTTGGACATTTTAATTATAGCGTTGCCATATTTCGCAACTTTACCATTCTTCATCATTTCGCTGTTATCCGTGTCCCTGGATATATATGCGCGTTTAAATTGGGTATAAAACCGCGGCGAAACCGTAACGACTATATTGGTTTTTGGATTAACATCATTTTCATAAAGCGCTTGCAAGCCTTCATCCAATATATCTAAAACGTTTTTTTCACCAGAAGAAGCACTACCAGATACGACTTTAGGTACGGTTGAATAAAGCTTCTTGACGGAAGTATCCACGGCCATATTGGCAATGTATGTGTCTACTTCATTAGCAAGGCCCTCGCTCGTTTCCTGATTAAGAGCATCCATAACCCCGCCTACAGCCTGCGCTTTATCTATATCCCCTACCATGTAATTAAAATACCGTATTTGATTAATATACATGATGACCGAGGTAGCTTCTATTTCTTCTGGGCCATCGATATCATTGTTTCTGTTAGCTTTGGCTATGCTTTTTATAGTAGGTTTTCCCACGCCCAATATAGCAACGCTTTCCCCTTTTTTCTTTACATCGCCTTCATATTGTCTATTACAGTCTTCTGAAAATACACAAAGACGTTCAAGTTCTCTCATTATCCCTTCGTTCCACACCGTTGGAATAAAATTTGCATACGACATTAAATAAAACCTCCTTTAAAATTTCCATTTTGACATGCTTGCCCGTATTTTCTCATAATTGTCGCTGACTTCCTTCTGCGACATTTTCTTAACTTGCTCAGGCGTATAAAAGCCACTGTCATTTGTCCCTGAACTGGCTAATGCGCCGGGAGACGCTTTTTGATTCGCCAGCATCTGCTTTGCTATCCTTTTGGACTTTTTCTCAAACTCGGCCAGCAGTCCACTATAGCTTTCATAAATTACTGCAAGTGGAAGCATTCCTACCTTTCCGCTGGCAAATGACTGGAACTGCTTGTCCTGAATAAGTTCATCAATATTTATGTCTGGATATTTTGAAACAAATTCCTCCCGGTCTTTACGAAACCAGGCAGCACGCTCTTCTTCTTTTAGCGCTTCAGCTGCTTGCTCTCTCTTTTGAGCTTTGCTGAATTTAGAAAAATCCGCTAACGGGTCTCCCCCTTTATCTTCAATTTCGCGCATCATCAGATACTCGGCAACATCTTCCGAATCAACCATTTTTTCATTGGTATATGGATTTACTCCTTTTAATGTCTGAATTATCGCCTGTTCCCGTGCCTCCTGTATGGCTTTTTGCCGTTCAGCTTCTCTCCGACGCCGCGCGTTTTCTGCGTTCTGCGCTTTGGTTTGCTGTTTATCCTGAGCTTCCTGCCCTTTTCCCTTAGCGTCTTCCTCAGCTGTATCGGTAAATTCCAATTCGTTTGTTTCCTCCATGTTTTGGCCGGCATCAGCGTCGCTGCCAACCGAAGTTACTTCCTCATTTGTTTCCGCTGTTTTGAGTTCTTCCATATTAACCTCCCGCATTTTTCCGCTATTGCTGCGTAATTTATAGTAAGGATAGAAATCCGTTTACTATCTGTTAGTTAGACCGTTATTATTAGCTGTGTTGGCCATTCCCGTTATAACCTGAGCAAAATCGCTTGCATCTTTGAGAGTTTCAGCCAGCTTTAGATTGCCCGCTCGAATTTGAAGATTCCCTTGCTCTATTTTAGTCTTAGCTTCTGTATACAGATTAGCTATTACCGTCTTAAGTTGGTTGTTTTCTTTTATAAGGGATACCACCTTGTCCACGGTATCTTTCTGCTGCTGAATAATCTGCGCGCTCTGCGTTAGCTGCTCTTCATATTGCTGCAAGCGTGCTTGGAGCTGCATTAATTGATTGTTTTCATCTTCTTCCACACCTTTTAATATTTCTGAGCGGTTGCTTAACGCATCCTTTGGATAAGCGCGAAGATATGTCCTGAGGGAAATAAGGCCGCGCGCAAGTAATGTATCCAAAATGTTGATATCCCCAGCAGCGCTGGCCGCCGTTCCATTTATTACTTCTACCACTACAGCAAATTGCGTATTGGCAAAATCTGCGCTATTGAATATATCTGTAAGCTGTATTTCCTCTTCTTCAGGCATGCCGTATTCGTTCAGTATCCGATTGCCTTCTGCATCGCGCTTTGCTTCTGTCTGGGTAAAAGTAAATTCTTTTTCGGTATAATATAATTTAAAAAACTGGGCTAATACTTTACCCTGTTTTTCCTTAGCAAGCCAAAAGGCGTCCTTTAATTCTTCAATAGGCTGCTGCGCCTGTGATTGCAGTTGCGCAATGGCCGCACCCGACATATTGGAGCCGATAACTTCTCCCGTCATAACTTCGCTTGCACCAGTTACTGTACGGGTAAGCTGCGTTAATGTATCTACTAGCTGTAAAGGCTGGGACTGCATTGTCTGTTCGGTCATTTTTCGTATTCCAGAGCCTGTTCCTGAATAATCGGTAAGAACTTGTCCCGGCTCATTGTTGATGACTTGTCCGCGCAGAGCTTCAGGCAAAACAATATATTTGCCCCAAGCTACCTCCTGAGCGTTAAGCAGCGACATAGCCAAATTAAAGTTAATGGATTTCTGATTGGGTATCAGTCCTTCGACTTCACCCAAACCATATATTGAATTTTCGCGCGGCTCATAATTACCAACTACAATAGGATATAAGCTTGCTTTTACACCATCTTTAATAAGCGATACACTATCAGGGGTATCAGGCAGCGCATTATTAGGCGCATCCTCTTCCTGTAAACCAAGCGCTACACTGGCAGCTTGAATGTCTGGAGCAAGGGGAAAAGGCTTATTAACCATAGTATTTCTAGTAGCCTTTTCGCAATATACTTCCCCTTCAACACGAAAATAACGTGTTAATACAGTACAAAGCTTATTACCTTCCTGTTCGATGGTACCGTACTTGTTGTCAATCTCATCTGCCTTAATCATATCCGGGTCTATATCGGTGTCACATTTAGCACGCACGGAGCTGACATCTTCTCGACTAGCTATTAGTATCCACTTCTGTTTTTGCTCGTCAGTTTCCGTTGGATTAGCAAAAAATATATTCAACGGGTCTATAATTTCACATCTTAGCCCGCCCTCTTTTATACCATCTTTCCCTTGGGCCTCCGAATCCCAGTAATAATGATAAAAATATGACCCCTTTTTGACACCATCGTCTATTGCTTTTTTATCAAGCGCTTCTTGCCCTATTTCTTTTTGTATGTAATCCGCAAAATTATTGAACTTTTCCACATCTGCCATGTAATCTTCTGCTTTATAAATAATTTTGACTGGTGAGGCAAGGATGGCACTTTTTTTATTTCGGCAAATCATTTTTATTATATTTACTACCGGGCGCGGTAGGTTTTTAGTGTTTTTTGTAGGTGCTGCCCATTGCTGTCCTTCGTAAAATTTAACGAAAGTAGGGAGATTTTTTGCCAAACCGCTGGTAGCTTGATAAGAAAGACCATTCTGATAGTCATCCCACAATGAAGTAGTATCTTTTTGCGTCAGCACATTATCCATTTTGCTCTTCCTTTCCATTAAGCCATTCATCTAATACTTGAGAATACGGCGCGGCTTCTTCGTTCCTGCTTTTGGCCAATGCATTTACAATATCTTTTATATCAGCAATACTTTTTTGCAGTTCTTCCAAAGCAGAAGCATTAGCCTGCACACTATTCTCCAGCTGCTTCCTGCGAGAAAAAATATCAAACATTAAAAGTCCTCCCAACTCATAAAATCACCGTTATCATTCTTGCTAGTAAAGTTCATTTCCATAAAATCCGGCTCTTCCGATATTACACTTAACCAGTTTCTGCTCTGCTGATTGGATATAAAATGAGCTATTGCGAGTGCCATAACTAAATCGTCATGCGCGCCGTCAATAGCCTCCTGTTTACCGTTATCCTTTTTTACAAACGTAGTCATTTCCTTAAGGGTTGGTATATCAACCTCTATAGTAGGATTGCTTCTCACAAGCTCAACCAGCTCACCTATAATAACGGGTTTCGTTTTGGAAGTAGTTTCAAAACCGTATACATGTTCAACGGTTCGAGCCAACTTATCCACCCTTTCACGAAGATATAATTTAGGATATCCATATTTTCGTAAGACGCGAATAGGATGTCTGCTGTAGTTGGTTTCAATTCCAATCAAGGCATCATTATAATAACAACCCAAACAAAACAGCTGCTCTGCATAAATGTCTTCATCCATGCGCTGTTTATGCAGCGTGGCAGCCGTCTTTCCCGTTATGTTGTCTATTACTTTGGCTGTAAAATAATCCTCGCCGCTTCCTGCTGTATCCCCGCCTATTACATAAGGCGCTTTAGCTGTAATTTCACCCTCTGCGCTTGTTTTAACGCGCGGTGCTTCATGTATTGTTATATAACCGCCATCGTCATCAATAAACTCAATATTTTTAATTTTCCACTCTATATCCTCGGTTTCTCCGTTTGAATTAAGAATAGGCAGAGCTTCCTTTTTATATTTAAAATATCCTTTGCGCGCCGGTTTAAGATTAGTGACGTTAGCTATTTGATTATTGATAGCTTCTTTATCAAACACGCAGTCGCCGCTGGATACAAACGCCTCAATAGGAGTAATTGGATATTCCTGCTTAATAGTATTTTTATCCAAATATGAAGCATATTTTTTGCAGTACCAGGTTATTTGTTCTTTATCCAACCCTTTAGCCTTTAATACCTTTATCCGCTCCAGCAGCCATGAATCACTTGTATCAAGATATTGATATTCTTTGCTCCTGTACTCGTTCGTCCGCCACCATTCATAAAAAAGATTATGGCATGATTCCGAATCCCACAAATCTTTTGCTTCGTTAAACCCGTTAGCCGTAGTCTCATACACCCTGAAGGCGCCATCCGTCATGGCTTCGCCTATGCCCTTTTGCAAATTAGCCAAGGAACATTCATAAAAAGCTACTTCGGAAAAATGCACAAAATTCAGCGTTCTGGAGCGCCCTACCTGGTCGGTAGCTGTCGCTATGCGCCAGGATGAATTTAATTTATCAAAAAACAGCTCGTTAACGCTGTTAAAGCGTTCAGTAGGCTTTAATTCATCCGGAAGCCACTCATAAACCATACGGGCTTTATCATTAAATATTGCCCTTGTATTATCGCCGCTGTCCGCAAGCGTAAAGCCGGAAAAATTCTTCTGCACAATCGCATATGCCAGCTGCATAGCCGTTATTAGGCTGGTAAAACCCTGCTGCCGCCCTTTTAGTATATAATACGGTTTGTCTGTGCCTAACTGTTCAAATTTACTTATAAAATCGGCCTGTACTTCATTCAGGAAAAACGGAACGCTTTGCTTGCGTTTATCAACAATATTAAACGCCGCCTCAATTAAAAGATAAGGCTTTTGCTTTACCTCGTTAGCCAGCTCCGCTGTAGTGAGTATTTTAACTGCCGCAGCTTTGACAAATTGCCTGTCATAATCAATGTCCTTTTTTGCGTTCCATATTTTTTTCCGCTTTTTAACGATATCAAATATAGTCATTAAAAATCCTCAAACTTCTTTATCGCTATACTTCCATCTATAATTGAAGTAGCTTCCTTGTTAGCAAGCGCCTGCTTGTCATAAATAGTACCGAGCACTACCGCCAGCTTGCCGATATCCTCAATCTTTATACTTTCCAGCTTTTTATACAGCGCTCTGCGCTGGCTATCTGTAATACTATCTGCTTTTGCCAGCTCTTCCATCATCAAATCAAGCTCTTCTTCAGCATCATTTGCACGTCTAAGGCGCTTTTCTAAAATGCTTTTAGAAATATCTATTAGTTCCCAAGCATCTGAAATAAATTGCTCCTTCTTTTTCCGCCGAAGTTCATCAAAAGAATCTGTCTTTTCAAATTCTTTGCGCCATGTCCTAACCGTGCTTTCTGGCAAATCTAATTCTTCAGCAACTAAAGTCGCATTATTATTAACTGATAATAAAGCACGCGCTTTCTCTTTAATATCATCATTGTATTTTTGACCGCGCGCCATTTTGTTACCTCCTTTATTCGCTGCCGGCCCCCGCCCCAGCCCTTTAAAAATTATACGCAGCGGCTTTTCCCTTATCGCCAATTAATA